>Ga0075154_10003343_pt1 | contig 10163 bp, 9 predicted proteins | sample JI71714BDNA_FD_70965 | JGI IMG/M metagenome (GOLD analysis project Ga0075154, IMG submission 70965) | Wastewater effluent complex algal communities from Wisconsin, to seasonally profile nutrient transformation and Carbon sequestration -... | ecosystem: Engineered > WWTP > Effluent > Algae...
TATGACGATGATGATAGTCAGTTCACGCGGATTGTCGCAGTCACCGCCAATGCTTTAAAAGGCGAAGAACAAAAATGTCTAAGCGTCGGCATGGATGGCTATATCACCAAACCCATTGAACTGGAATCTTTGCAGGCCGTGTTGCAACGCTGGTTACCTTTACCTGTGGCCCATGAGACTCTGGCAAAGGTTGCAGCTGTCGCCAATAGCAAAAATTCGACTTCGGAGAACAAAGGCTCCTCGCCGATTTGCTTTACCACCATTGCCAATTTCCTCGGGAATGACTCGGCCAAGCATGAAGAATATCTGAATTATTTTGTGAACCATGCCGCAGAGCTACTGAATAATATTGAGCAGCAAGCGCATCATCAAGACAGCCAAGCGGTCCATTCGATTGCACATCAGTTTAAGTCGGTGGCAAAAAGTGTCGGCGCGTTACAACTGTCTGAAGTCGCATTTAAATTAGAAAGTGCCACTGACGATGGTGACTGGGTGCTGATTAAAAACTATATTGATGATTTAAATCAGAAATACCAAGATGTGGTCAGTTACGTACAACAGCGGTATTAATAGCAAGTCATGATGTGGGCAGCACCGTTATCGAAGAAAACGGTGCTGCCTTTGTTTATTGAGCGCTGCTAATTAGTTGGCAGAGGTATCCAGCGGCGGGAAACTTTTCACCAAATCATCCAGCGCTTTCATCTGCACCAAATAAGGTTCCAGTTTATCCAAAGATAAAGCACAAGGACCATCACATTTCGCTTCATTCGGATTAGGGTGTGCTTCGATAAACAAACCTGCAAGTCCTAAGGCCATCCCAGAACGAGCCAGCTGAGCAGCTTGTGCGCGGCGACCATCGGCAGAATCGGTGCGACCACCTGGTTTTTGCAAAGCATGAGTCGCATCAAAAATTACCGGCGCATATTGCTTCATTTCATCCATGCCAAGCATATCAACCACGAGGTTGTTATAACCAAAGCTAGAACCGCGTTCACATAAAATCACTTGCTCATTCCCTGCTTCACGGAACTTGGTGATGATATGACGCATTTCATGAGGGGCTAAAAATTGCGGCTTTTTCACGTTGATCACAGCACCGGTATTCGCCATGGCAATGACTAAATCGGTTTGCCGTGCTAAAAATGCCGGTAATTGAATCACATCAACGACTTCTGCCACGGGAGCCGCTTGGTAAGGTTCATGCACGTCGGTAATCAATGGAATATGGAACGTCTGTTTAATTTCTTCAAAAATGCGCAGACCAGCCTCCATCCCAGGACCACGATAGGAATGGACCGAAGAACGGTTCGCTTTATCAAAAGACGCCTTAAACACATAAGGAATACCGAGTTTTTGACAAACCGTGACATAGTGCTCTGCGATCCGCATCGCCATATCACGAGATTCCAGCACATTCATGCCGCCAAACAGTACAAAAGGTTTGTCGTTGGCAACTTCCAGTGCGCCAACTTTGATCATTTGAGTGGCCATCGGGCCTCCTACATCCAAGAAAAAACGGCGATAGCATCGCATCGCTGATTATCACAACTGCGCAGAACAACACATGCATCCAACACTGTGGGTCAGTGCGAAGCAGTTAAATTAATAGATCCATACAATGACTGACACTGATCGAATAAGTATCAACGCACTCTCGACCTAATCGCCCAAATCAGCCGAATAATATCGGCGTCTTTGTGATCGCGACTTTAGCGACAAGCACCAACCAGCCTAAGGCACCTAAAAAAGCAAAAACTTTCAGGGTCGTTGTCCGGCCCTTAAAAGCCATGACACCAAGTCCAATATAAGCAAGCAACCCAATCAATTTTTCAGTCAACCAAGGATTTACAAAGGGATATTGCGAAATGCTGACCATCAGACCAACTGCCGATAACAACAACATGGTATCTACCACATGCGGCGCGACTTTTAGAAATTTATGCTGTAATAAACCAGAGCCTCTGAGCGATAACACAAAACGCAGGATTAACAATGACAAGCTAATTGCCACCATTAACAGATGGGTGTGCTTAAATGCCATATACATAAGGAAAGTTCTCTCTTGTCGTTTGGAAAAAGGATGATAACACCGGGCGCGAAGATGAGTTGTTAGCCTCAAATAAAACAGCCACCCGCAGGTGGCCATCATCGAAGGTGGACCGTTAATCTTCGTCCGGGTATTTTTGCAGTATTGCCTCTATTTTGTCGACCCTGCTTTGCAGTATTTCCACCAATGCAGGTTCAAATTGTTTTCCAGACTCACTGATCATATGGGCAAGGACCGCTTCGGGAGTCCAAGGTGATTTATAACAGCGCCGATGGCGTAATGCATCATACACATCGGCCATCGCCGCGATCCGACCATAAATATGGATGTCTTCTGCCGACTTTCCTGCAGGATAACCAGTGCCATCCCATTTTTCATGGTGGTCACGGGCAATAATAGCGCCGGCCTGAATAATGGCGCGTTTAGAGTTTTTCAGAATTTCGTAACCGATATTCGAATGGGTTTTCATCACTTCCCACTCGTGCTCCTGCAGTTTCATCGGTTTATTCAGAATACCATCTGGGATCCCTACTTTACCGACATCATGTAGCGGGGAGGCAAACATCAGCTTTTCTGCTTCGGTATCAGGTAAGCCATACCCTTTCGCCAGTTCGTAGCAAATAAAAGCAACCCTTTTGACATGATTGCCAGTCTCAATCGACCGTTGTTCTACCGCCTCACTGAGCCGATAGACAATCTCACGTTGGGTATCTTCAATTTCGTGCTGTAATTGCACATTTTCATAAGCAATCTGCACATTTTGCGAAAACAGCTCAATCAAACGTTTTTGGTTATCATTGACTAAATTGGGTAACCCTGACACGTAGAGCAATGAACCATGGGTAAATTTACTAGTGCAATAAGCCACTAAATAGTTATCGCGATAGACGATACTCCGACTGTGTAATGCTTGATGAAATGCATCCATCAAGATCGGATCCAGCACCGAGGCCACCGTCTGCCCTTCTTTGTGCTCAAATTCACCGAGGCCTGCAAACACCACCAGTTCATCTGGTTCCTGATTTTCACGGATATTCCCGGCGACCAAACTCGAAGTGACTAATAACGCATTGTCATTACAGCCAAGGATCGACGTCAGTTGCTGTAACACGCCGTCGATAAACTGCTCCATCGAATGGGCTGAAAATAAATCAGCGGACGCGGTGATAATCTTCTCAAGCCCTTGGCGGCTTGAATCTATCGACAAAATATCGCGATATGAGCGTAGACTCGACATCACTACTGTAAATAACTTTTGCGCGGTCAGTTCAGTTTTAGATTTGTAGTCGTTGATATCATAATTGACGATGACCTGACGCTCGGGTGCTTGGCCAGGTTGGCCCGTGCGCAAAATGATCCGCACATAGTGATTATGTAGTTCTTCACGAATGTAACGAGCCACCAGTAAACCGGCATCGTCGGTTTCCATCACCACATCAAGCAAAATAATGGCCGCATCATGATGCAGCTCAATCATTTTTTTGGCTTCGGCACCAGAATACGCACTAATAAACTCTAGGTTTTTACCCTGGAAAGAAAAATCGCTCAGCGCCAGCTTCGTGACGGCGTGCACTTCAGGTTCATCATCAACAATCAAAACTTTCCAGCTACCGTGATGTGTCGCTGGTAATTCATCCGGCTCTTCCGCAAACAAAAAATCGTTGGCCACGACCAATACCTCATGCTAACCAATTGATGTACTGTGATTAGTTATATGCGTTAAAAAGGATTCGGTCAAAGAATTGCGTAGAACTGCAAGATAATTTATTTAAACTTGGACGGCGCCAAAATGGCGCTGAAACATTTTTCTAGTGCGGTTAAAGCAACCTGCCACCACTGATCCGCCATTGACCCGCGTAATCGCGTTTGGACTGAACCTCAACCAAGCCGGCTTCTTGCAACAATTGCTGCACAGCTTCCGCCTGCTGATAACCATGTTCCAACCACAGCCAGCCACCCTGATTTAAAAAAGCGGGGGCTTGCTGGCAAATGTGCTGTAAATCCGCCAAACCTGCCGCGGGCGCGACGAGAGCAGATAAGGGTTCAAACTTGACATCGCCTTGTTGTAAATGCGGATCCAAGGCGTCGATATAAGGGGGATTACTGAGAATGAGATCAAAACGTTGACCTTTGACCGCTTGAAACCAATCACTTTGCAGGATCTGGCAATTCATCAATTGTAACCGTTGTTGATTGCGCTGCGCTAAGGCCACCGCCTCGCGATTATAATCAACGGCAACCAGCTGCCACAGTGGTTTGGCTTTGGCCAGCGCGAGGGCGATCGCACCGGTACCAGTGCCTAAATCGAGCACTCTGGCGGATGCAGGCAAATGCAAAGACAACGCTTGCTCGACTAAAAGTTCGGTATCAGGCCTTGGAATTAAGGTGCAAGGCGCCACTTCTAATTCCAAATCCCAAAACCACCAACGACCGGTGATATAAGCCAAAGGTTCGCCTGTCAGTCTGCGTTTCAGCGCATCCGCGAGTATCGAAAGTTGCGCGGGTTGGAGCACATCATGCAGGTGGATTTGTAAGGCGGTGGGGCTAATATCGAGCACATCGCCCAACAACCGCCGTGCTTCTAAACGCACATCTGTCAGCGCTTCATCTTGCGCAGCCAGTGGCAACAACGCTGCTGATGCTTGTTGAAGCCACTGTTCTAGGGTCATCTTTGGGTGTTCGACGGTCACGGACGCGAGGCCATTAGCGGTTTTCTTCTGCCAACGCGGCAAGTAAGTCGGCTTGGTGCTCGTTATTGAGTGGGCCTAACACCAGATCCAATTCACCTTCCATCACTTCCAGCAACCGGTAAATCGTCAAGTTGATCCGATGATCGGTCAGACGACCTTGCGGGAAATTGTAAGTACGGATCCGCTCCGAGCGATCACCTGAACCGACCAACGAACGACGGGTCGACTCTTCCACTAACCGGCGTTTTTCATCTTCAGCCGCCTGGATCCGTGATTGCAACACGCTCATTGCCCGGGCACGGTTTTTGTGCTGTGAACGTTCATCCTGACATTCCACCACAATACCGGTCGGTAAGTGGGTGATCCGAATGGCGGAGTCAGTTCTGTTGACGTGCTGACCACCGGCGCCTGACGCACGATAAGTATCCACTTTTAAGTCAGCCGGGTTAATTTCAATGGCTTCACTTTCTGGTATTTCCGGCATGATGGCCACAGTACAGGCAGAGGTGTGCACTCGACCTTGCGATTCGGTCGCTGGAATACGTTGCACGCGGTGGCCGCCAGATTCAAATTTAAAAGTCCCGTAAGCGCCCTCGCCTTGCACGCTCGCGATCACTTCTTTATAACCGCCGTGCTCACCGTCATTGCAGCTGACAATTTCCACTTTCCAGCGTTTTTTCTCACAGAAACGGCTATACATCCGGAACACATCACCGGCGAAAATCGCCGCTTCGTCACCACCGGCTCCAGCACGGATTTCCAGGAAACAGTTGTTGTGATCGTTCGGATCTTTGGGCAGCAATAAAATCTGTAAATCCTGATCTAAAGTTTCAATGCGCTCTTTGCTGGCTTTAAATTCTTCTTGCGCCATTTCGCGCATCTCAGGATCAGAATCTTTCATCATCTCTTCAGCGCTGGCAAAATCGTCTTGCGCCTGACGATAATCAAAAAATGCCTGCGCAATCGGCTCAAGCTGACTGTATTCTTTGGAGAGTTCCCGAAAGCGTCCCTGATCAGAAATGACACCGGCGTCGCTGAGCAGCGCCTGCACTTCTTCATAACGTTCGACCAAACCTTCGAGTTTACGATAAACCGTTTCTTTCATGGGGTAAGCTGTACCTGATTAAATATCTACTAAAAAATTGATCAAAGTTTTGGCTTCAACCTGTTCATCCTGCAATAAATGCCGGATGGTCTTGGTGGGTGCGTGCATCAGCCGGTTACTGAGTTTAGTCGCTAATTCCTGCAACACCCGTTCTGCGTCCTGCCCGCTTGCAAGCTGATTGAGCGCCCGCTGCACCAATTCCGCTTTAATACTTTCACAGCGCTCGCGATAATCACGCACCCAGTCGATATTGCCTTGCAATTGCAGCCACTGACTAAATTCAGCTACTCCGGCTGCAATCATCTGCTCCGCTTGGGTCGCTGCCAGTTGACGCGATTGCAGATTTTGCGCCACGATATTTTGCAAATCATCAACCGTATACAAATAGGCATCTTCTAATTCACTGACCTGCGCTTCAATATCCCGCGGCACGGCCAAATCGACTAAAAACATTGGCTTATGCCGGCGTTTTTTCAGCGCTTGTTCGACCATGCCTTTACCGACAATCGGCAAGGTACTGGCGGTTGAACTAATCACCACATCCGCATCTACCAGTGCTTGTGGCACCTGCGCCAAGCTCACCACTTGGCCAGAAAACTGTGCCGCGAGCGCTGCAGCTCTGTCGTAAGAGCGATTCGCCACCGTTAATTGGTTGGCACCTTGTTCTAGTAAATGTTTTGCCACCAGCTCGATGGTTTCACCGGCGCCAATCAGCAACACTTTGACTTTATCCAGCTTGCCGAAAATCTGTTTCGCCAGCGTCACTGCGGCAAAAGCTACAGAAACAGCATTGGCACCAATTTCAGTATCGGTTCGGACTTGTTTGGCGACCGCGAAGGTTTTTTGAAAGAGACGCTCAAACACCGGGGCAATGGTGCCCACCTGGCGGGACTGGCTGTAGGCTTGTTTCACCTGCCCAAAAATTTGCGGCTCGCCAAGGACCAGAGAATCTAGCCCAGCCGCCACCCGCATTAAATGTGTTGCGGCGGCCTGATCCTGATGCAAATACAGATGACCTGCCACGTCCGCCAGTTCCAGCTGATGAAATTTAGCAAGCCAGGCAATTACTTGTTTCGATTGCGCTTCAGTACCGCTAAAATACAACTCGGTTCTGTTGCAAGTCGATACAATCACCGCGTCGGTCACTTGGGTCGTTTCAGCTAAATCCAGCAGTGCACCTGCCACTTGCTCAGGCGCAAAAGCCACTTGTTCGCGTAAGGCGACGGGTGCGGTTTTGTGATTGATACCAAGCGCAAAAATAGTGATTCACCTGCTAATGCCGGCTATGAAGCAGGCAACCATCTGAATAAGGCGCGAATTGTACGAAAATAAGCTTGGCAAGAAAAGAATTAACTTAGCAGAAGGTCTAGAGCTTCTGCCGTGACAACCGGCAATTGATGCCACAATGAGCCTGGTTCATAGCTCAACGGCCTCCATGCAATGTGGAACACCAGCTGAAGGGGGCTCTAGCAAATGGTGCTCCTGCGACAAGTGCACCATTAAATAAGGATCTGATGTGACCCGATATAACGCCTTTTTACCGCCAATGCTGTTGGCACTTCTACTCAGTGGTTGCGCCAGCTGGCAGCAACCGAAAGTCGCTGAAATCCCCTTACCCGCCCAAGAAAGACAACAACAGCTTGCTACGCTGAATCAATTTGAACTCAACGCTGCGCTTCTTGTGAAAGCGCCGGGTGAAAGTGTCACGAGCAGCCTTAATTGGGTACAACAAGGCGAATTTTATACTGCTGATTTAAATAACTTTGTTGGGATTAATATTTTCAAACTGCAAACCACTGCCGAAGGTGCTTTAGTACAAGTCAGCGGTGAACAGCATCAGGCCGCAACTGCCGCGGCATTGCTTGAGTATTTATCCGGCTGGTCACTGCCAATTGAAGAAATGCCTCTATGGCTCAAAGGCATGACCGGCAGTGGCAGCAGTGATCTGCGCTTTGATCCTATGGGCCGTCTGACTAGTTTTAGTTTGCTCGACAGCCAAAACCGGCGTTGGCAAGTCAGTTACACCAAGTTTTTCCCAGACAGATTATCCTTGCCAAGACAGATTAACCTTGAATCCAGTGAGACCAAGTTAAAATTAGTGATTCGGCAATGGAAAATGTGATGAGTACGCAACCTTTAATGCAAAACAATCAAAGCACCCCGGGCATTAGCAAAACCCTGACGTTACCGGCTCCGGCCAAACTGAATTTGTTTTTGCATATCACCGGTCGGCGCGCCGATGGTTATCATTTGCTGCAAACCTTGTTTCAGATTTTGGATACCGGCGATGAAATTCAATTTCACGCCAATCAAACAGGCGAGATCCAACTACGTTGTAACGATCCTAGTTTGGAAGGGACTGACAACCTGATTTACCGTGCCGCTTTAGCATTAAAAGCTTTCGCCGCACCTGATGCGGGTGTGGCGATTTTCCTGCAAAAAAACCTGCCGATGGGCGGAGGGTTGGGCGGCGGTTCGTCAGATGCAGCCACCACTTTGCATGCGCTGAATCAATTATGGAATTTAGAATTATCCATCGCTGAACTGGCTGCCATCGGCCTAAAATTAGGCGCTGACGTGCCGCTGTTTGTCGAAGGTTATACCGCTTTTGCTGAAGGGGTTGGCGAAAAACTTCAGCCAGTGTTGATGCCCGAAAAAATCTATCTGGTTGTCACGCCAGCTTGCCATGTGAGCACTGCAGAAGTGTTTACCCATCCAGATTTAATCCGTAATAGCCCGGTCATCGATGCCAAGGATGTACTAAACTCAACTGTACAACAAAACTGGCGCAATGACTGCCAAGCACTGGTAATACGACTCTACCCGCTTGTTGCAATAACCTTACAGTGGTTGGTAGAATACGCGCCGTCTCGAATGACGGGTACTGGTGCCAGTTTATTCGCTGAATTCCCGGACGAAATCAGTGCTCGTCGAGCTCTTGCCGATTTACCACCAAACTGCCGTGGTTTTGTCGCGCGAGGGGTCAACCGGTCACCTTTGTTGGCCGCGTTGGAACATGCCGTATAACGTGAAGCCGGGTTTGCCACTGCCCTGCTAAAGATTTTAACCGGACTCAAAACCGCCCTGAGGATCCTACCGTGCCCGACATGAAGATATTCGCTGGTAATGCCGTACCAGAACTCGCCAAGAAAATTGCCAGCCGCTTGTATATCAAGCTGGGCGACGCCGAAGTCGGCCGATTCAGCGATGGAGAAGTCAGTGTGCAAATTAATGAAAACGTCCGTGGATCGGACGTTTTTATTATCCAGTCAACCTGCGCCCCGACCAACGACAATCTGATTGAACTTATTGTGATGGTAGATGCATTACGCCGCGCCTCAGCCGGCCGGATCACTGCGGTGATCCCTTATTTTGGTTATGCGCGTCAGGACCGTCGTGTCCGCTCTGCCCGGGTGCCGATTACCGCTAAAGTGGTCGCGGATTTCCTATCTAGCGTCGGTGTCGACCGCGTATTGACCGTTGACCTACACGCTGAGCAAATTCAGGGTTTCTTTGATGTGCCGGTCGATAACGTATTCGCCTCTCCTGTGCTGCTGGACGACATGCGCAAGCGTGAATTCCAAGCGCCGGTGGTGGTGTCTCCAGATATCGGTGGTGTGGTGCGTGCCCGTGCAATTGCCAAACTGCTGAACGACGCAGATTTAGCGATCATCGATAAACGCCGGCCAAAAGCCAACGTTGCCCAGGTGATGCATATCATTGGTGACGTGAAAGATCGTGACTGTATTATCGTCGACGATATGATCGACACCGGCGGCACTTTGTGTAAAGCCGCGGAAGCGTTAAAAGAACAAGGTGCCCGTCGGGTGTTTGCATACGCCACGCACCCGATCTTCTCTGGCAACGCCGCCGAGAATATCGCCAACTCAGTGATTGATGAGCTAATCATTACCGACACCATTCCGTTGTCGGCCGAAATGAAAGCGGTCAGTAAAGTCAAACAGCTGACACTGAGTGAAATGATGGCCGAATGTATCCGCCGGATCAGCAACGAAGAATCCATTTCTTCGATGTTTGATTAAGCTTGATCTAAATCAGGCATCAGCAGGTTCTGCCTGCTTTACCCGGTTTTTACTGACCTGTTCGATACAAAGGCGCTTTATGCGCCTTTTCTATTTGCGACCTTCCTTACCCGGTGCTATTATGTCGCGCTTTTTTCCGCCAGCCGGGAAAAGCTTCTTTCTGGTTTTCTGGTCGCGGAAACCAGAGCAATTCATTTTTGGAGATAAACATGTCTAACGCCATTTACACGTTAAATGCTGAAGTTCGTAACGACCTGGGGAAAGGTGCGAGCCGCCGC
>Ga0075154_10003345_pt1 | contig 10159 bp, 3 predicted proteins | sample JI71714BDNA_FD_70965 | JGI IMG/M metagenome (GOLD analysis project Ga0075154, IMG submission 70965) | Wastewater effluent complex algal communities from Wisconsin, to seasonally profile nutrient transformation and Carbon sequestration -... | ecosystem: Engineered > WWTP > Effluent > Algae...
GTTTTGGAAAGTCTGTCCACAAAGACACGGGTCACTTCGTTGCGCCAAAGTCTAAGCAATTCTCCTTCTGTCCTCGCATTTTCGACAAATGTGGAACATACACCTTCGAAAACTCGAGATAAATCACGCAAATTGAAAACATAATGAAAAAATGTAGGAGTAGGCGGAAACGAGTTCAAAACAAACTCATACATCTGCAAACTAGCGGACGGCAGTTTTTCTGCACAAAGTCGAACTTCTTCGTCGCTAATCAGAATAGCTCTTGCGGCTATGATTTTGGAATATATACTCAGGAGTGTTTCCCTATCCGGCTCCATCAAACCGACGCAATAAAAACGTGCCAATAATCTAGGGTCCAAATGATTTCTTCCGCCACCAGGTGTTTGCATACCAGCAATGTATTGTATTCCAGTCACATTCTTTTGCTCCAAATCCTTTTCACGACTGTAGAAAAAGCCGTGATCTAGAAGGGTCAACAAGAGCGCCATGGGTTGCTGTGTTCCATAAGAATCATGACTTGGCATGTTCATATCATCCAAAAAAAGAAGCAGTTTTTTTTCATCTGCAGGAGAGTAGCCGCTTCCTACTCGCTTGTCTATAAGGGATTCAATAGTCTCTTGCAGATCTCTTGATCGCGTTCTCGATGTCAAAATATATTTTAAGAAAGAAAATTTACCTGAGGGAAGAGTATTTGCGTAGGCCTCGATTGAAGTAGTTTTTGATGTTCCACTTGCGCCAACTAAAAGCATGGGAGAGAAAGGGGCAATATTGTTAACCATGTGGTCCAACGAGACAGAAGACTTCGTTGGTACAATGACCTGGTGGAAATAAAATGGATGTGGTGCTTTATAACTTGGAATGAGATCGCTCCAGAGTATCCATCTATTATCTTTCATAGAGTAGAAAAAGGAAAAAAGGTCTCCTGGTGGCAAATTAGCGCCAGAGTTTACTCTAAGAAAGGCTGTAAAGCGCTCGCGCGAGGTTAAAGACAGCGTACTCCCATAGCTCCAAATCAGACTATGTATGAAATTTGCTTCTGTATCAAACTGCAGGTATTTCCTTTGGAGAACATTTACATTTTCTATGCAAACATCTAAAAGTGTACATAGTTGTCTGCATCTTTCCATGTCGCCTAGATTAAGAACATGGGATACTTTTTCGCTTACCCCTTCTAGAGTTCTTCCTGTAGAAATATAGATACTACACGGCTCTGCATATTTGTAAAATAGATTCCGGAATGAAGAAGCTATGCATGCTTGATTCGGATAATTCTTCTTGACGGCTTCAAAAACTTCAGAAATCAATTGATGCCGTTTAGTCAACCAGCTTTCGAAGTAAGATCTAGGCCTTACTGTATTTGTATCCACCCATACCATTCCGCATCTAGAAACTGTAGCAGGCGAAGCATACTGCAAGTCCGCGACCTCACAAATTAGTGAACAATGTTGTTGCAACCGAATTCTCTCACCATTAGGTAGAGTTAGCAATTTATTGTCGTCCATGACAGAATTCATATTCTCGACCCACAGAGCGTCAACGTCACCATCAAATATTATCCATCGTATTTCGTTCTTTCTTTTTGGAGGCAAGGGCTGATTGACTTCACGAAAGATTTTGCTTAGAATTCCGTCAGTCCAATCTCTAGTAGCGGGATCCATAATACCATATAGCTCGTCGATTGATTGAGCCTTTGGGTTTAGAATATATTTTTTTACAATCACTCCCTGGGCCTGTTCTCGGGCTTTAGATAGAGTGTTGAGTATGACTGATTTTCCACCCCCAGTGGGTCCTACAAGCATGCAAGTATGTCGTGCTTTCTGGGTTTCATATAGCTGAATTGTTTTCTCGATCTGGCTAAATTTTCTTTCTCCGTCCGAGTATTGCATGCCAGCATTCTCAAGTTGCTGTTGTATATGGTTCTCCAATATATGGATTTGTGACGGTATGGCGGATTCGACTGTAAACAAGTCACCGAGAATCCGCAGAAAGAGTGGGGCATCGTCAATCGTTAGCTTCGGGATGTTTGCATCTTTGAATATCTTCATCAAGAGGACACTTTCTTCAAGATTTTCATTTTGTCGTTTCATCTCTCCTGCAAGGACCAACACAGCTTTGAGAGATCTCAAGCCAAAATCATAGTGAAATTGTTTAGACAACTGTTCCTTTGATAATTTGTAAAGCATGACGATCTTTTTGGCCAAAATTCTTGAAGCCGAAAACCCCTCAGAAAACAAAAGGTTTTCTGTAATTTTTTCCAAATCTGGCACAGCCATTGTAATAGGACGAAATAAAGCCTTGAGATTGTCGGGGAGTTCAGTTCGTCCAGCATAGCCTGGATTCATCGTTATGAAAACGCCTACTGTAGCCTGCCCGTTTTTTCTTTTTACAAAAATGTTTGACTCTGATCCGATACACGCAGTGAGAGATTCGGTAATCAATGCGTGCTGATATGATTATTATCCACGGGTGCATCAAGAGAAAATTTATTTAAGGATAGAAATTCTGATGGAGGTCTAAAAATACAAGGGTGGCTCACCTGGATTTGTTTTAGCTGGGCAGAAACAACTGAAAGCACTTCTACATTGATTCGATTGAATTCATCAAAACATCCCCAGGCACCCATCTGTACTAGTCCCGAAAAAATAGAAGCCATCGCCTTGTAATCAAGTCCCTCTCCGCAATTTATAACCCGACATGGAAGAGCCATCGACTTGGCCAAATCCTTAACGGTTTCTGTCTTGCCTGTTCCTGCTGGTCCCGATGGTGAACCCCCCAGTTTGAACGTAAGGGCTTGGGTTAACGTCATGTAGCATCGATCGGTTAGAGGTGTAATAACTAAACGACCATTCAAACCCATGTATTCGAAACCGTATTGAAAAGATCCTGTACATTGTTTTATAATGACGTCGTCGTCTGTACGGTTCCAGTAAAATCTAAGCTGTGACTCCCATTCAAACTGAGAGGCAGTGATAACTGACCTGAGCAAGAGATCTGAAATAATATCTCGCGCATGGACATCTATAATAAGGAGAGTATTCACTTTTTTTCTCACGTTTTCCTCAAGAGGGGAACGAACCAGATCCACCATTTTGCTAAGGTGGTCAGTCCACTTGGATTCGAGAATTTTAAGAGCATTTTCATCTCCCTCATGTAATTTGCAGAATGAGTCTTCTACTTGCCACGACCACCAAATCTGAGAAGCTAGGACAGATCCCATACCAATAGTTTTGTCAGATTTCATCCACGAGATTCGCTGCTCAAAAGCGTAACGATAAATGTTCTCTTTTGAAATGAGCCGGAGCGATTCTACCATCTTGACTTCTACATTGCTTATCCACTTTTCTATGGGCCCTTCTATTGCAGAAACCTCGTAAAAACTAAATGTCTCCCCTTCACTGGAAGACATGCCAGAGATTGCACGCCTAGATTGAGAAAAAATAAGGTCTTTTGCTTCATCAAATAATTTCAGCATGTGCGGCAGAATCGATGCAGGGTCAGAACTTCCGACAATGCTAAGAAGCTCATCATTTGAGATGAAATAAAACCTTGCGAATTGTCTTCGTTTTGAGTCAAGATAGTCACTAAGACTTTTTTGACAAGCATCGAGTTTTTCGGTGAGATCTCGTAACATTTCAAGCTTTCCATCCTCTGTACAGACATAGAGAGCGTTTGGCTTGCTGTAAGAAGCTTTCATGGCTGTAACATAATTGAAGGAGATACTCTCGAATCTTTTACACTCTTGAGGCAACTGGGTTCGTATGTCTTCAGCTCCCACAAAGATGTTTTCTAGGTACATCCATTTACTCTGTATACCATACCAAACCTCCAAACATTCCGAAATCGTGTGCAGCTGGTGCTCTAATTCTTTCACATCTTCAGCATAAAATGCAACGTGTCTGGAAGAGCCGATTGCTTGCAGGCTCAGAAGATGATCTTCTAGCTGAAGAAGAAGATCGTCTGCGGAGCATAAGAGAAAACCCTTTTCGACACCATGTTTTACATACTTTTTTATATCGAGAGACGCTGCTGTCCAGAATGTATGAATTTCATCAATAGCTTTCCCGATCTTGACTTCTTGCAACGCCCCATCGCATACTTGATTGATTAGCGGCTTTATGGATAAAACACCCATACTGAGAACCTGCTCTAGTGTCATTTTATCTGTATTCAGTTCACCTTTTTTTGACAACAGCGTTTGGCTCCATAAGCATTGCCAGTGACGAGATTTGATGGAATCGGCTCTGAGGGCTGCAAGTAAAGGTAGCGCCTCCTTTAGTTGATTTACATGAAGCCTTATTGCTGCTAGGACTTTGAAAGTTTGTTTATCTGTCTCGATCCGTGTAAGAGCTTCTTCAAACTTGGCGACTGTGCTCTGTAATTTCAAATGATCTACTACTTCCCACAACAATGCTCCTTGAGATTGCTCAAATACCTTGATCTCATAGTAAATATCAAATAAAATATTAAGCTTGGTTAATTCCTGGTCAAGATAAGAGACTTCAGTATAATCTGCAACATCCAGTCCAAGTAGCTTCTCGGCTTCGCAAAGCTCTTTAATTTCCCCTTTGGATTTAGAAAGTATGGAATTCCATTCCTGAAGGGATGAAAGACCATCGTCTAGAGATGAATGAAATGTGTGAGGGCCTCGTTCTTTAAAAGTTTGATACATTTCCTTAGAGGATTCTCGTCGATGGTGTGCTTCAGCCAAGACAGTGTCACGGAGTTGGTCTTTTTCTTCGAAAAGCCGAAGATCAGTTGATCTGCAGTCCGTTATTAACTGAATCCAACTATCCTTGAGTGTCGAAGCACTTTTAATGTCTTCCGAGCTCACATGGACACCAAAGCGTTCAAGTGATGAAAATTGTTCTATTGTTGACTGAATAAAAAGCTGCATGTGCAAGTCTGAGTCACAAATATCATGTAAACTTTGCAGCATTTTCTTAACTTGATCAGCCCTTTCGGGCTCAGCTTGAATACAGTTTCGACATTCTTCGAGTCGCGTATGAATCGATAGGAGATTTTTTTTTGCAGAGAAGTATAAAATTTGGCCATAATCCAGTTTACACTGCGTAGCCTCGTTCACAATCCATCTTGCGACGACCGCAAAGTCAACTTCAAAGGCGCTTGAATATGCTATTATACTTGGACAGAAGTTGTAGTCCTTGCTATCGTATGAGGAAACGGTCTGCATACGAGCATGAATTGCTATCACAAGTTGTTCGTACTCGTTCATTTTATTTTCTACCAAGAGGCATGACATGTCTACAACGTCGGTAGATAAGTTTTTTCTGTGTTTGACATTTACCAAGTCATAGTCAGATATTATTTTGCTCCATGGCAGAGTCATTTGCTTCAGTTCACGAGAAAGAAAAACTTGCCAAAAGGTACAGATTTCATTGGCAAGAGTTGAAATGCAGGTTACTTGTGCAACGTCTGCAAAGGTTGTACCAACACTGGCGTGTTTCTCCACTTTGAAAGTGTGCTCATTCCCTCTTTCTATACATGTCCTCTTAGTCCATCGAACGAAGCTCTGTGCAGACTTTGTCATGTTGAGAACCATGCTTGTGATGATTTTGCACAGATGTTGCTCTCCTGGAATAATCAGAATCTCGCGCTTTTCAATTGAGGCTTGCAACCGACAGGCGCGAGTACGATTGGACAAGAAATCATTCAAATTGGATAACGAAATAAATATCATTGACTCAATTGCACTCTCAATGCGAGACTCCCAGAAGTTATAAAAGTGTTCAAATTCTCCTGTTTCTCCGGGAACAGACTCTGTCACAAGCATTTCAACCTTCAATATCAAAGGCGTAATCGAACGGTATTGTCCAACCAAATATTCTACTATCTCGGTGCGTCTCAACTCAATGTGTTCACTTAGTTCAACGAAAGGCAAACCTTGGCCGTTATCACACAAATTGACCTCAAATATACTAGTATCCCCTATTCCTCCGATTACCTCATTGATGTCGTTAATGTGTTTTCTGACCTCTTTCAAGAATGAACGAAACTTCTCTAATGCTTTGGAACAAACTGCAACAAATTTCGGTATTCTCTGTGAAGTCCAATTCAACGATTCTATGCCACGGTGAAAAGTCGTCGCTAAGGAAGAAAGTTGATTAAAAAGTACAGTTCGCTCTATTTCCGAGAGAGACATGATCGTCTCATTTCGTCGATGCAATAAAGCACTCAGATTCCCAAGTTGCCTGGAAATAAATTAGAGCGAAGGTAACGTACATGAGAAGAGGGAATATATAAGAGACCAAACTGTCTGAACTTACTCTGAGATTTGATCCTCCTGTAAAGTGACTGTCAAAACAACGTCAGGAATTGAAAACCCGAGGCATCGTAGACGCTTTGCTTCCTCAGTTGCTGTTCTAATTGAATTCGGATAATTAGTTGCATAAATAGAGGAAAGAATGCTTGCGTATTCAGCTTTGTATTCCTTTATGATGGATTGGCCAAGTCCCTGTCTTACCACAACAGGTGCTGATTGCTCCCATTCTTTGTACAGTGAGTCTTTGTACGAATCGACTGCTCTTGCAAAGCTCAAGTACCTTTGTTTAACGATGTTCCCAAAGCCACTTGTGAGCATCGCTTTATTACTCCTTTTGAATTGTAAAATAGGAGTTTTTGCCCTTTTGTACAAATCCAACGCCCATGTAATCGATGCGGCAACATGAGGAGCTGTTTTGCATCTAGGAGGGTTGCCTTTTCTTGAATGGAAAGATTTTTCAATTGAAGCCAACTCTCTTGCATATTGCTCTAAGACATCAGTATATCGAGCCTCGATGCTTCTGTGAATGACTGGACGTGACTTAAGTCCCTTGAAATTTTCAATCAAGCGGAAGGCCGCTTCAGCCGAGCGTAAGTCTTGGAAAGCTGATTCAACGCAGTGAGAAGAAGCTTGATCAATTTCCTCTACCTTATGTAATAACGTTTGCATTGTGGAATTCCAAATGACTTTGTTTTTGACGTCAAATATATCAAATGAAACTGATTCTATATGAGCTGAAAGGCTTTCTACTTTCGTTGAAATGTCTTTGAGATTCCCTGATTCACCAATAACAGCAGAAACATCAGGTCGGAGAAAGCGCCTGAATTCGTCGAGAATAGTGGATATTTCGTTCAAGTCGCCGCAGACGTAAGCCATGTAATCTGTTTCTTCAAAAACAAGATTTTGATCGAAATCCCAGCGACGATGGGCTGCACCCTTGTCCTCTATACGCTTCCGCACTTCCAGATACGTCGTTTTCCATTTTTCAAGTAGGGCTTTGGCCTCCTTTGTTTTCTTGCCTTTTTCTGAGCTTCTTAAAATGCTATTGATGTTGATTTCATCCTTCACCTTGTAGGAAAGTTGATAAGAGATTCTCTGCAATAAAGCAACAAGTCGATCTTCACGATTGTAGTAACGCGACACAGTCCAGATCTGTCGGATCGAGTTCAACAATTCAGGAACAATATCTTGTAAGTCTGTCACGCTGCCTGAAGAAAGGGAACGCATATTCCTCTCTAATGTAGAGAGGAATTTGGCGTTATCACTTGCTTCGAGATTCAAGCGGGACAATTCAAATAACTGCTCGTCTAGCTTTTCGGTCACGGGATTTCTAGATGCTCTCAAGGGTTGTAGAACTTGTTGCACTGCTTCCTGTCGGGTTTGCTGGTGTAAGCCATCCAATACGGAACTTCTTTGGGACCAGTAATCTAGCTCTGACATGGCGCCTCGTCCCTCTGGCTTCTTTTTCAATTCCTCGCTTATTTTATCTTTCACCAAAGCGCACCACTTCGTGGCAACATCTTCTAGTTTGGTAAGAGTCTCGATCTCGTCAACAACGTTTACTTTGTCTGCTAATCTCGCTAGCAAATCTTCTTGAGGCAGATCAAGTTTGATTCCGCTCTCAACTTGACGAGATGCGCGAAAAACTGCAGAGGAAAGCTTACTCGCATATGTTTCAACAAGTGAAGCGCCTACGTTTGGATCGCGCGGCAAATTTCTGAGGAGAATTGGCAAAAGAACACATTCCAAAATCAGCGCACTGTTCGAAGCGGAAGAGTTTGTGATGAATCCAATCTCGAGCTCTTTGTCACTTTCCCTTTGGGTTTCTTCAGTATCCTTAATATCAGATGAGCTGCTTGCTGTGTGCGAGCCCTGTATAGCTGTTTCCGAATCTAAGCTTCGTAACGCAAACATAACATTAGACCCTGCTGCATTAGGTGTTAGCTTCTTGCTGGAAACTATGTTCCTTTTTGCGCTTGATGAAGCAGCCAACTTTTCTGTCGTGGTATCATCTTTTTCTTTTTCGAGGAACCAAAACTTGCATTGGTCCGTATTATCAAATGAAATTTCCTCATTATACTGTTCTCCTCTTTCTTCTTGGTCCTCCCGCACCACCCCGCAAGAGTTATTTTTCAAAGTTAGAGCTGCTAGAAGAGATAAATTCTTCATCTTGTGGGCAATTTAGTGAATTTTGTTCATACTTCTTGCTAATTATTTGTGAGATCAAGCGCAGCGTTATTTTGCGCTGGCTGCAAATATCAGCGCAGAGTTTCAAAATTCATGTAATAACCTAATTACAAGTGAAAACATGCCTGAGTATTGAATACATAATGATGTATGCTGGATCAGGCGACTTTTTCACTTGACTCCGTAAATGATTGAGAGAAGCTCATCATCTTGTTGAGTAGTGCGTAGACTTAATCGACATTTATTTTAGTTAGTCCAGACGAACGTTGATAAACATATGTGCCAGAGGCAAATCTTGGGGAGCAATCTCCTTGCCTTGATGCGTGAAACTGCCTTGCGTTTGCAATCGGAAGAAGTCGTATCGTGATCTGGTGTGATTGGGCCTCTGGTTTGCCAGATCTAACGCAGCTTTTAACGTTGCCTGGCCAGGCATGAACCTTGACACAGAACAAAATATATGTCCATTTTATGAAATGGTGCAGGCGCAACGTTTCGAAGGTTTGGGCGAACAGCTCACAGCGTCGGTATCGATCACAGCCTCTTCGCCTGGGGGTCCACTTGATCCATCTTTCGCAAGTACCGCAATTCTTATTGCATAGGTGCTTTGCGGATCTAGTGCTTCGATGGTATACTCGAGATGCGGCTTCCGCTCCAAGTTATCTAAAACTGCTCTCTTGGCATCATCCCACTTCTCTCCCATACCTATTTGAGAACGTTAGAGGAGAATATGGTTAAACTTATATCAACATTGAGTGCTCAAAATGCTTCTCTCACTTACCCTTCCATGACAAATCATATTGGTGGTCGGTATAGTCGGGTAGTATATTAATTTTAATTGAGATCGAAGTCTGCATAGAGGTTGGAAAGCAAACATAAGTTAGATGCGAAATCAATTAAATTTGTGTATATCTCCACATTGCTTAAGCTCTCAGATACTATCTAGCAGAGAATATTGTCCGCAAGGTGACCATTGGTCTTCTCAGTATCAAAGTCTTTAATTTCTTTTTAATAATCATTGAGCATGGCACTACTCCTCTGGCTACAAAACAAAATGTGTCAAACATTCGTCTTTCTTCAACCCACTAAAGTGGTCAGTAATCTCATGTAGAATAAGACCATCATAGGAGAGTGCTTCAAATCGAGGGCAACCAATTCGTCCAAACTTGGCCTTAACAAACGAACCTCAGTAGTGTCCAAAAGCTCTGGTCTGGGTCCAGCGGGGATATTCGACATGTTTTCTCAAGTAGCCACTATGTAGCATTTAAAACTTGGCCATGCAGGTCTCACAAATCAAACCGGTCATCCTTTTACTCCTGACAAGATGAAAATGGTAGTTAAAAATGAACCTACCAGAAATTGTACGGACGGTGTGATACCAACGAAAAAGTATGAGCATCTAATAACACAATAGAACGGTACGCTTACGTTTGTTATAGAATGTTTTAGCAACAATTAAAAGGTGAATTTTTAGATATTTCGATTCTTGAATTAAGTATAACTTTTATTATTTACTTCTAGGAATCCTTCAGATTTAGCAGGAAAATCTCTGACTTCAGATCTCTGAATAAATTTCAAGCGAATCAGGAACAAGAACGTCGCATAACCACTGCCGATTTTCTCCATAAGTACATCCTATCACTATCAGGACTATCTTGTTATTACAAGAAACAATCTACGGTGGTAGAAAAAGAG
>Ga0075154_10003350_pt1 | contig 10151 bp, 11 predicted proteins | sample JI71714BDNA_FD_70965 | JGI IMG/M metagenome (GOLD analysis project Ga0075154, IMG submission 70965) | Wastewater effluent complex algal communities from Wisconsin, to seasonally profile nutrient transformation and Carbon sequestration -... | ecosystem: Engineered > WWTP > Effluent > Algae...
CCACTCGACCTCGTTCTGGGCGAAGCCGCCGGTGGCCTTGTAGCTGGCGATACCGTATTCGTTCAGCCCCCCGGCTTTCGGGCGACGCTCGAACACCACCACGTCATGGCCGTGCATCGCCAGCCGGTGCGCGCAGGACAGGCCCGCAGGACCAGCCCCGACGACGGCCACGCGCTTGCCGGACCGGGCCGCACGGGTGAACGGATGCAACCCCTTCGCCATCGCGGTGTCAGTGGCAAACCGTTGCAGCTGGCCGATCTCGACCGGCTTGCCCTCGGCGGCCTCCCGCACACAGGCCTCTTCGCACAGGGTCTCGGTCGGGCAGACCCGGGCGCACATGCCACCCAGGATGTTCTGGCTCCAGATCGTCGTGGCCGCCGCTTCGGGCGTGCCGGTGGCGATCTGGCGGATGAAAAGCGGGATGTCGATGGATGTGGGGCAGGCCGTGATGCAGGGCGCATCGTGGCAGAAGTAGCAGCGGTCCGCTGCGACCCGCGCCTCGTGCCGGTCAAGCGCGGGCGTGTGGTCGGAGAAGTTCTGCGCGTAGGCTGCGGCTGGCAGGCGACCCGGAACAATGCCGGGCGTCAGCGGGCTGTTCGTCATCGGATCCAAGTCCTCCCCTGTCCGTATTGCTGAAGGCTGGCACAGGTCCATTTTTTTATCAAATGGTAAATTTTGTCTCGCGGCAGTTTTCCTTCGGATTGCCTGTTTTTGCGCCGCACCGATGGTAGCGCCAACGCTTTCGCGGCTTTTCAGCCTTCGCCCGGTCGCGTATAAGCGCCAGATACCAGACTGCGGGGGGCTTTCGGCCAACCTGCACGCGCCCAGGGCAGAGAAGAACAGAGGACTCGATGAGCAAGCAGAACACCGACACCGACGTGGCTTTCATTTCGGCGCTGGCCGAGCTTCTGAACAAGAACGACCTCACCGAACTGTCCGTGAAGCGCGAGTATGGCGAGGACGACAGCCTTGAGGTCCGCGTCGTGAAGCAGGCCAACGTGGTGACGGTTGCTGCGGCGCCGATGGCCTATGCACCAGCTCCTGCCGCAGCGCCTGCGGCGGCCGCGCCTGCTCCGGCCGCGCCGGAAGACCCGGCCCAGCATCCCGGTGCCGTGACGTCGCCCATGGTCGGCACCGTCTACCTTTCGGCCGAACCCGGCGCTTCGCCCTTCGTGACCGTGGGGGCCCAGGTCACGGAAGGGCAGACCGTCCTGATCATCGAGGCGATGAAGACGATGAACCACATCCCTGCCCCGCGCGCGGGCACGGTGAAGCGCATCCTTGTCGAGGATGGCCACCCGGTCGAATACGGCGCCCCCCTGTTGATCGTCGAATAAGGGTTTGCCGATGTTCGATAAAATCCTGATCGCCAACCGGGGTGAGATTGCGCTGCGCGTGATCCGGGCCTGCCAGGAAATGGGGATCAAGTCGGTCGCCGTGCACTCCACCGCAGACGCCGACGCGATGCATGTCCGGATGGCGGATGAAAGCGTCTGCATCGGCCCTGCGCCGTCGTCGGAAAGCTACCTGTCGAAGGCCGCAATCATTTCGGCCTGCGAGATCTCCGGGGCGCAGGCCGTGCATCCGGGCTACGGCTTCCTGTCGGAAAACGCCGCCTTCGCCCAGGCGCTGGAAGACCATGGCCTGACCTTCATCGGCCCGTCGGCGGAACATATCCGCATCATGGGCGACAAGATCACCGCCAAAGTCACCGCAAAAGAGCTTGGCATCCCGGTCGTCCCCGGCTCGGACGGCGGAGTGCCCGACTTCGAAACGGCCAGGACCGTGGCCGAGACCATCGGCTATCCGGTGATCATCAAGGCCACGGCGGGCGGTGGCGGGCGCGGCATGAAGGTCGCCACCAACGCCAGCGAGCTGGAGATTGCCTTCCGCACGGCGCGCAGCGAAGCGAAGAACGCTTTCGGCAACGACGAAGTCTACATGGAGAAATACCTCCAGCGCCCACGCCACATCGAGATCCAGGTCTTCGGCGACGGCAAGGGCGGTGCGGTGCATCTGGGCGAACGCGACTGTTCGCTGCAGCGCCGCCACCAGAAGGTCTTCGAGGAAGCCCCCGGCCCGGCCATCACGCCGAAGCTGCGCAGCGAGATCGGCATGATCTGCGCCAACGCGATGAAAAAGCTGAAGTATATCGGCGCGGGCACGATCGAGTTCCTGTATGAGGACGGGAAGTTCTACTTCATCGAGATGAACACCCGGCTTCAGGTGGAACACCCCGTCACCGAAGGCATCTTCGGCGTCGACCTCGTGCGCGAACAGATCCGCGTCGCGAGCGGCATGGACCTGTCGTTCAGCCAGGATGAGCTGGAGATCAACGGCCACTGCATCGAGGTGCGGATCAACGCCGAGAAGATCCCGAACTTCTCGCCCTGCCCCGGCCGGATCACCCAGTTCCACGCCCCGGGCGGCCTTGGTGTGCGGATGGATTCAGCGATCTACGACGGCTACCGCATCCCGCCCTATTACGACAGCCTGATCGGCAAGCTGATCGTCCACGGCCGCGACCGGCCCGAGGCGCTGGCCCGGCTCAAGCGGGCCTTGTCCGAGCTGATCATCGACGGCATCGACACCTCGATCCCGCTCTTTCACATGCTGCTGGCCGAGCCGGACATCCAGAATGGCGAATACAACATTCACTGGCTGGAAAAGTGGCTGGAGAAGCAGTTCGCATGAGTTGAGGGGGTGCCCGTCTCAGGGCACCCCCACCGCAAAAGTCTTCGAAGACTTTTGCAAAATCCTTCGAAGGATTTTGTAAGTGCCCGAGAAGCCTTTTGACGAAGAGCTTACCCCCGACAGCCTGCTTCGCGCCTATGCGATGGGAATCTTCCCGATGTCGGACGGCCGCGACGACCCCGAGATTCACTGGATCGACCCGCGTCGCCGGGGTGTGCTGCCGCTGAACGGCTTCCATATCTCGCGCTCGCTGGCCAAACGCATCCGCTCCGGAGCCTTCCGCGTCACCACCGATTGCGCATTCGAGGCAGTGGTCGAGGCGTGCGCCGACCGGGGGGAGACATGGATCAGTCACCGCATACAGCGGCTGTATGTTCAGCTTCACGCCGGGGGCTTTGCGCATAGCGTCGAGGTCTGGCAGGACAACAGCCTCGTCGGCGGGGTCTATGGCGTGACACTGGGTGCCGCGTTCTTTGGGGAGAGCATGTTCTCACGCGCGACAGACGCGTCGAAACTCGCATTGGCCTACGCCGTTCACCGCCTTGCCGCCGGGGGGTTTCGCCTTTTCGACACCCAGTTCCTGACCCCGCACCTGGCAAGCCTTGGCGGGCAAGAGATCGCGCGGGCCGACTACCACCGGATGCTGGCCCTGGCCTTGCAGCACGGCGCGACCTTTGACCCGCCGGGCTATTCGCCCTCGGCCGGTGCCGTCTCTGCCGGAGTCTCGGGCAGCACACAGGACAGCACCCAGACGTCATAGCGCGGATGGTCCAAGGCCGATAGCGCCGGCGATGAAGCCAGCATCCAGCCGTTGAACAACTCTGACCCGGTTGTCTCTTCGGTGATCGTCAGATGCGCCTCGGCGTCCGAAGCGGGGTTCCCGGTCGGGTACCGGCAGCTGTCCAGCCGCACGACCAGCCTCCCGAACTTGGCCGATTGGCCGGAGCCCAGCGACACATCGCCGGTTTCGCTGGTCAGCTTGTCCAGAAACCGCAGCTCTGCCCCGTCCGAGGCGGTGAACTCTGCCGCGGGATCAGACCCCTGATCCTGCGCTGCCACCGGAACAGCCAGGGCCAGAAGAAGCGCCAGCGCCTTCATGGAGTTGCCGTCCCGGCCTCGGTTGCGGCACCCTCGGCGCCCCCGCCCGCAAACTTCATCAAGAGCGTGATCAGGCTGACCGACCCTTGCGTATCTTCAATCTCGCCGCCTGGCTCCAGCATCTCAAGAGCGCCACCGGGCTGCACCTCGACGAAGTTGCCACCAAGCAGGCCCTCCGACGAAATCAGGATTGTGGAATCGACGGGAACCGCCACGTCCTTGCGCATGGTGATCGTGGCATCGGCAAAGTAGGTTTCCGGGTTCAGGGTCAGCCCTGTAACCGTTCCGACCTTGACACCTGCAAGACGCACGTCCGTGCCAACACTGACGCCTTCGACAGAACGGAAACTGGCGGTCAGCGGATAGCTGTCCGCATCGCCCCCCAGCCCGGCCCCGCGCGCCGCGTAGATTGCGAAGCCCGCCGCAACGGCCAGGATCGCTGCCCCGGCCAGGATCTCTGCGCGTTCGTAGGCCATCACTCGGGCTGCCAGGCCTCGTAATCCCGGCGCGCCAGTGGCTCGGCCCGGCGGATGGACCCCGGCGGGACATAAGCCGCCTCGGTTCCGGTCAAGTTCTCCTGATGCGGTTTCTCCCAGCCCTTGTGCTTGAGGGGGGCTTTGGTCGGCGGCTCGTCCCAGGTGTGGTGCAGCCAGCCATGCCAATCGGGCGAAACGCGCGAGGCTTCCATTTCTCCGTTGAAGATCACCCAGCGCCGCTTGCCGTCTCGGGTCTGGTAGAAGATGTTCCCCGCTTCGTCTTCACCTACCTTCACGCCCTTGCGCGAGGTGAAGATCTGGGTGCCGATGGTCTGGCTGTTCCACCAGGTCAGCAGGCGCTTGAGGAAGTACATCGGGGCCTCCGGAGTCATTTCCCTCCATATGGCCGAAAGCCCGGCCAAGGTCTAGGGTCATGCTGCGGCGCCGGCCAAAACCCGGTCCGGCAGGCTGAAAATGCAAAAGGCGGGCCTGGTGCCCGCCTTTGACAAAGCTCTGGAAGGCTTACGCCTTGACCGGCTCTTTCTTCTTGGTTTCGGTGTAGACGAGCATCGGTTTCGCGCCGTTGTTCACCGCCTCGTCCTTGACCACGACTTCCTCGACGCTGTCCATGCCCGGAAGTTCGAACATGGTGTCCAGAAGGATGTCTTCCATGATCGACCGCAGGCCGCGCGCCCCGGTCTTGCGCTTGATCGCGCGCTTGGCGATGGCGGTCAGCGCGTCCGAGGTGAAGGTCAGCTTGACCCCCTCGATCTCGAACAGGCGCTGGTACTGTTTCACCAATGCGTTCTTCGGTTCGGTCAGGATGGTGACAAGCGCTGCCTCATCCAGATCGGTCAGAGTCGCGATGACCGGCAGGCGGCCGACGAATTCCGGGATCAGGCCGAACTTGAGCAGATCCTCAGGTTCCAGTTCCTTGAAAAGCTCGCCCACTGTGCGCTCTTCCGGGCCCTTCACATCGGCGCCGAATCCGATGCCCGACCCCTTGTTGCGCTGCGCGATGATCTTTTCCAGGCCTGCAAAGGCGCCGCCGCAGATGAACAGGATGTTCGTCGTGTCCACCTGCAGGAATTCCTGCTGCGGATGCTTGCGGCCCCCTTGCGGCGGAACGCTTGCAACAGTGCCTTCCATGATCTTCAGAAGCGCCTGCTGCACCCCTTCCCCGCTCACGTCGCGGGTGATCGAGGGGTTGTCGGACTTCCGAGTGATCTTGTCGACCTCGTCGATATAGACGATGCCGCGCTGCGCGCGTTCGACGTTGTATTCGGACGCCTGTAGCAGCTTCAGGATGATGTTCTCGACATCCTCGCCCACGTAACCGGCTTCGGTCAGCGTGGTGGCATCCGCCATCGTGAACGGTACGTCCAGGATGCGCGCCAGCGTCTGCGCCAGAAGCGTCTTGCCGCAGCCGGTGGGGCCGATCAAGAGGATGTTCGACTTCGACAGCTCGATGTCGTTCTTCGAGGAATGGTTCAGCCGCTTGTAGTGGTTGTGAACCGCCACCGACAGCACACGCTTGGCATGGATCTGGCCGATCACATAATCGTCCAGCACCTTGCAGATCTCGCGCGGGGTCGGCACGCCATCCGAGGATTTCAGACCCGTGGTCTTCGTCTCCTCGCGGATGATGTCCATGCACAGTTCGACGCATTCGTCGCAGATAAAGACGGTCGGGCCCGCGATCAGCTTGCGCACCTCATGCTGGCTCTTGCCGCAGAACGAGCAATAGAGAGTGTTCTTGCTGTCGCCGCCGGTGTTGTTCGCCATCCGCAGTCCTCTAAGCTTTGCAACCAATTCCCTGGCTTGCAGGGCCGGAGCCTGGGGAGAAGTTTAGGCCAGTCCCCAAGGCACCACAATCCGAAAAACCCAGCCGATACCTCGGCTGGAAAAGGGGCGTCATTTCGACGTATCGTCGGCCTTTCCGCGGCTTTCCAGGATCTGGTCGATCAGGCCCCAGGCCTTGGCATCCTCGGCCGACATGAAGTTGTCCCGTTCCAGCGCCGCCTCGACCGTGTCGTATTCATTTCCGGTGTGCTTGACGTAGATCTCGTTCAGGCGGCGCTTCAGCTTCAGCGTCTCCTGCGCATGGATCATGATGTCGGTCGCCTGCCCCTGATACCCGCCTGATGGTTGGTGCACCATGATCCGGCTGTTCGGCAGGCTGAACCGCATGCCCTTTTCGCCCGCCGTCAGCAGAAGCGACCCCATCGAGGCCGCCTGACCGATCACCAGGGTGGAAATCTTCGGGCGGATGTACTGCATCGTGTCGTAGATCGACAGGCCGGCGGTCACGACGCCACCGGGGCTGTTGATGTACATCGAGATTTCCTTGGACGGATTCTCCGACTCCAGGAACAGAAGCTGCGCGCAGATCAGGCTGGACATGCCGTCATGCACCGGGCCGCCAAGGAAGATGATCCGCTCTTTCAGCAGACGGCTGAAGATGTCGTAGGCGCGCTCGCCCCGGCTCGTCTGTTCGACGACCATGGGAACCAGCGTGTTCATGTAGTGCTCAACGGGATCGCGCATCGGTGCCTGCCTCTTCATGTCCTTGACGAGGAATATCGTCGAATGTCTTGCCAGAGTCTTAGTGGGGCGAAACGGGGGCTGCAAGGGCACCCCGGGCGCTTTTGCCGCAGGGCGTGACCTGCCCCCTCAGCGTCCTTGCCGGAAGGAGGCGCCCTGGCGAAAGGTTCGGGCTGCCAGACCGACCCGTGCCGCCGCCGTCACCAGACACAAGGCGCCGAACCCAAAGGCGAGCGGAACGAACAGCGCAGGCCACAAGGCAAGCACCAGAAAACACAGGATCGTCTCGGTCCCCTCCATCAGCCCAGCGGTGAAATACAGCGACTTTTCACCCCTGCTAAGCGTTACCAGCCCATGTTTCTCGGCGAGGATCGCATAGCCAAGGAAAGTTGCCGCATTGACGTAGAAACTGAACAGAAGGAACGCCCCCGCCACACCATGCGCCCCTGGATCGCGCAGGACGAAAGCCAGAGGCACAGCACCGTAAAAGGCGAAATCGCAGACGATATCGAGGTATCCGCCGAAGTCGCTTTTTCCGCGCGCCCGCGCCACGGCGCCATCCAGCCCGTCGGCAAGCCGGCTGGCCATCAGGATCAGCGCCACCCACAGCCCCGACCAGCCCGCCCAGATCAGCCCTGCCGCAGCCAGCCCGAACGCCAGCCCAACCAGCGTCACCACATCGGCCGAGGCCCCGCGCGCGGCCAGCCAGCGGCCGCTGCGGTTCAGCGGCGCGTCGATCACCTCGCGCATCAATCCGTCCAGCATCTTTCCCCCTCGGGTTTCGCCGCATCCTTCCTGCTTGCACCGCAGTTTGGAAGTCACGTTTGCGCGTGGCTCGACCCCGGCGAGCCTTCGCCTACTCGCCCGGCAGACGAGTGCAATAGGGACAATTCTCGCGTATTTCACCTTTTGCGCCACATTCTGCCCGATTCCGGCCCAACTGCTCTGGGATTGGTAGGAAGCGCCAGAAGACGGGGAAATGTCATGTTGAAGCACTTGCGCCTTGCGGCCCTGGCCGCATCGACCGCCCTTTGCCTTGCCGGGTCCGCCCATGCGGGGTGCATCGTCCCCCCAAATGCCGATGCGATGCAGAAAGAACTGCTTGCCCACCTGAACGCCGAGCGCAAGGCACATGGCCTTTCTGCGCTGTCGCTCTCAAGCAAGCTGGACAAGGCGGCGCAGGGTGCGGCCTGCGACAATGCCAAGCGCAAGTCGATCAGCCACGTCTCCTCGGATGGCGGAACGCTGAAGACCCGCCTGCGCCGTGTAGGCTACGGCTTCCGGACGGCAGCCGAAAACACCGGACGCGGCTTTGCCTCGGGCGCTCGGGCCATTGAATGGTGGATGCACTCGCCGAAGCACAAGGACAACATCCTGCTGCGCAAGGCCCGCGAAGTGGGCGTCGGCATCGCCGTCAGCCCGGCTCCGGACAGCAAGCTGCACTGGATCCTTGTCGTCGGCGCATCGAAGTAACCGCTACCGCGCAAGCACCAGATCTACCCGCAATCCGCCCAGGGCGTCGCTCTGCGACAGTCGCAGAGTGCCCCCGTGGCTGAAAGCGATGTCCGAGGCGATCGACAACCCCAGACCGACCCCTGCCCCCCGGTTCGGATCGCGTGACGCATCCAGCCGGGTGAAGGGCCGCATCGCTTCATCACGCCGGTCAGCCGGAATGCCCGGCCCGTCATCTTCGACGACGATCCGCAGACTGCGCTCCTGGAACAGCAGGCGCACCTCGACCCGTGTTCCGAAGCGTTGCGCGTTCGACACCAGGTTCTCGACAGCCCGAACGATGGCCTGCGGTCGCATTTCAAGCGGTTCGGGGGTCCCCTCAATCGCAGACAGGCGAACCGAGGGTCCGGCCCGATCCACGATGTCACGCACCAGCGCCACCGCATCGGTCAATTCCGAACCTTCCATGGCGTCGCCGCGCACGAAGGCCAGAAACTCGTCGACCATGCGCTCCATCTGCGCCACGTCGGCCTGCAAGGCCTCGACCTCGGCGTCTTCCGGCATCAGCGACAGTGCCAGCCGCATCCGCGTCAAGGGCGTCCGCAGATCATGGCTCACCCCCGACAGCATCAGCGTGCGTTGTTCGATCTGGCGCTCGATCCGGCTGCGCATATCAAGAAAGGCCCGCCCGGCCGCCCGCACTTCCTGCGCGCCGCGGGGCTTGTAAGCCACTGCACGTCCCTTGCCGAACTCCTCCGCCGCCTCGGCCAGTTTGGTGATCGGCCGCAGTTGGCGCCTCAGGAAGAAATACGCGATCACCGTCATCAGGACCGAGGTGAAGATCATCAGGACAATCAGCTGATGCGGATTCGCCGCGGACATCCGCCGCCGGTTCAGCTCAGCCTGCACCGGGCCAAGACGCGTGTCGAACAGCAGGCTCACCACCCGGTTCTCGTCGGTGAGATCCGCAGCGACCAGCGTCGGCAGCCGTTCGTGCAAGGTGGTGATGATCGTGTCGCCCGACAGATCAATCGTCTGCCGCCGGTCCTCGGTCGGCGCATCCGCGCCCGCCGGCAGGGTCAGCGTGATCTGCAGCGCCTCGGCGAGGGGCATGACCTCCGCCCGGGCCTCTTCCAGCGAAGCACTGGCTTCGATCCGGTCGAGAAGGAAGTCGAGATCGATCGCAACCCCTTGCGTCATCTGGCCTGTCACGTCTTCATAGAAGCGCTGGACGAACTCGGTGGAAAACACCAGCTGAATGGCGACAATCGGCACGATCAGGATCAGCGCCGCACGGCCATAAAGGCCTCTGGGAAGGATACGTTGCAAAACCGACATCGCCCTCCAGCCTACCCGCGGCAAGGCCGCTTGGAAAGCCGTGCCGCCCGATGACTTCCGATCCGCCAATCCGCCTCCTGCGCGCCCCGAACCCTTCGCCCCTGACCGGCACCGGAACGAACACCTGGCTTGTCGGAGCATCGGCCCTTGCCGTGATCGACCCCGGACCTGACGACCCCGCCCACCTGGCGGCCATCCTCGACGCTGTGGGTCCGGGTCAGGCAATCAGCCATATCCTCGTTACGCATGCCCATCGCGACCACTCGGCGCTTGCGCCCAGACTGGCCGAGGCCACCGGCGCCCCGATCCTCGCCTTCGGAACCGCAACCGAGGGAAGAAGCCTGCTGATGGCCCGCCTGGCGGAAACGCTGCCGACACATGGCGAGGGCCTGGATTTTACCTTCACCCCTGACCTGCGGCTGGCCGACACCGACATCGTGGCCGGACCTGACTGGAGCCTCACGGCCCTGCACACGCCGGGCCACCTTGGAGGGCATCTGTGCCTTGCGCTGGGGGAGATGCTGTTCTCCGGTGATCACGTGATGGGCT
>Ga0075154_10003351_pt1 | contig 10148 bp, 6 predicted proteins | sample JI71714BDNA_FD_70965 | JGI IMG/M metagenome (GOLD analysis project Ga0075154, IMG submission 70965) | Wastewater effluent complex algal communities from Wisconsin, to seasonally profile nutrient transformation and Carbon sequestration -... | ecosystem: Engineered > WWTP > Effluent > Algae...
CCAATAGTTAAAATATTAGGGTCGAAAATGATATCTGTTGGCGTAAAATGAATTTCATTTACTAAAATGTTATATGCTCTCTCGCAAATGGCAATTCTTTTTTCGTAGGTGGTTGCCTGGCCTTCTTCATCAAATGCCATCACGATTACTGCAGCACCTAATTGTTTTGCTTTTAATGCATGTGCTTTAAATACCGATTCACCTTCTTTTAAGGAAATTGAATTTACAATACTTTTTCCTTGCACACATTTTAATCCGGCTTCTATAACATCCCACTTGCTCGAGTCAATCATTATGGGCACTTTGGCTATATCAGGTTCAGCTGCAATCAGATTCAGAAAAGTAGTCATGGCATTAACTGAATCTATCATGCCCTCATCCATGTTCACATCAATTATTTGCGCGCCATTTTCTACTTGCTGACGAGCTACGATTAATGCTTCATCATATTTTTCTTCTGTAATTAAACGTTTAAATTGTTTGCTGCCTGTTATGTTTGTTCTTTCTCCAACATTAACAAAATTACTTCCTTCAAAAAGTGTAAATTTTTCTAATCCTGAAAATGCAGGTAATAATGGCAATGTAACAGGTTTACGAGGTGGATATTTTGCAGCTAATTTTGCGATATATTGAATATGGTCAGGTGTAGTTCCACAACATCCTCCAATAATATTTACCCAGCCATTTTTTAAATACACTTCAACATCGTTGCCATTGCTTTCCGGGGTTTCATCGTATTCGCCAAATGCATTCGGTAAGCCGGCATTCGGATATGCAGAAACAAATAAATCGGTATTGGATGATAACGTTTGAACATATTCTTTTAATTGTTTGGCTCCGAGTGCGCAATTTAATCCTATACTTAGTAATGGGAGGTGACTCACAGCAACTAAAAATGCTTCCAATGTTTGTCCGCTCAAAGTTCTACCACTGGCATCGGTTATTGTGCCGGAAATCATTACCGGCAATTTCCTGCCTATTTCAGCAAATAATTTATCTATAGCGTAAATCGCAGCCTTTGCGTTGAGGGTATCAAAAATGGTTTCTACCAACAATATATCTGCACCACCATCTACTAAACCTCGAGCTTCTTCATAATATGCTGCAGCCATTTGATCGAAGGTGACAGTCCGAAAGCCGGGGTTATTTACATCCGGCGATAAGCTTAATGTTTTATTAGTAGGTCCAAGCGCCCCGGCTACAAATCGAGGTTGCTGGGGATTTAACTGAGTAAACTTGGTAGCAGCAGCTTTAGCAAGTTGAGCAGACGCCAGATTTAACTCATAGGCTAAGTGTTCGAGACCATAGTCTGCCTGGGCAATCGCTGTACCACTAAATGTGTTGGTTTCTATGATATCAGCACCTGCCTCCAGGTATTGCTCGTGTATTTCGGTAATTATTTGTGGTTGAGTGAGTGATAATAAATCGTTATTACCTCTTAAATCATGCGGATGGCCTTTGAATCGCTCCCCTCTGAACTCAGTTTCACTAAGTTTATACCGCTGAATCATACTACCCATAGCACCATCTAACACCATGATGCGTCTACTCAATATTTCTCTTAAAATTTTTTCCACGTGCAAATTTACCACAAGATGATTTTACCAAACCTGTACTTGTAATACAATTACAAAATCAATAGAATTTAGTTCGGTTTATTGAATTAATTGCAATTAAGATAACCATCTAAATCAATACGTTGCAAAGATGACAATTGGTTAAAAAAATGGCATTCCATGACAGCCTTAAATTTTTTTTCTTAACCTATTATGTATTGATAATCAGCATATTAGACAATTCTGCGACACAAATTTGTGCTTAAAAATGCAATTACGTGACAGTCCACATTATGTGTGTCAACATTTTTGTAAGGAAATTTACGAAAATTGCAAAAAACTCCTATTTTTACGCAACTTTTAAGGGGGGAGGGGCATCTACGCATTATAAAGTAATTAGTTATGTTCTAAATTCCTTAGTCGTAACCTTAAAACGCCACACAGTTTAAATATTAGTTAACCAATTTATTCATTAATTAACCCTTAATTTTAATTTCAGATGTTGAAAAAATCGTTACTTTTCACAGCTTTCTCATTGATGTTGGGAGGCCTAGTGATGGCACAAGCGCCACAGCGTAACTGCTCAACAATGGACGTAGATGCTCGTTTAAGAGCTGAAGATCCAATGTACGAAGCAAATCGCGCAGCTATTGAAGAATTTACACAAAATTATGTGGCTACAGCTGCAAATGATGGCGAAAGAGCTGTTATTACTATTCCAGTTGTATTTCACGTAGTTTACAACGTTGCAGCAGAAAACGTATCTGATGCTCGTTTATTAGAACAACTTGAAGTATTAAATGACGATTTCCGTCGTTTAAACTCAGATGTTGGCGAAACTCCAGCTTACTTTTTAGCTGAAGCAGCTGATACTGAAATCCAATTCTGTTTAGCTACTACTGACCCAAGTGGTAACGCTACAACTGGTATTACCAGAACTAGCACTACTAAAACTTCTTTCAGCACTGGTGATGATATGAAGTTTGCTACTTATGGTAAAACTATTTGGGACAGAAACAAATATTTAAACCTTTGGGTTTGTGACTTAAGTGGTGGTTTATTAGGATATGCTCAGTTCCCTGGCGGTTCTGCATCAACTGATGGTGTGGTTATCGACTACCAATATATCGGTGTTACTGGTGCTGCTGCTCCTTATAACCTGGGTCGTACTGCAACTCACGAAGTTGGTCACTGGTTGAATTTATTCCATATCTGGGGTGACGATGGTACAAGCTGTGCCGGTTCTGACTCAGTTGGTGATACTCCAAATCAGGCTGATGAAAATTATGGTTGCCCTAACGGTGCTATCCGTATCTCTTGCTCTAATGGTCCTGATGGTGACATGTATCAAAACTACATGGACTATACTGATGATGGTTGTATGAACCTCTTCACTACAGGTCAAAAAACAAGAATGCAAGCTTTATTTGCAGTTGGTGGTTCTAGAAATGCCATCACAACATCTAACGGCTGCGCAGGCGGTGGTGGTGCTACTTGTAACACTCCAACCGGTATGAATACTACTTCAGTTGCTACAACTTCAGCTACCTTCAACTGGACTGCTGCTGCTGGTGCTACTAGCTATAACGTTCGTTATAAAGCTACTGCTGCTGCAACTTGGACTACTACAACTTCTGCTACAACTTCTAAAGCTGTTACCGGCTTAACTGCAGGTACAACTTACGAATGGCAAGTTCAAACTGTATGTAGCGGTGGTACTACAAGCGCATACTCTGCTTCTACAAACTTTACTACTACTGGTGGTGGTGCAACTTGCGTTGACAACTACGAACCAAACAATACTTCTGGAACTGCAATTACATTATCTGCTGGTACAACTTACCAGGAGTTAATTGCTAGCTCTACTGATGTTGACTGGTTTAAATTCACTACAACCGGTGCTAATACTAAAATTAAAATTAACCTGACTTCATTACCTGCTGACTACGATGTTAAATTATACAACCAATCTGTAGTTCAAAAAGGTTTATCTGAAAACGGTGGTACTACTGATGAACAAATTATTTGGAACATCGGTAGCGCTGGAACTCGTTATGTTCAGGTTTATGGTTATTCAGGTGCTTTCAACACAGGTGATTGCTATGATTTATTAATTTCAGTTCGTTCTACAAACTGGAAAGATGATGGTACATCTGCTTTACTTGAAGATGAATGGAATAACTCAATCCTTGGCGTGTTCCCTAACCCTGCTACAGGTGATATGGTTACTGTTGATTACTTCAGCGTTCAGGAAGACATGAATGTTACTGTTAAATTAGTTGATATCCTCGGCCGTCAGGTTGGTGAATCAATTGCTGCAGTAACTCCAGGTGAAAACATGATTGATGTTAACATCCAATCATTAGAAGCTGGCTTCTACTTCGTTGTTATCAGCAATGGTAAATCAAACTACTCAGAAAAATTTGTAGTTGAATAATTACAATTAATATATTTCAAACGGCTGCTATTTTAGCAGCCGTTTTTTTTTGCCCATAATCGTTGGTTTAATATCATCAAACCAACTTTGTGATTTATTTTGTAGCTTTATATATTAACGCTTGTCTTATGTTAATGCGATTTTATTTAAATGAATAACAATGAAAACCCGGAAGCGCATCTTTTACACTTTCACTTTTATTTTTCTATTTGGATTATTAGCTTGTAACAAACATTATTTTCGTTCCAATTATCGTGATGCAAATAGTTTGATACATGCAACTTCTTCACTTCCAATGCAGCCCTTTTTAAAAGCGCATATTAAAAATGGGGATGTGTGTATATTAACTAATAACTGGAAAATAGATAATAAACAAAAGACGGTTTCAGGTTCGGGTGTAAAATATGATTTTAACAGAAACCTCATTTTTGAAGGAGAGCTGATAATTCCAATAGACAGTGTGGCTATTTTCGAAACCAATACGAAACTGAATAAAAATGAATCAGATCGAATAGCAGCACTTAGTATATTAGCAAGTGCAGATGTTGCCCTCGGTGTGTTTTGTATAACTACACCTAAGGCGTGCTTCGGTTCCTGCCCTACATTTTATTTGCAACCCGATCAAAATTTCCATTATGCTGATGCCGAAGGATTTTCTAATGCCATTGCACCAAGTATGGAATACTTTGACATAGATGCATTAAACAATACCAAAATTATAGATGGTATTTTTAATATCACCATGAAAAATGAAGCATTGGAAACGCATTGTGTAAATGATGTCAAATTGTTTGCTGTTTCCAAAAAAATTAATCAAACCGTTTATCAAACTGCTAAAAACGATTTTTTTATTTGTGAAAATTTTTACAAGCCAGCCCTCGCTCTTGCTGAAGAAGGTGATATCACCAACTTATTAGCTGCAAAAGATTTACATGAGCGATTTTCCGGCGCTGATGAAAATAATTTAAGTGCCAAGGAATCCATTTTTATCGATTTTAAACAGGTAGATGCAAAACAAGATTTAGGATTGGTGATTAATTTCAGACAAACACTCATGACCACCTATTTTATATATTCAGCAATGGGATATATGGGCGACCAGGTTGGCGATATGTTTGCCTTATTGGAAACAGACGAAAATGTTAAAAAACAATTGAGTGGAGGAATTAAAAAAGAACTAGGTGATATTGATGTTTATTTGTGGATTGAATCTGATAAAAAATGGGAATTACAATCTGGACTTTTCGAAACAGGACCTATTGCTGTTAATCAGCAGATACTTAAAATTAATAACAAAGAAAAAAATGCCAATCCAAAAATTAAAATCGTTTTAAATAAGGGACTTTGGCGTATCGATAATGTAGCGCTAACTAATATTATATCAACCGCTACACCATTATCAATAAGCCCAACTGCTATATTCAATAAAGGTGTTGCCGACGAACAAGCTTTGAATAAGTTGAACGATACTTCGGCATATTTAATTTCTATGCCCGGAGATGCATTTACTATGCAATTTCAATTGCCTGAAAAAGATGCCGATTACGAATTATTTTTATATTCAGAAGGATACTATCTCGAGTGGATGCGTTCGCATTGGATAAAAGATAAAGACCTGAAAATGTTACATACCATGCTGCTAAATCCAAAAAAATATTTAAAAATGGAGGCAGCTAATTATAAACAATACGAAACGGGTATGGAGGCTGATTTTTGGAATTCAAAAATTGATACTGAAAATTTTTCCTATTATGAAAACTAACTTAATTATTTTCGCTATCGCAATTTCATTACTTTGCAGTTGCGCTACTCCTCGGTATTTGCCGGCAGCTGAAAATATTCCAAGCAGTCAATACGGTGCTAATATTAAAGTGTACCGATTTAAAGCTCAGGCAATTATTCAGGGTGAACTCATTGCTGTTGATTCAAACAAAATAATTGTTAGGAGTGATGCTACTAAAATATGCCGCGAAATTCCTAAAAGTGAAATACAACGATATCTTGTTAGATTTGCTGAAGGATACCACTATGGATGGACAATTCCTACCTATGCTTTAGCAACTATTTCACATGGGTTTCTTTTAGTTATAACAATGCCTCTAAATATCGTGGTCACCTCTATAATTACCGGCAATGCGGAGAATGAGTTTACCTATAAGGAAAAACATCTCCCTTACGAAGAATTAAATATGTTTGCCAGATTTCCGCAGGGTATACCGCCCAATATAAAGTTGGAAGACATTAAATAGCTTGCCAACCAGGCCTTAAAGAGTGCCACCTTCAGCCTCGTTACTTTTTTCGTAAATTTGCGGGCATGGAAGGCTTACAGGACCAATTTGCTGCTATCGAATCGCTGATGACTGATGTCAAAGCGTTTCCTGTTGCAAATGCTGCAGAACTTGAACAATTCAGAATAAAATTCCTGGGTACCAAAAACGTATTGAAAGATGTTTTTGCTGAAATTAAAAATGTACCTAATGAGCGCAAAAAGGAATTCGGACAAAAAGTAAACGAGCTCAAACAATTGGCAGAACAACGTTTTGCTGAATTGGAATTAGTTTATAAAAATGCCGGGAATACTACAACAGGCAACATCGATATCAGCATGCCTGCTAATACCGCTGCTCCCGGTGCCAGACATCCAATAACATTAATGAAGGATGAATTGATGGCCATTTTTACCAAAATAGGGTATACAGCTATCGATGGACCAGAAATTGAAGATGATTGGCACAACTTTACTGCCCTCGGCATGCCGGAAGACCATCCGGCGCGTGATATGCAAGATACATTTTATGTTCAGGTTAATCCTGCTGTATTATTGCGCACGCATACCTCGAATGTGCAGATTAGGGTAATGGAAGAACTTACCAAATCAGGTAAACAACCTCCCGTTCGTATTGTGGCACTTGGGCGCACCTATCGCAATGAAACCATATCTGCAAGAGCGCATTGCACCTTTCATCAAATAGAATTATTGTACATAGACGAAGGCGTGACTTTCGCTGATATGAAACAAACACTCTTGTATCTTGCTCAGGAATTATACGGAGCGCAAACAAAAATTCGTTTACGTCCCAGTTATTTTCCATTCACCGAGCCAAGTGCTGAAATGGACGTAAGTTGTTTTGTTTGTGGTGGAAGTGGTTGCGCAATTTGTAAACACACCGGATGGGTTGAAATTGGAGGATGTGGAATGGTTGATCCTGTGGTATTAGAAAATTGCGGAATCGATTCAGAGAAATATACAGGTTTTGCTTTTGGTTTTGGCCTCGAACGTATGGCCATTTTAAAATATAAAATAAATGATATCAGATTGTTTACGGAAAACGATCTGCGCTTTTTGAAACAATTTGAACAGTTATAACAATCATGAGATTAAAAATTGCGATTATTGTTTTTGCAGCTATTTTAGCGAATAATATCCATGCTCAAAGTTCAACTTTGGGAGTTGATTCGAATTATGTTTTTGGGGATGATAGTTTGACAATTATTGGAACCGACACCATTATTGGGCCTCCTATTACTTTTCGTTCTTATAATGAAAGGTTTATTGATTTCATGTTTTTTGACGGTAATTTCAATGTGGTTTCGTTTCATATCACAGAAAATAGTTCATCTTTTCAATTAATGTTGAGCAGTCTCGATTCTAATACTTATTGTTTTAATGTCCAGCCGCAAGAATTTAAAATGATAATGGCATACATGAAACAATTTAACGATGAACTGCTTAGTCAGCCCTTTACGCCAATAAAATGTAATTATTGCCAAACATTACAAATGTTTTGGTACGATGGCGATAAAGAACGAAGCACCATCAAACGCTCCTACCGTATACCGGGGGTATTTACCGAAATTCTTGATTTTTGTTATGATATCAGTTCCGATGACAAAAGAAAATGTAACATTGAACTGAACTATTTTCACTCATTAGAGGGTTTTGAAGATAACCTGAGAGGACCATCATACAACAAATAATCAATCATGCCATTTAGTTTAACCGATTCACTGAATTATGCTTCCAAAATGACCCCTAGAAGGGTTTGGAACATGACCAAAGTGATTTCGTCGTATTACTACAGTATGATGGTTAAAAAACCCGTTCAATGGGGTTTACCTATTTCCATCTCGTTTGAACCAACAACCTCTTGCAATTTACGTTGCCCGGAATGCCCAAGCGGATTGCGTGCATTTACCAGGCCTACCGGTATGCTTAAACGCGATTTTTTTAAGGATACTATTGATGAATTAGGTAAAGACTTAACCTATTTGATATTTTATTTTCAGGGTGAACCATATTTAAATCCCGATTTTTTGGATATGGTGAAATATGCCAATAAAAAAAAGATATATACTGCTACATCAACCAATGCACATTATTTAAATGACGAAATGGCAAAAAAAACCATTGAAAGTGGTTTGGACAGATTAATTATCTCCATTGACGGAACTACGCAGGATGTTTATCAGCAATATCGTGTTGGTGGTAATTTGGAAAAAGTATTAGAAGGGGCAAGAAATATTGTTAAGTGGAAAAAAGAACTGAAATCAAATACACCTTTTGTTATTTTTCAGTTTTTAGTGGTAAAGCCCAACGAACACCAAATTGAAGATGTAAAAAAATTAGGTAAAGAAATTGGTGTTGATGAAGTAGCTTTTAAAACGGCACAAATATATGATTATGAAAATGGCAGTAATTTAATTCCTACAATTGATTACTATTCACGTTACGCCAAGCAGGATGATGGAAAATACACCATTAAAAATAAAATGCTCAATCACTGCTGGAAGTTATGGCATTCATGTGTAATCACCTGGGATGGTGCAGTGGTGCCTTGTTGTTTTGATAAAGATGCTCAACATCAGTTAGGTGATTTAAAAGAAATGACTTTTAAAAAATTATGGCAGGACGGTAAATACAAAAATTTCAGAACCGCTTTGCTTAAATCACGAAGCGAAATTGATATATGTAAAAATTGCACGGACGGAACAAAGGTTTGGGCATAACGTATATATTAGTCTGATTGCTAATTTTGATTACTTTAACTGTAATAATATTAACCTTACACAAAACGTAAAGCTGAATAATAATAATTAAACATGAATCGCCAATTATTTCTTCGACATGTAGCGCAAACCAGTTCAACTCCTTTAATGTTGGAAATTGTAAAAGCGGATGGTTGTTGGATGTTTGATGTAAATGGAAAAAAATATCTGGATATGATTTCGGGCATTGCAGTCAGTAATGTTGGTCATAATAATCAGGATGTAAAATTGGCTATTACCAATCAATTGGATAAATATAGTCACCTGATGGTGTACGGCGAATTTGTTGAAAGTCCGCAAGTACAACTTGCCACTTGGATTGCTGCTCATATGCCTGCACAACTTGATTCGGTTTATTTTGTTAACTCTGGTTCTGAAGCAATTGAAGGCGCGCTTAAATTGGCAAAACGAGTTACAGGCAGACCGGAAATAATTTCGTTTTATCAATCCTACCACGGCAGCACAATGGGTGCGTTGAGTGCGGGAAATACCGAGGAAAGAAAAAATGCTTTTCGCCCATTAATTCCCGACAATACTGTTTTATCGTATAATAATTTTGATCAGATAAATTTAATTACCGAAAAAACTGCAGCTGTTTTAATTGAACCAATTCAGGCAGAAGCTGGTGTAATTTTACCTCAATCCGGATATCTCCAAGCCATTAGAAATAAATGCGATGAAACCGGTACATTATTAATTTTTGATGAATGTCAGACAGGATTTGGCCGCACCGGAAAATTATTTGCCTGGGAACATAGTGCAGTAGTTCCTGATATCATTACTTTAGGAAAAGCAATTGGTGGTGGATTACCACTTGGGGCATTTGTTTCTGCCCAAGAAAAAATGAATATGTTTACACATGCACCAATGCTTGGTCATCTTACAACTTTTGGAGGCCATCCTATAAGTTGCGCTGCCGGTTTAGCTGCTGCCAATTTTACGATTACACAAAATTTGGTAGCAAATAGTTTGGCGAAAGCTGAAAGAATTGCATCAAAATTGCAGCATCACAAAATAAAACAAATAAGAAATTCGGGTTTGTTTTTTGCTATTGAATTATCATCGGTTGAAGTGAACATGACAATTAACAAAAAATTAATCGAAGCCGG
>Ga0075154_10003353_pt1 | contig 10143 bp, 8 predicted proteins | sample JI71714BDNA_FD_70965 | JGI IMG/M metagenome (GOLD analysis project Ga0075154, IMG submission 70965) | Wastewater effluent complex algal communities from Wisconsin, to seasonally profile nutrient transformation and Carbon sequestration -... | ecosystem: Engineered > WWTP > Effluent > Algae...
CCAAAAGGCGTAGCTGAAATGTAGGCAGGCAGGCCTTTACACATACGCCCGACATTGATTGGATGAAATCCGTCCACATCTTTTTCGGGAGCAATCGCTTCCATTACCGTATTTTCGGAGATATGAGCCGGCAAAGGTAACTGCACGATAAAACCATCCACATCATCGTCGTAATTCAGGTCTTGAATATGCGAGAGCAATTCTGCCTCCGAAGTAGTATCGGGCAAGCTGATTAAGGTAGAGGTGAATCCAATTTCTTCGCAACTTTTGATTTTGGACGCTACGTAGGTTTCGCTGGCTCCGTTGTTTCCTACCAAAATAGCCGCTAAATGGGGCTTTTTACCCCCTGCCGCTTTGATTTTATCGGTTTCTAATTTGATTTCAGCCTTTACCTGTGCTGACAGTGCTTTGCCGTCAAGAAGTTGCATTGAGAAATATTTTATTTTTATCTGTGGAGACAGAATATTCAAAATTTGCTATCTCCGAAATCATAAACAATTAAGGATGAGGTAATTGAAAGTAGGGGTTTTCAATAATGCCCAATACATTCCCAAACGGGTCTTTTACTGTTGCCACTTTGATGGCATCTCCTACATCGCGAATTCCTTCGTGAGAAGCTGCGCCAATGGAAAGTAAATAATCCCACGCTTCTTCAATGTTTTCAACACCCCAATAGAGGATTTGGCCGTTTTCACCTACCATAGCGTTGGGATCAAGACCCAGTTCATATCCTCCTATGTTGAATCCAACATAAAAAGGTTCATCAAAATAAGGCATAATCCCCGTAGCCTGAATATACCACTTTTTGAGTGCTTCCAAATCAGGAGCGGGATAAATGATGGTGCGAAGTCCGAGGAGTTTCATTGACAGAAAGCAGATTACAATTGTAATTAAACGTATTCTTCCAACAGTTTCTTCTTTAACAATTCCATACCTACCGTGGCTTTTTCGGGAATAAAAGTGACGTAGTCAGTTGCTTTTAAAAAGAAGATTTTAACCTTAACGAGGTGGAAGTTTAATATTCTTTAACTTCTCTTTGGCACAGGCGTTTTTCTCAGGAAAAAGTTCTTTTCCTTTCAGAAAATCTAAACTCCCATTATCCGGTATAAGGGTAATTTTAGGGAGCTTATCGTTGAGTTGGGAAGTCAATTTCATATTACAATTAGTTTTGTCAAACAAAGCTAAAACAATTTTTGAATTAAAAAGGATTCATAATTCCTACTTTTCCGGAAGGGTTCAAGTTTATCTTTATAGTTCCCGAAAATTTGAAATGATTTAGAAAATTCATCAAAATATAAACTAATCGCTATCTAATAAAGGCGTGTTCGGCTTGGTGTGCTACCTGCCACAAATACAGAACACGTAGGGTTATCTTCTATAAATTCCCTTACAATTCCTACTACCGTAGCCAGTACTTTTTCGGTATCACCATTATCGCTGACTGTTTTATCATCAACGTCCTTTGTAGCGAAATCATAATCACCAAAACCAAGATTATAAATACCCTCACGAATCTCAGCAAACTCAACAACTTTCAAAATAATCCCCTTCTTACCAATACTCATAAAAGCGTAGGAGTTTTGCTCAACAACTTGAACTTGATAAGTAGCTTGATTCATTCTTAAACGTACTCTTCCAACAGTTTCTTCTTTAAGAATTCCATACCCACCGTTGCTTTTTCGGGAATAAAAGTGACGTATTTGGTACTTCCCGACATTTCGGGCGTTTTGGGGTCAACCACAAAAACAGGCACCCGAGGCCGAACGTAATACACCAAACCTGCCGCAGGATATACCACCAATGACGTTCCTACTACGATAAAAATATCTGCTTGCTCGGTCAGTTCTACGGCGGGTTCCATCATCGGAACTTCTTCATGAAACCATACAATATTAGGCCGCAATTGGCTTCCCAACTCACATTTATCTCCTAAGTTAAGCTCCCAGCCATCCATGTCGTACACCAAATTTGGGTCTTTGGTACTGCGCGATTGATACAATTCGCCGTGTAAATGAAGAACCTTGGTGGAGCCTGCTCTTTCGTGCAGATTATCCACGTTTTGAGTAATGATTTGTACGTCAAAATACTGCTCCAATTCCGCCAGAATCAAATGAGCGGCGTTGGGTTTTACCGTAAGCCCTTCCTTGCGACGCGCATTGTAAAAATCCAGCACCAATTGCGGATTTTTACGCCAACCTTCGGGCGTGGCTACGTCTTCGATGCTGTAGCCTTCCCACAGACCATCAGAATCGCGAAAGGTCTTAATACCGCTTTCGGCGCTGATTCCCGCGCCCGACAGGACGACTAACTTTTTTTTGACTGGCATATTCTTCCAAAACAAATCGTTGTAAAAAAGGATTTACCTGCTCATAAAACGCCGTTGGATTGTCCAACCACGGAAAATGATGCGCTTTATCAATCACTGAAATCAGCGCATTGGGAAGTGATTTTTTCCAGTAATTCACCAGCCCGTTGAGATTGAACCGTTGCCGCGACAATACCACCATTACCGGAATATTCCGCGTGCGAAGTGTAGTGACACAGTCAAACGGATTAGGAACAAATTTACCGGTAACCCGACTCTTTACCGCCACATTCCGTACTTTTTCAAACAAAAAATCGGCCGCAATCGGTTCATGTAAAGTATCATGTACGTAGGTAGCCGCCTGAAAATTCATAATGGCTTTTGCCCGGGCAATCGAATCCGGCGAAATCGTTTGCAGATAATTTTGTAATTTCTGAAAACGCTGATTGATAACATCCTGCGACAACATTCCCGAAAATCCATAATCCTCGTACCTATCAAAGTATTCATCGTTTGCCTGTACAGAGGCTTCGCTCATGGCAGTAGGATTGATAAGTATCAATTGTGCCAAATGAGTTCCTGCCTGTGAAGCATACGCGCAGGCGATTTTAGCCCCAAATCCATGCGCAACGACCGACCATTTTGGAATTCGTAACACCATTCGGAGCGCCTCAATATCAGCAACGGCTTTGTTAAAATTAACAGTTGTATCGTTGATATAAGGAAAACGGCTTTTGCCCGTAGCTCGCGGGTCATAATAAACGACGCGGTTGGTTTCGGATAGTTTTTTAATGAGGTCTTTTAGATAATCGGATGAGTTTCCTACATCGCTTACCACCAAAACAGGACTGCCGCTACCGACGATTTTGAAGTATAAATTGGCCCCGCTATTACAAATAGCCCAGCCTTCGCTTTGGGCTTTTGTGATTAACGAAGCCAATAAAAATAGGCAAATAAAGAGTATATTTTTTCTCATCCGGTACGTTAGTCTGATTTCTGTTAGCCGTTAAAAGTTATCCGTTAGTAAGGTTTTAAGCTAATAACCGATAACAGTTAACGGATAATTAAATCACTGGTTCAGCTCACTGATTTTCTGATAAATCATCACTTGATTGGAGGCCACTTTGGCAAAACCCCGTACATCGTCGCCTGTCCAGGCATTGTTCATCTCACCATAACTTCCAAATACCGGAGACATTAAATCATAGCTTGACTCAATTCCTTCTACGTGGAAACGATAAGGTGCCAAATACACATGCACCAGTCCTGTTACGTGCTGTTGAGTATCGGTCAAAAACGTTTCGATATTGCGCATCACCGGTTCCATAAACTGTCCTTTGTGCAACAGGCTTCCGTACCAGTTGGACAATTGTTCTTTCCAGTACAATTGTTGCTCACTCAACACATGTTTTTCAAGCGTATGGTGTGCCTTTATAATCACTAAAGGCGCTGCGGCTTCAAAACCTACGCGGCCTTTGATTCCGATGATGGTATCACCTACGTGAATATCCCGGCCAATTCCGAAAGGAGCCGCTATCTCCGAAAGTTTTTGAATTATTTCTACAGAGCTCATCGCCTCGCCGTTTAGGGAAGACAACTCGCCTTTTTCAAATCCTAAAGTTACCCGTTCAGGCTCTGTTTTGCTTACTTGGGTTGGAAAAGAGCTTTCGGGTAAATATTTATCAGAAGTCAACGTTTCTTTTCCTCCTACCGATGTTCCCCACAAACCTTTGTTGATGGAATAGGCTGCTTTATGCCATTCCTGATCCACGCCTTTTGATTTCAAATACTCAATCTCCGCATCCCGCGACAAGCGCAAATCACGAATCGGCGTAATAATTTCCGCTTCCGGCATAATGATACGAAACGCCATGTCAAAGCGCACTTGGTCGTTGCCTGCGCCCGTACTTCCGTGGGCAATGGCTTGTGCGCCAATTTTTTTTGCAAATTCAGCCGCCGCAATAGCCTGAAAAATACGCTCCGCACTTACCGATAACGGATACGTGTTGTTTTTCAGAATATTACCAAATATTAAATACTTGATACATTGGTTATAATAATCATCCGTTTTGGAAATAGTAGCGTGAGCTTTGACTCCAAGCGAATACGCACGCGCTTCAATGGCTTTCAAATCTTCTTCCGAAAACCCACCTGTATCCACCAACACAGAGTGTATTTCATAACCGAGATCTTCTGACAGATACTTGACACAAAAAGAGGTATCCAAACCTCCGCTAAATGCTAAGACAACTTTCTTTTTTTCAGACATGGATGGTAAACACAGTTAACTTTTAACTTCAAAATCAGGGATACTATTTTAGCACAAAGTTAGGATAATAAATACATGGTTACTAAAAAAATACACCTCAACTACCGATTTTGAAACTTGAGGGCTATAACCGATTCTTCAATTATTATCCAACGTCTTGGCAATTTTATCAAGATTAAGGCTACGAGTTGATGCCTCAAAAATAGTACGATACACTCCATTCAAATCATACAATTCTTCGTGTGTTCCCTTTTCCACCATTTTGCCGCGTTGCATGACATAAATTACATCGGCATCCATAATTTGTGAAATGCTGTGTGAAATAATAACAACCGTTCTGCCTTTCTTAATGGCTTCAATACTGTTTCTGATTTGCTCCGTGACTATCGCATCCAAACTGGCGGTGGGTTCGTCCAAAAAAATGATGGGAGGGTTTTTCAGGAAAAGGCGAGCAATGGCAATTCGTTGTTGCTGTCCTCCCGAGAGTTGTGATGCGTCTGATTTGTACTGCTCGGGTAAATCTAAAATTTGTTCGTACAAAAAGGCTTTTTGAGCAGCGATTTGGACTTCTTCGGGAGTAGCATCGGGCTTGCCGTAGCGAATATTCTCTTCAATACTTCCTTTAAAAATGTGATTTTTTTGAAGCACTAACCCAATATCATCCCGTAACGCGTGGGTATCATAATCGTTAAGCGGGATTCCATCCAACGAAAGACTTCCGCTCGAAGGCGCATAGAATTTGGTCAATAAATTAATGACCGTAGATTTTCCGGCTCCTGACAGTCCTACCAATGCTGTCGTTTTTCCACTCGGAATATGGATGTTAACGTTTTTCAGTGCATGAACCCCCGTAGGATAATAAAAATCAACGTTTTGCAAAACATAATCACCTTTTAATGGCTCCGAAACAGTCTTCCCGAGCGACTCTATCTCTCCTTTTGCATCTAAAATGCTGAAATAGCCTTCAGCGTAAATCAACGCATCGTTCATTTCGTCATATATACGGTGTAACTGCCGAATCGGTGCTGAAACATTGCTGAACAGCATGATATGAAACATGATGGCTCCGATAGAAATTTGCCTATCCAGTACCAAATAAGCTGTTAGGATAATGATAAGAACGACACCAATTTGTTCTATAAACGACTTTAAGCCCTCAAACATAAAACTCGTTCGCCGCGTCTGCAACTGTAAATCCATCAGTCTTTGTTGAAGGGTTAATTGCTTTTTTCCTTCATATTGCTCTCTGACAAACGATTTTATGACCGAAATCGAATCAATGAGATTAATCAATCCATTGTTTTTATCTTCTCTCTGACCACGCAATTTTCGACGAACACCTTGCAGCTTTTGGGCCTGTCGAAAACTCACGTAGAAATAAGCGGGCAATACACAAAGTGCTACCAAACCCACATAGACATTGGCCGAAAACATCACCACCAAAGCCACGATAGCATTGGCAAACAACGGAAGCACATCAATGAAAAAATTCTGCACCAATTTGGTCAGGCTCTCTACCCCACGGTCAATTCTGGTTTGTAATCGTCCCGATTGATTGGTTTGATTGGTGTAAAAATCCATTCGGTAGGTCAAAATTCGCTCTACGGCCGTCTGAGCTAAGTGAAATGAGACATTGATACGGAGTTTTTCACCGTAAAATTTTTGCCCAAACTGAATAAAAATGTTGAAAATTTCTTTCGCAAAAAGAATGAGCGTAATCCATCCAAGCAGAGGGAGGCCTTCCTGCAAGGGGCTTCCTTCTATCAACAACAAGTCAATTTTATCAACTGTGTAGCGTAACACCAAAGGGTTCACCTGGGCAGTTAAAGAGCCCAGCAAAGTAAGCAACAAGGTGCCGATAATAAGCCATTTGTACGGTTTAAGAAACGGAATAAGCCGATTGATGATTTCTTTAAGTTCCAAAACAGTATTGACTTGATTAGCCGCTAAGCCCGGTGTGAAGGTACGTTTTAACCACAAGTTAAAAAATAAACCCCGATTACCAGCTACAAACTGACAATCGGGGTTATAAAAAAGTATAAAGGCTATCTTAATGCACTAACTCCAATTCCTTTTGGCGGTTACGTGCTTTGGCTTCGCGAATTTCGCGACGCAGTAAAATACGTTGTTTCATACGCATCCAACGCTCATAAAGCTTAGACTCTTTCAAGAAGTCCCAAGGAGCTTTTTTCTCGACTTTTTGGGCAGCATTAGCGTCATACATCATCCCGGTACAAAGGCAGTTTTTGCGATTTGTGCGGGTCAGTACGTCGTAGTTGACACAACTTGAACAGCCTTTCCAAAAAGCGTCGTCGGCCGGTAGCTCACTAAAAGTCACCGGCTCATACCCTAAGTCAGAATTGATTTTCATGACGGCAAGGCTGGTCGTGATGCCAATAATTTTGGCATTCGGATATTTGGTACGCGATAGCTCAAAAGCTTTTCTTTTGATGGCTTTGGCAATGCCGCTTTTCCGATGGTCAGGATGCACAATAAGACCGGAGTTGGCCACAAATTTGCCGTGTTCCCACGTTTCGATGTAACAAAACCCTACCCAATCTCCCAGGAGTGTAGTGGCAACAATCGCTTTCCCTTCAGCCATTTTTTCCTGAATATAAATGGGAGAGCGCTTGGCTATACCGGTTCCACGCTGTTTGGCACTTTCTTCCATTTCTTTGCAAATGGTTTCGGCAAGATGGAAATGTTTGTCTTCGGCTGTTTCTACAATGTATTGGTCAGATACGATTTCGATGTTTGACATTGTCGTTTAGTCAGGATTATATCCTCTGCGGAGACAAATAATCCGCTTTGGTGTTGATAAAATAAAAATGATTTTTGGGAAACTCGGCGAAAGAAGTTTGCTACGTAGGCAAACAGAGATCAATGCGTCCTTTCGGACCTGCTAAAAAATGGCGTAATGTGTGCGCAGCGTGTATGTGAAAGAGATTGTGCCACCTTTATAATTTGGTTTTTGAAAAAAACGTGACAAATATCGGTTAAATTGTATAAGTAATCCAAAGAAATAACGAATTATTTTTAGGGATGGTTCAAATTCATCAGAATGCAGTACTACTTAAAAATCCTGCCTCATCGTAAAACTTGCAGTACAACAAATTAGTTTATCTATCAGTTGTGCTTTATAAATAATAACCACTATTTTTTTTATACTAACCGTTCACATGAAACTACAATTTTGGCCCAAGTCGTCGCATTTATTGAGCACGTGTTTGTTGTCGGCTACGCTGATAAATTCGGGCATCGCCCAAACTCCCTCATCCGCTCCCGAAGAGAATCGATTCACTAAAAATGTTTTGCTGGAAAAATTGGATGAGCCTACCGAGCTTGTTGTGTTGGAAGACCAACGGGTGTTATTTACCGAACGCAAAGGAAAAGTAAAGCTTTACAATCCCAAAAAGCCCAATACCTATAAATTGGTGGCCAATTTACCTGTTTATATCAAGCAAGAATACGGCCTGATGGGAATTAATGTGGATCCGAATTTCAAACAAAACAAATGGGTTTACCTCTATTATTCTCCCGTATCAACGGAAGCCGATACTTCGCAGCGATTGGTGCGTATGAAATACGATACTGAACGTGACACACTATTGCCAAGTACCGAACAGATTTTGTTGCGTGTCCCCGTAAAACGCACGGATTGCTGCCATACGGGTGGCTCTATTGCGTGGGACAAACAAGGCAACTTGTACCTTTCTACCGGCGACGATATGAATCCATTTGGCAACGAAGGCTACGGCGTACTTGACGGTCGTCCCGGAAGGGCTAACTGGGATGGACGTTCATCTTCTTCCAACACCAATGACCTGCGTGGAAAAGTATTGCGTATCAAACCTCGCCCGGAGGGTGGCTATGATATTCCCGCAGGAAATCTCTTTTCGGCAGGCACGGAAAAAACTCGCCCCGAAATCTATACCATGGGAACACGCAATCCTTACCGTATTTCGGTTGACCAACGGACGAATTATTTATATTGGGGTGATGTAGGCCCTGATGCGGGCAATGACAGCCCTACCCGTGGTTCGCGAGGATATGATGAAGTTAACCAGGCACGAAAAGCAGGTTATTTCGGTTATCCGCTTTTTATAGGAGATAATAGGCCCTACAATCGCTATGATATGGGTACCAAAGTATCAGGTGAACTGTATAATCCCATGAAACCTATCAATGACTCGCCGCACAATACGGGTTTAGTAGAATTGCCTCCCGCCCAAAAAGCGTTTATTTTTTACCCTTACGCCGAATCACCCGAATTTGGCCCCATCGTAGGCAAAGGCGGACGCAATGCCATGGCGGGCCCTGTGTACTATTATGATGACTATCCGGAAAGCGATGTAAAGTTTCCACGCCACTTTGATGGAAAACTGTTTGCTTATGAGTGGATTCGTGACTGGATTCACCCTGTCACGATGACCAAAGAAGGTGATTTTGTGAGCATGGAAGAATTTATGCCCACGACCAAGTTTAACCACCCCATTGATATGCAGTTTGCTGTTGACGGTTCTTTGTATGTGATGGAATACGGAAATACGTGGTTTGCTCAAAATGATGATTCGCGTTTATCGCGCATCACTTACAATGCTGGTAATCGCAAGCCGGTAGCCGCTGCTACTGTCAACAAAAAGGCGGGTGCAGCTCCTCTGAAAGCTGTATTTTCTTCAAAGGGTTCGGTGGATTACGACGGTGATGCACTTACGTATGAATGGACCTTTGGCAAAGGTCTGCCCAAAAGCTCACTTGCTAATCCCACCTTTACCTATAACAAACCGGGCACTTACACAGCTCAGTTGAAGGTAATTGACGCTAAAGGAAATTCTTCGTCAAGTAATGTAGAAGTAAAAGTAGGAAATGAACCGCCAAAAGTCGAGGTTGCCGTAGCAGGAAATAAGTCTTTTTATTGGGAAAACAAACCCGTTAATTACGAAGTAAAAGTAGCTGACAAAGAAGACGGAAGTTTGGCTAATAAGAAAATCAATCCCGAAGATGTAACAGTAACGATTGATTATCTGGAAGGATTTGACAAAACTATTTTGGCGCAAGGTCACCAGGCAAATTTGGGATTTGCAACGGGTAAACGTCTAATGGACCTATCAGATTGTAAAGCATGCCATGACATTGACAAAAAGTCCATCGGGCCTGCGTATCGTCAGGTAGCTAAAAAATACAAAGGCGAGCGCGATATTGAGAGCCGATTGGCCGACAAAATCATCCAAGGCGGCGGCGGCGTATGGGGCGAGCAAGCCATGAGTGCGCACCCGCAAATCAAAAAAGAAGAAGCCAAAGACATTGTAAAGTATATCATGTCATTGGCCAACGAAAAAGGACCGAATAAAAAACCCGTTAAAGGAGAATATGTCACTGTTGCCAAACAAAAAGAAGGTTCTTACATTTTTACGGCAAGCTATACTGACAAAGGAAATGCGGCTGTAGGCCCGCAAACTTCTACCACTACGGTAGCCCTGCGCCCTGCCAAAGTTAAAGCTGTACAAAATGATGAAGTTAAAGATGCGACCAAAGTAGAGTTACCTTCAAAATCAGAAGTATTGGCTCC
>Ga0075154_10003355_pt1 | contig 10140 bp, 10 predicted proteins | sample JI71714BDNA_FD_70965 | JGI IMG/M metagenome (GOLD analysis project Ga0075154, IMG submission 70965) | Wastewater effluent complex algal communities from Wisconsin, to seasonally profile nutrient transformation and Carbon sequestration -... | ecosystem: Engineered > WWTP > Effluent > Algae...
CTCATGCTCCTGCAGGATGCCAATGATCTGCTCTGCGGTTCGTATCGTTCGCTTCATCGTCCGTCCTCTACATGGGCCGGACTCTAGTCGCAGATGGAGGAAAAATCCCGTGGCAGGTCACTTGTTCTGCGGGCCGCGCATGGTCGCGAAGGCGGATGGCCAATCCGTCGATGAGCTCGTCGTCGGCCTGATGGCGACGGGCTTGTCTCGGCCCGTTTTGATCTTCGTGCCGGATCACGGTGCCCTGATTGCCCGCGATGCGACGCCTACCGAGCGCGCGATGGCGCACAGCGTTGGTCAAGTCATGATGCGTGTGCCGCCGGATGCGACGCTGAACTATATTTCGGATGCGGACTGTGCCGAACTGCTGGACTGGGACGCGGAGAAATATCGGCTTGGCTTGAGCCTGGATGGTTGATGAGCTGACGAAACATTGGGGTCCTCGTGGCTCGAGACCGTTCAATTCCTTAGGGTGCATTGCGTGCCGATGCGGGCTCTACTCTCTGCCAGTCTTGGCAGAGGAGAGGCAGGATACGCTGGAAAATCAGTACTGAGGGTTCGGACGAAATCACGCGAGGCCACCAGTTCGAGTCTGAGATCGAAAAGAGCCTTGATGACCTGGTCGCCGGCAACATCGGCCTGTCGATCGAGGACGGCAAAGCGATCACGGCCTCGCTTCAGCGTCACATCGTCGAGCAGCAGTGCGCCCTCTACGCTCCGTTCCGACGTCATTGCCAGGGGTGTGGCGGAACGCGGCCGATCAAGGACTATTCGACCAGAACGATCCGGACAGTCCATGGTGCCGTCACCGGGAGAGCCCGCGGCTGTACCCCTGCCGCCGCTGCATGCCCGGTGCTGATTTCACAATAACCCCGGTCTCCGAGCTCTGCTCTGGCGCGGCGACTGCCGCCGGATGAGCGGGAGGAGCTTCTGGAAAACATGGCAGTGGTGAGGTGGCGTCTCTGGAATGGTCAAGCAGACAGGGCAATTGACCTGATCGGTCGCCTGTTCCACGACCTGAAGGCCGATGAACAGGGCAGCTCCGCGATCATAGCGCTAGGGGGCGGTCTGTTGAACTTGCGCACCTGCATTGAGCAGAACCGGGGTTCGATCGCCAACCACGGCGCGAGAAATTGCGAAGGGAAGCGGATTGCCTCCACGGCCGCCGAAGCGAGCGTCAACAAACTGGTCGCTAGGCGGATGGTCAAGAGCAGCAGATGCGCTGGTCGGAACATGGGGCGAAGCTGCTCCTTCACGTTCGCGTGGCCCTTGCCAATGGCGGTCCTGCGGAACGTCTCACCTGCCAGCCGCCCATCCAACCAAGGCAGACCATCACTTCGCCATTTGTCCCTGTACCGCTCTTTCAGCGTGCCGCATGACCGCAGGTAGTTGAACGGTCCCTTGAATGCCAGTGTCTGTCCAGCTTGCCGGTGGCCAAGCGCTAGATGTCGATGCACCGCCATTCTGTCCCGGCCGTTTCATGGCGCTGATCCACGCGCCAACGACGGTGGGTCCGGCTCACCGGGGATACGCCAAAAGCGGGCCGTCGCAAGCCTTGGTATCGGGACTTGCCGCCCCTATTCTTCGGGTTTGAAAATGGGGCGGCCAACCGATTGCGCCGCCCCAAGATATGCGGATGCCTAGCCCCAGAAAGCGTCTTCCTGGGCGGGATCGGAGGAGAACAGCCAGACCTCGACGATCTTGCCGTCCGTGAAGCGGATCAGGTCGATGCCGGGCTGCGACAGCACCTTGCCGTCGTGGTTTCCGGAAAACTCGATCTCGACCGCAACCATGTCGCCGTTCTCCAGAAACCGGTTTGCCTTCGCGATGGCAAAGGTGCCACCCGAGGCCGCCATCATGCCGCCCAGCATCGGGCCCAGTTCGCCCATGCCGCGCTTGGAGCCCGAAAAGCGGTTGTTGCCGGGCTGGTGCCAGGTGAAGTCCTCGGCGAACAGGCTGCCAAAGGTGGCCATGTCGCCGGTCTGTACCGATTTGATATAGGCCTTTGCGGCCTCGATATTGCTCATGTTCTTTCCCTTTCACCTTCGCGGCGCGGCGACTTGCCAGCCCTGATGACGGGTAGATATGCGAAGGTCGCGCGGAGATCGCGGTTGCAACTGGTCATTATCCGATACTAATTGGACATTTGGCGGGAAAAGACGGCGAATCGTGGCACGCAAACCGCAGACCGGCATTCCGGGGCTTGGCTATGCGCCTGCGGGGCGCAAGCTGGATGTGGACGTTCTGCCCTTTTCGGACATCCGCCGCAGGTCATCGGCGGCAAAGGTTCAGGCGACGCATCGCTATGACTTCCACCTCTTCCTTTTGGTGATCGAAGGATCGCCCACGCAGATGGTGGACTTCGAGCCCGTCCCCTGCGCGCCCGGCACGCTTCTGGTCCTGCGGCCGGGTCAGGTGCACAGCTTCGGCGCGTCGCTGGACTGGGAGGGGTGGCTCGTCATGTTCCGGGGCGAGTTCCTGCCGGTGGGATCGGACCAGCACGCCGAGGTCTTGCCGGCCCACGTGCTGGATCAACTGCCCGACCATCAGCTTCTCGACGCCTCGCGCCATCGCATGACTGCCGACACGATCTCCGAAATGGCCACCGACACGCAGGCCGAAGCAGCGGATCTGGATCTGCTGCATGCAGCCCTGCGCTATCAGCTTTGCGGCCTGATCCTTCGGCTGCAGCTTTCCAGTGCCACCCAGATGGGCGAGGCCAGACCTTTCGGCCCCGCCCGGCTGCGGTTTGAAAAGTTCCGCGCACTGCTGGAAGCAAACTATTCCGGCTGGCATCAGATTGGTCCCTATGCCCATGCGCTTGGCTGCACTCAGAAAAGCCTGAACCGCGCCACGCAAGAGGCGGCAGGCAGGACGGCCAAGGATTGCATTGCACGACGTTTGGCACTGGAGGCCAAGCGGCTCCTCGCACACACCGACCGACCGATCTACCTGATTGCCGAAGGCCTGGGCTTTGACGAGGCGACGAACTTTGCCAAGTTCTTTCGCAGACAGGTCGGACAGTCCCCGGCCGAATTTCGCACTGCGCACCGGCCGTGACCCAAACCAAGTCCCTTTGCGAAAACGCCCGGACGCATTGGGCTGAGGCACGAAATTGCGCCGTGCGTCAGCTTTGGGCCGGAAGCGGTCGCTCGAAGGTGGGAAAGGCGACTTGAGGTATCCCCGGCCAGCGCGTTCGGCTGGCTGGGGATCAAAGCAATCTCACTTTGTCAGATCGGTCCAGATCCGGGCGTAAAGCTCTTGTACCTCGGGCGAACAGGTCTGCTGAAAATGCGCAGCGGCCACTGCGGACTCGGGGATCGTCATTTCCGGAGCCGCCAGCAGCTCGGCAGACATGAAGGCCTCGCTGCCCACGATCGCATTGCCGTAGCCAGTGTATTCCGAGATCATCGCGGCATTCTCGGGGTCCATGAGGAAGTTCAGGAACAGCTTCGCGTTGTCGACATTCTGCGCGTCGGCAAGGATCGCAACGTTATCCTGCCACAGCGGGAATCCCTCTTTGGGATAGCCATAGGCGAAGCCCGAATTCTCGGCCCGGATGCGCATCGCCGCCCCGCTCCAGAAGACCGAGGCCTGCAGGTCCTCGTTGATGAACTTCTCGAAGCTGGCGTAATCGATCGAGGCCCAGTGGGGTTTGGCAGCAACCAGCTTGTCGCGGGCGGCCTTCAGAATCTCCTTGTCCGTCGTGCAGGCCTCACCACCGACCGAATAGATTGCCATGTCGATCACGTCGTTCATCGAAGGCACGACGTTGATCTTGCCCTTCAGCTCTTCCGGCGGGTTCAGGAAGATGTCCGAGGTGTTGATGTCGCCCTTGTAGACGTCGGTGTTGACCATCACGCCGGTGGTGCCCCAGACGTAGGGGACGGTATAGGACCGTCCCGAGTCCCAGGAGACATCGACCCAGTCAGGAGCGACGTTCCTGAAGTTTTCCATCGTGTTCGGGTCCGACTTCAGCAGCAGGCCCTTTTCGATGTAGATCGGCACGACCGAGGCCGACGGGACGATGATGTCGAAGCCATGTCCGCCGGCCTCGATTTTGGCCATTGCGGTTTCGTTGCTGTCGTACTCGGTCAGGGTAACTTTCACGTCATAGGTCTTCTCGAACTTCTCGACCAGTTCCGGCGGCGTGTAGAGGCCGAAGTTGTAGATGTTCAGCGTCCCCTCGGCCGAGGCGGGAAGGGCCAGGGTAACGAGAGCTGTGGTCAGGGTCAGGCGTTTCATGGGCGGTCCTCTCTGTCAGGTCTTCTTGCGGGTCAGCAGCCACGATCCCGCGACGATCAGCACGCTGATCATCAGGAGAAGCGAGGAAATGGCGTAGATTTCCGAAGTCAGGTTCCGCTTCAGCTCGCCCAGAAGATAGGTGGGCAGCGTGTCCTGGCCGGGGGATTTCAGAAAGTCCGAAATCACCACGTCATCCAGCGAGATGACGAAGGCCAGCATGAACCCGGCCAGGATCGCGGGGGCCAGAAGCGGCAGCGTCACCTTGCGGAAGGCGTAGAACCGACTGGCGTAAAGATCGGCGGCGGCGGTTTCCAGAGTCAGGTCCATTCCCTCCAGCCGGGCGCGGATCGGCATGTAGGCGAACGGGATGCAGAAGGCGGAATGCGCGATGACCAGAAAACCAAGGCCGGTATAGCCGGAGGCCTGCTTGATTTGCGCGATGATGATCAGAAGCGCGATGGCCAGCACGATTTCCGGCACCATGATCGGCTGGTTGAGGGTGATGTGGATCGCGCCCTCGCCCTTGAAGCCGCGGGTGCGGGTGGTGGCAAGGGCGGCCATCGTCGCGGTGACGGTGGCGACCAGTGCGGCCAGCGTGGCAAGGATAAGCGAAGTCCTCGCAGCCGACAGGAATGCCTCGTTCTGCAGGGCCTCGCCGTACCAGTGGAGTGAGACACCTTCCCACTGACCGATGACCTTTCCCGCATTGAACGAGTTGGCAACCAGGATCACCATTGGGATGTAAAGGATGACGAAGCAGGCGATGGCCAAGGTCGCGGCTCCGGGCAGGCGCCGGATGTCGAAGGGGCGGTCAGCCACGGCGACCTCCTGCCGTCAGTCGGGTGTACCAGACCAAGGCGATCAGGACCAAGGCGGTCAGTGTCAGCGAAAGCGCCGCGCCCAGCGGCCAGTTCCGGCCCTGGCCGAACTGCATCTCGATCAGGTTGCCCAGCATCATCGACTTGCCACCACCCATGATGCGGGGCGTCACATAGGCTCCTAGCGAGGGCACGAAGACCAGGATGGACCCTGCGATGATTCCTGGCCGCACCATCGGCAGGATCACCTTGCGCAAGCAGTACAGGCGCGAAGCGTAAAGGTCGTAGCCGGCCTCGGCGAGGCGGAAGTCGAACTTCTCGATGGCGGCATAGACCGGCAGGACCATCAGCGGCAGGAAGACATAGGCCATGCCGACAAGGACGGCGAAATTGGTGAACATCATCTGGATCGGCGCGTCGATCAGGCCCAGCCAAAGGAAGAGGCTGTTGAAGACGCCCTCGGAGCGGATCATCTCTTGCACCGCGATGGTGCGGACAAGAAGATTGGTCCAGAACGGGATGGTGATCAGGAACAGCCAGAAGGCGCGCTGCCGTGCGGGTCGGGTGGCGATGAACCAGGCGGTGGGGACACCAAGGATCAGCGTGATCACCGTCGTCGCAAGCGAAAGGGCGACGGACCGGCCCAGGATTGTCAGATGCGCGTCGGACAGCGTGATGGTGTCGTCAAAGATGTCCCGCTCGAACAGGACCGAAAACCAGCCTTCCAATGACAATTGCCAGCGGACGCCGCCGAAGTCACCGGGAGCCAGGAAGGAATAGGCCACCACTACCACCAGCGGCAGGATCGAGAAGAGCGTGATGATCGTGACCGCCGGAAGCGCCAGTGCCCAGCGGCGGCGCGTGTCGGCACGTGTGTTTGCGGCCTCGGCGTCCATCAGGCGGCCTCTTGTGGCAGAAGACGAAGGGCATCCCCGGGGAGCGAGACCCGAATCGTGTCGCCTTCGCGGCAGGGCTGGCCCCCGCGCATTCCGTTCTGCACCCGCGCGACCAGAGCGGTGCCATCGGCAAGGCGCAGGTGAACATGGGTATCTGTGCCGAAATAGACCAGCCGTTCGACCCGCGCCGTCAGTTCCAGCGCACCCGGCTGCGCCCCGGTCAGCAAGACGTGTTCGGGCCGCACCATCAGCGTGACCGGCCCGTCGGGGTGATCTACCGTCAGAGTGGTCGCCGCCTGCGGCAGGATCAGTTGCCCCCCCGAGCAGGCGGCCGGCAGGAAGTTCGTCTCGCCGATGAAGCCTGCAACGAAGCGATTGGCTGGCTGGTCGTACAACTCACGCGGGGACGCGATCTGCTGGATACGCCCGCCAGCCATGACCGCGATCCGGTCGGACATCGTCAGTGCCTCTTCCTGATCGTGGGTCACAAAAATGAAGGTCAGCCCGGTCTCCTGCTGAAGCCGCTTCAGCTCGACCTGCATCTCCTTGCGCAGCTTCATGTCCAGTGCCGACAGCGGCTCGTCCAGCAGCAGGATGCGCGGCTTCGGCGCCAGTGCCCGTGCCAGCGCCACCCGTTGCTGTTGGCCGCCCGACAGCTCGCCGCTTTTCCGCTGCGCCAGGTGGGATAGCTGCACCAGCTCCAGCATCCGCACCACCGTCTCAGTGATCTCGGACTTGGGGCGACCCTGCGCTCCCAAGGCGAATCCGACGTTTTCGGCTACCGTCATGTGGGGGAAGAGGGCGTAGTTCTGAAAGACAGTGTTCACCGGACGCCGGTTCGGAGCCATCTGCGCGATGTCGCGCCCGTCAAGCACCAGCTCTCCGCCGCTGGGCGGCTCGAATCCCGCGATCAGTCGCAGAAGAGTCGTCTTGCCGCAGCCCGAGGGCCCGAGAAGCGTGAAGAACTCGCCTTCCGCGATCGAGAACGACACCTCGTGCAGTGCCGTCACGGCGCTGTCGCCCTTGCCGAAGCTCTTGGTCAGGTTGCGTAGGTCCAGCATCAAACATCACCTCTGGTCCGCTCTAGGCGTATTGACAAAATCTTTTTAGTCAATAAAAATTTTTAGCGAGACAAGTTATTAGGATGCCCGGATGACTGCCCTGTCCAAGATTGAAGCCCCCGCCGAACCCGGCCTGCGCGACCGCAAGAAGGCCCGCCGCCGGGACGAGATCATGACGGCGGCGAAGGGCCTGTTCGCCCGGCAGGGAATCGACGCGACGACGATGGCGGATATCGCGGCGGCGGCGGGGATCTCGGCCCCGACCGTGTTCAACTACTTCGGGTCCAAGGACGGCATCCTGATCGCGATGATCACCGAAGGCACGATGGAGGCGCGCGAAAACGACCGGACGCTGCATTGGCGCGAGGGCGATGACCTGGTCGGGCTGATCACCGGATTGTTCCTCCGCGTTTCCACCCGGACGCTGGAAATAGCGGGCAAACGGGTCTGGCGGTATGCCGAAGCTGCGGTGATCCGGCACCCGGAGGCGGACTTCTCGCGTCAGTATGCTGCGGTGTCCGCGGCGCTGATCGACGTGGTGGCAGATTTCTTTGCCGAGATGTCCCTGACCACACGGGCGGGGACGGACTGCGCGCCCGAATGGCTGGCCAGGATCTTCCACGATGTCTGGATGCCCCTCTTCATCCGCCTGATCACCGAGGAGGCCGAGACGCTCGCCGATCACCAGACGGCCCTGCGCCTGCGGTTAAGTCCGCTGGTCGCGCTGATCTTCACCGCCGATTGCGCAGCGCATCCCCGTCGGAAAGCAACGGCATGACGGCCGATCTTGTCATCCTGAATGCCTCCGTCCTGACGATGGACGACGCCAAGCCCCGGGCAAATGCCGTCGCCGTGCGTGGCAAGCATATCCTTTCGGTGGGCGACAACGACATCATCCTTGCCCATGCCGGACAGGCTACGCGGATCATCGACGCCAAGGGCGCTTCGCTGCTGCCGGGCTTTGTGGAATCGCACCTGCATCTCTTTTCCGGTGCCTATGGCCAGACGCTTCTGCAACTGGCCGACACCCGGGGGTTTGACGCGATGCAAGCCGCCGTCCGCGCCTTTGCCGCCGCCAAGCCGCAAGAGGGTCTCTTGTTCGCCCAAGGGGCCGACTACGAAATCCTTGGACCCGGCACCCGGCTTGACCGGCATGCGCTGGATGGCATGTGCCCCGACCGGCCGCTGGCCGTCATGGCCTATGACTTCCACACGCTGTTCGCCAACACCGCCGCCCTGACCGCCGCCGGCCTTCTGCATGGCCGCGACCTGCCCGTGGGCAGCGAAGTGGTGATGGGTGCTGATGGCCTTGCCACGGGGGAACTGCGCGAGAAATTCGCCCTGCTTCCCGTGCTGGACCTGCGCACCTCGGGCGGGCGCGAGATGCTGGGGATGTCGGGGATCGAACCCCCGGTCCCCCCGACCCCCGCCGAATGGCGCGAAGATGTGGCAGTGCTGAAAACGGGGCTGCGCTTCTGCGCTTCCAAGGGCATCACGTCGATGCACAACATGGACGGCAACCGCCACCTGCTCGAACTGTTGCGGACTGTGGAAAACGAGGGCGACCTGATCGCCCGCGTCTCGGTCCCCTTCCACTACACGCGCGAAATGCCGCTGTCGGACCTGGACCGCGCCAGTCGCATGGCCGCAGACTTCACCGGCGAAAAACTGACCAGCAACCGGGTCAAGATCTTCATAGACGGGGTGATCGAAAGTGGAACGGCGGCGATGCTGGACGACTACGCCGACCGCCCCGGCCACCGCGGCGACCCGATCTTCGACAGCGCAAGCTTCACCGAAGCCGCCGTCGAGATCGACCGGCGCGGCATGCAGATCACGGTCCATGCCATCGGCGACGCGGCGGTGAGCATTGCGCTGGATGGCTATCAGGCGGCCCGAAAGGCCAATGGCCCGCGCGACAGCCGCCACCGGATCGAGCATATCGAGATGATCGACGCCGCGGATATCCCGCGCCTTGCCGAACTGGGCGTCATCGCCTCGGTCCAGCCGCTGCACGCGCCGCAGGGTGAAAGCCCGACGACCCGCAGCATCGGCCCGGCTCGGGCGCTGCACGCCTACCCCTGGCGCGACCTGCAACAGGCGGGGGCGCTGGTTGCCTTTTCATCCGACTGGCCCATCGTTCCGGTTGACCCGCTTTTGGGCATCCAGACCGCGCTGACCCGCCAGCCGCATCTGCCCGGCCTGCCGGATCAGCGGTTGTCCCTGCTGGATGTGCTGAAAGCCTTCACCTGCAACGGTGCCGTCGCGGGGTTCATGGAGAACCACACCGGCACAATTCGCGCGGGCATGCTGGCCGATCTTGTGCTGCTGGGCGGCGATATCGAAGCCACGCCCGCCGACCAGATCGCCGATATGGGCATCGCACTCACCCTCTGCGACGGCCGGATCACCCATGAAGCCTGATCATTCAATCCTTGCCCTCGGCGCCACGCGCGCATTGGAACAGCCCACATTGCGCCGCGCCATTGTCATCCGCGCCGATCTTGGGCCCGCTGTCGAATTCGCGACCACGCAAGGCACCACCCGCGCCATGTTCCCGATCACCGGCGGCGTGGCGCAAGGCCCCGGCTGGACCGCCCGCATCCTGCCAGGAGGCGCGGACTTTGCCATCAGCCTGCCCGACGGCTCCTACGCCATCGAGGCCCGCTACTGCCTGGAGCTGGACGACGGCACTCCGGTCATGGTGACGAACGCCGGCCGCATGGTGCCGCAACCGGACGGCAGCTATCTGGGCCGCACCCGCGCCGCCCTTGAGGTTCCCGATGGCCCCCATCGTGCATTGGGGCAGGCGGTCTACTTCGGTACTGCCCTCGCCGAACCGGGCGACACCGACCACGTCTACATCGAGCTTTGGGAGGCGCCGGTCTGATCCGGCGAAACGCGCATGACGATACTTGTCGCAGGCGGAGGCATCGCGGGGCTGGTGTTGGGCTTGACCCTGCACCAGTTGGGCCTGCCTTTCCGCGTTTTCGAACGTGTTGCCGAACCCAGACCTCTGGGCGTCGGTATCAACCTGCAACCCAACGCCGTGCGCGAATTGATCGACCTTGGGCTTGAAGCACAGTTGGACGAGATTGGCGTGCGCACCCGCCAGTACGG
>Ga0075154_10003362_pt1 | contig 10131 bp, 8 predicted proteins | sample JI71714BDNA_FD_70965 | JGI IMG/M metagenome (GOLD analysis project Ga0075154, IMG submission 70965) | Wastewater effluent complex algal communities from Wisconsin, to seasonally profile nutrient transformation and Carbon sequestration -... | ecosystem: Engineered > WWTP > Effluent > Algae...
ACCTTTTTTGGCTGAAATATCTTGGCTTTGGTATTTTCCACCCCAATCTTCAACCAAAAGGTTCATTTGTGCCAACTCGCCTTTGATGCGTTCTGGGTCTGCGCCTTCTTTGTCTATTTTATTGATAGCAAAAATCATAGGCACACCAGCAGCTTGAGCGTGGCTAATTGCTTCTTTGGTTTGAGGCATTATATTATCGTCAGCCGCTACAATGATAATAGCGATGTCGGTAACTTTGGCACCACGCGCACGCATAGCTGTAAAAGCCTCGTGGCCTGGAGTATCCAAAAAGGTAATTTTACCAGAATTGGGAACTGCTACTTCATAAGCACCAATGTGTTGGGTTATACCACCAGCTTCGCCTGAAGCTACATTGGCTTTGCGGATATAGTCCAATAAAGAGGTTTTACCGTGGTCAACGTGTCCCATAACCGTAACGATAGGGGAGCGAGGTTGCAAATCTTCTTCTGCGTCCTCTTCATCGTCTTCTTCCAAGTCCATTTGCTGTTCGGCAGAAATAAATTCTACTGTAAAGCCAAATTCACTTGTTACCAACTCTATAATTTCAGTATCTAATCGCTGATTGATAGAAACGAAAATACCCAAGCCCATACAAGTGGTGATAATATCAGTAACGCCCAAAGACATCAAGCTCGCTAACTCAGAAACGGAAATAAATTCGGTAACTTGAAGCGGTTTTTGTTCTTCAATTTCTTCATTTTGAAGGCGTAATTGTTCTTTTTTGTCGGCTCTTTCAGAGCGCGTTTTGCCCGTTTTGGAGCGTTTGGGAGCGGCTACTACGAAAGGAGATTGATTAAAATCTTTGCCATCGCGGCCTTTGCCCCGTCCATTATTTTGGGTAGAACCTGTGCGCTGTCCTTGTTGCTGGTTGTTGCGGTTATTATTTTGCTGGCTATTGTTGGTATTTGTGCCTGTGTTGTTGCGTTGCCCTTGTTGCTGATTGTTATTCTGATTTTGGGGCTGGCTGCTGTCTTTGCGGCGGAAGTATGTGCTGGCGTTGTTGGGGTCAGTTTGGTTGGGAATAACCTTTTCTTTTTCAACAACAACTTTTGCATCGCGATTTTCTGTTTTAGGCTTGCGATTTTCGCTGTTATTTTGTTTGCGATTTTCGCCGCTATTGTTGTTATCGCGTTTTTCGGTATTTTGTTTGCGATTTTCGCCGCTGTTGTTGTTATCGCGTTTTTCGGTATTTTGTTTACGATTTTCGCTGTTGTTATTATTTTCCCGATTTTCGGTATTTTGTTTGCGATTTTCGTTTTTATTCCGATTGCGGTCGTTTTTGTGTTCTTGTGGTTTGTCCTTATTGCTGGAAGCTACAGGTTTGGGTTTGTTCAAATCGATTTTACCCAAAATTTTCAAGCCTTGCAAAGTGGGCGTTTCTGCGCGATAAGAATTATCTTCCAAAGTAGGGTCGTTGTTGGCAGCAATTTCAGTTTTTGGTTCTTGAATTTCTGTTTTAACTTCGGGCTGTTCTACCTTTGGAGTGCGGTCGTTGTTATTGTTGTTATCGCGTTTTTCGGTATTTTGGCGGCGATTATCGTTGTTTTTGTTGCGATTGTCGCTGTTGTTGTTATCGCGTTTTTCGTTTTTATTGCGATTGTCGTTGTTCTGTTTGCGGTCGCCGTTGTTGTTGTCGCGTTTTTCGTTGTTCTGTTTGCGATTATCGTTGTTTTTATTGCGATTGTCGCCGTTGTTGTTATCGCGTTTTTCGTTTTTGTCGCGATGTTCAGTTTTTTTGTTAGCATCCAAATCAATTTTACCTAAGATGGTAAATTTTTGGGCTTCGGTTTTTTGAGTAGAATTATTTTGCTCTTTCGTTTCTTGAGGTTTGGTAACGGGTGTAGGTTGGTCTTTTTGTTGCTGCTTGAGTTCTTCTATCTGTTTTACTAAAGCTGAGTTTTTATTTTCGGCAAAATTGGTGGGTTTTTCCCATTCTTTAACCTTTTCGGATTCTTCTTTTTTGCGGTTGCCAGTGATTTCGTCAGCAGTATTTTTAATTTCTTTGTTTTTTTGATAATGCTTTGCCAAGGATTCGTACATTTCGTCCGAAACCTTTTGTTTGGGGTTGTCGATAACCTCAAAACTGTTGGTTTTAAGGAATTCAACGATGGTTTTTGTGCCTACACCGAATTCGGTAGCCACTTCAATTAATTTTTTTGACATTTAGGAATTGGAAAAACTCTTTGAGTGTTTTTAGGTTTAAGAAAAAGAAATTAAAAAAAAGTTGTGCTGGCAACTCTTTTTTTCAAAAATGGAGAATTGGATTTTGGCCGCAAAGGTATTACTTTATTTTGAAATATCCAAAAATAATTTTCCAATCTATTCTCAAAAAGCGAGAATTTTATCGTTTTTATAAAATAAATTGGTTAAAAAATGATTTATAACTAACGATTTAGCCTATTGTGTAGGGTCTGAAGCACGTATTCGGCAGTTTCGTCTTCCAAATCGGCACGTTGAGCAATTTCTTCTGCGTTTAGTTTTAGCACGTCGCGGGCTGAGTTGTAACCAATCTCTTTGATAGAATCGATAATCCAATCTTCAATCTCACCGCGAAAATCTTCTAGGTCTACATCACCCGTGCTGTCGTAGTCATCGCGATATACATCAATCTCAAAACCTGTCAATTCGGCTGCCAAATCGATGTTGATACCGCGCTTGCCAATGGCTTTGGACACTTCGTCGGCGGGCAAATATACGGCGGCTGAATTGCGTTCTGTGTTGATTTCTACTTTTGTAACTTTGGCGGGTGTAAGGGCGCGTTTTAGGAACGTTTCGGAATCGTCGCTGTAGTTGATAACGTCTATATTCTCGTTTTTCAACTCGCGAACTATGCCGTGAATACGCGAACCACGCACGCCTACGCAAGAACCTACAGGGTCAATACGCCCTTCATCGAAAGATTCGACGGCTACTTTGGCGCGCTCACCAGGACGGCGAACTACTTTTTTGATGTTGATAAGCCCATCCACAATTTCTGGGACTTCTTGTTCCAAGAGGCGGTGCAACAACATTTCGTCCGTGCGCGACAAAACCACGTGAGGCGCGTTGTTTTTAATTTCCACAGTTTTGACTACTGCTTTCACCACGTCGCCTTTGCGATAAAAATCGCTTCTTATCATTTCGGTTTTGGGCAACATTAGTTCAAGTTTGGTTTGGTCGTCGATTATCATCAACTCTTTTTTCAACACTTGGCTAACTTCGCCTATAATCAAATCGCCTATTTTATCGGCGTATGTTTTGTGAATTTCATCTTTTTCCAATTCCATAATCCGCGTTACCAACGTTTGGCGGGCAGCCATCACTGAACGGCGTCCAAAACTGTTGATATCAATAGAATCATAGTAATCTTCGCCCACTTCTGAATCTTTATCCAAACCTTTGGCTGTGGGGAAATCAATTTGATAACGCTCATCTTCTACCTCGCCAGCAGGCACAACTTCGCGCTTGCGCCAAATTTCTATAGAGCCATTGACTACGTCCACAATCACATCAAAATTGTCATCAACGCCATATTTTTTGCGTATCAATGTGCGGAAAACGTCTTCAGCCACGCCTTTCATACGGGCTTCATCCAAGTTTTTATTGTTGGTAAATTCGCTTAGCGAAAATTTCAGCTCGTTTTCTGGAAGTTCTTCTTCCTTTTTTTTCTTTGCCATAGAGCAAAACGGTTGATTTTTATGTTTAGAGATTTCGTTTTTTTTATTTAAAACTTGGTTTGACCAAGGCTTTTTTGATATTATCCAACAAAATTTCTTGTTGAACGTCTATATTTTTCTTCTTTTTGCTGCCTTCTAAGGTGATTCGTTCTGTATAACTGATTACAATAGAATTTTCTTTTACTTTGGTAAGTTTGCCTTTTACTCCGACGTGCGTATCTTTGAGCTCTACGCTCAATTCTCTACCTACATTTTTGCGATATTGGCGATGCATCAACAAAGGGCGGCTTAATCCTGGGCTGGAAACTTCGAGCGTATAACTCTCGCCCAACCATTGATTTTCTTCTATTTTTTGCTCTACAAAACGGCTCAATAAAGCACATTCATCCAAATTCAGCCCATCGTCTTTATCCAAAAATATATGAATGATATCATTGGGTAGAGTTTCTACACTCACCAAAAAAAACTTTTCAAATTCGGGTTCAGCAAATTTTTGATTTAATAACTCCGTAATTTGTTCTACTGCGCTCATTATCAATAAGTTAGCTTGTTTTTATGTAATAAAAAAGGGAACTTTGCGTCCCCTTCATAAGAAAAACCATAAATTCGGCTGCAAAGGTAAGCTGTTTTTAGCAGTTTGCAAATTATTTTGACACAAAAATGTGTTATTTCTTATTTTTTTTGCGAAAAAGCTTAATTTTGCCCCCAAATTGCTTAAATTTTTAAGATGAAAAAAATTAATATAGCTCAAATTATGGAAGAAAATCACCTTACGGCAGCCCAATTAGCCAAATTATTGGGCGTTACTACAGCGACTTTTCAAAAATGGCAGTCTTTTTTTAGTGAATTATCGCCCGCAGGAGAGGACAAAAAAGGTAAGCCTGTTTATAAAAATACAGATACAGAATCTTGGAAAATGATAGCCGAATTTATACAAAAAGAAAAATTAAGTCTAGAAGAAGCCCAAGCTGCTTATCTCAAAAAACGCGATTTTGAACAACGCCGCGCCCAGCATTTGGAAAATTTGCAGCGTGCCAAACATTTTTTGCAGCAGTTGGAAGCAGATTTATAATCTATTTTTTGGGATTTAGAGCATCTTTATACTTGGGATTTTTGACATCGCCGCGCTCATAATACACAGGAAAAGTGCGGTAAGACATCAATGGCTTGCCTGTTTTATCGTAAAAAGAGGGTTTGCTAATAATCAGATTTTTATCCGTACGGGTTTCCAACTCGTAATAAGTTTCTTGCCCTTTCACACTCAAAGACGACAAACAGGGTTTGCAATGCGGGGGCAAAAATGTTCTCCACGCGCCATCCGCTTCTTGTACAACATAATGCACACAGTTGATTTTTACCAAATCAGAAGGCTTAAACTTAGCAAAAGGATTGGGTTGCGCCCACAATGCGCCTTTCATAGAATCTGGAACGCCAAAGGTTTCCAAAATCATCGTGTCGCGGTCTTTTTTGCTGAATTTGCTTATAAACTGTACAGTGGGTTTTTTGACATTGCCCAAAGCAAACCAAGTCGTGAAAGCCCAATATTCGCCCACGCGCTGTTTTTGCCAAATCGGAACGGTGATGATTTCTTGCCCTTTTAATAAAGGATTGGTTGCTGTGTCGGTTTGGGCTTTGTTGTTAAATTCGCCTATATTAAAATAATAAGCCTTTTCCAACTGTGTAGGTAATTTTTCAATCTCCTCCAAAGTTTTGCAGTTGGATAGATAATGAAATTTTTCTTTTTTATTTCTCTTTTTTTGTGCCAAAAGGGTGTTAGTGCAAACAAAAAGGAGTAGCAAGGATATAAAATGTAGTTTCCACATAGGGGGTTATTTTTTAGGGTTTAGAATATCTCTATATTTAGGATTACTCACATCGCCGCGCTTGAGCAACACAGGATTATTTTTATTATCTCGTATGGGTGTGCCGTTGATACCATAATAAACGGTTGTACTTCGCGAACCCCAAAGGTTGATAGTGCCGCCCAATTCTATGGCATATACACTTTCGTGCAAATCTCTTGTAGGACAAGGTTTTTCGCCAGGTGCTAAAAACATAGCGTAATCTACTTTTTCGCCCACTACGATATGCCTGCAATTGACTTTGACTAAGTTATTGGGTTTGAAATCAGCAAAACCTTTCTCTGTGTACCAATAATTGCCTTTCATCTCTTCGGGCAATCCAAAACTTTCGAATAAAATCGTATCTCGATTGAGTTTGGACATTTTAAAAATCATCTGCCCTACAGGTTTTTGGGGGTTGTTGGGCGACACCAAACAGATAATTCCCCAGTATTCGCCCACGCGTTCTTTCTGCCAAATTGGCACTCGAATGACTTCTTGAGGTTTAACTTGGGGGTTGGTGGTGGTATCCATTTGTTCTTGATTGCTAAATTCGCCCATATGCAAATAATATACAATCTCTAATTTATTGTTGAGGGCTGCAATTTCGGCGTTGGTTTTGCAACGCGATAGATAATGAAATGCTTCCTTTTTGCCTTTTTTGGGTTTGGTTTTTTTATTCTGACCAAAAACAACTGTGGCGGAGAGGAGGAATAAGAATAGAAAATGTAATTTTTGCATAACGACTTATTTTTTACGATTTATTGTTAAAGAATGTCTTATACTTGGGTTGTTTGACATCGCCGCGTTTGAGATAAACGGGGTTGTCTTTATTACTCCTCAATATCTTGCCGTCTGCAGCGTAGTAAGTGGTCGTACTTTTCGCGCCCCAAAGGCTAATCACTCCACCCAGTTCGAAAGCGGATACAGTTGCGCTGATGTCTTTGCCGTCGCAAGGACTTTGCCCTTCTGGCAAAAATAGCCTATATTCCATTTTATCGCCCACCAAAAAATGTTGGCAATCTAATTTTATCAAATCAGAAGGTTTGAAATCTGCATACCCTTTTTCATAAGCCCACAATGCGCCTTTCATTGTTTCGGGTACGCCAAAATTTTCTAATAAAAAAGTATCTCGATTGAGTTTAGAAAATTTGAACACAATTTGCCCTACAGCTTTATCGGGAAAGTTGGGAACCATCAAATTGCTAATGCCCCAATACTCGCCCACGCGCTCTTTGCGCCAAATCGGCACTCTGATGATTTCTTGTAGTTTAAGTTCTGGGTTGTTGGTTGTGTCCATCTGCTCTTGATTGCTAAACTCGCCCATATGCAAATAGTAAATAATTTCTAACTTGCTATTGAGTTGCTCAATTTCGGCATTGGTTTTGCAATTGGAGAGGTAATGAAAAGGCTCTTTTTTAGCTTTTTTGGACTTAGTGTTTTTTCGTTGGCCAAAAGCGATAGAAACCAAACAAATGAAAATTATAATAAAAATTAGCCGCATAAAATTTTATAATTTGGAGGTTGAAAAAGTAATGATTTTATTATGCAAAATTAATCTTTTTTTGTTGTATTGACAAACAAATTTGCTAAAAAAAGTTAGGGTTTTTTCCAGAAAAGCTATTTTGTCTAATTTTTGACCGTTTTTTTACAAAAATTATTAAACAAAATCCAATTTTTACAACAAAAAGCTATTTTGCTTTGTTTATATCCGAAAAATAAAATTATGGCAAAATCGCACACGCATTTCATAGACCAAGACGCTACAGCCAGCAGCCGCAAAAAAGACCATATCGAGTTGGCGTTCAAGTCCCAATTGGCGCAAATGCAAATTGACACGCGCTTTGATTACGAGCCTATTTTGGCAGCTCATCCCAACGATACGCCCCAACCTTTCCGTTTTCTGAATAAGACTTGCCTCGCCCCGCTTTGGGTCAGCAGTATGACGGGCGGCACGGCTTTGGCGCGCACTATCAACCACAATTTGGCGCAAGCAGCGCGTGAATTTGGTTTTGGTATGGGTTTGGGTTCTTGCCGTAGTTTATTGACAGACGACGAATTTTTGCCAGATTTTGATGTGCGGCCGATTTTGGGCGACGATTTGCCTCTATATGCCAATTTGGGTATAGCGCAGTTGGAAAAACTGATTTTTAGCCAACAAACGTACCTTATTCCCAAACTCATTGACAAATTGCAGGCTGACGGGCTGATTATACACGTCAATCCACTTCAAGAATGGCTGCAGCCTGAAGGCGACCGTTTTAGACAAAGTCCTTTGCAGACTATAGAGTTTTTGTTGGAGAAATTTCCGAACATTCCTTTTATCGTCAAAGAAGTTGGCCAAGGTATGGGACGCGCAAGTTTGAGGGCTTTATTGCAATTGCCACTTGCGGCTATAGATTTTGCTGCCAATGGTGGAACGAATTTTGCTAAAATAGAACTTGCCCGAAGCCAAGAATTAGAACAAAAAGCCTACGAACCCTTAGCTGCCGTAGGCCACAGCGCAACCGAAATGGTTAATATCTGCAACGAATTGATAACCGAATTGGGGGATAAAATGCGCTGTAATCAAATCATCGTTTCTGGTGGTATCCAAAATTTTTTGGACGGCTATTATCTCATCAATAAATTAAAAACGCCCGCCATTTATGGGCAAGCATCCGCTTTTTTGCGCTACGCAAGGGGCGAATACGCTGATTTACAACGTTTTATTAGTACACAAATTAAAGGGCTTCAAATAGCAAAAGCCTTTTTGAAAGTGCGTTAAAAATTCAATACTTTTTTTACAAACAACAACACTAAAAGCCCCTACGGCATAGTCAAAAAAATATAGGTTATGGACAAGCCCAAATTAGTTTCTGGATTTTCAAAACTTTCCAAACGCGGTAAAATCGGTTGGTTGGTAGAAAATTTTTTCAAAAATCCCGAAGAAGTAGCCCGTGAGTTGAAAAGTTTTTGGTATGGCGATGAGCAAAAACAGAAAATTTTTGACGAGTTCAGCGAAAATACAATCACCAACTTTTATATGCCTTATGGTTTGATGCCCAATGTGCTGATAAACGATAAAGTGTATTGTGTGCCTATGGTAATAGAAGAAAGTTCGGTTGTAGCAGCAGCCAGCAGCGCAGCCAAATTTTGGTTGGATAAGGGCGGGTTTAAAACAGAAGTAATTTCCACCAAAAAAATAGGCCAAGTCCATTTTGATTGGAAAGGGGATGTGCGCAAATTATACAAATTATTCCCTCAATTTCGCGAGCGTATTTTTGAAGAAACCAGCTACATAACTTGCAATATGCGCAAGCGCGGCGGCGGTATTTTGGATATGGAATTGTTGGATTTGAGCCATTTGGAAGATAATTATTATCAAATCCAGATGACCTTTGAGACTTGCGATTCTATGGGTGCGAATTTTATCAACTCTATTTTGGAAGAGACAGCCCGCCAACTCAAATTATTCGTAGCCGAACAAACAAGTTTTACCGAACAAGAGCGCGATTTGACCGTCATAATGGCGATTTTATCCAACTACACGCCCGAGTGTTTGGTGCGCGCTACTGTAGAATGTCCTGTGGCAGATTTGGGAACTTTTGATGAAGGGCGCATTTCTGCTGAAGTTTTCGCCGAAAAATTTGTGAAAGCCTTGCGTATCGCCTACGTGGATAAATATCGCGCTACGACGCACAACAAAGGCATTTTCAACGGAATAGATGCTGTAGTTTTGGCTACGGGCAACGATTTTAGAGCTATAGAAGCCTGCGGACACGCTTACGCTTCGCGCACGGGTGAGTACAGAAGTTTATCTTTTGCAGAGGTTAAAGATGGCGTTTTCCGCTTTTGGTTGGAAATTCCCCTCGCACTCGGTACTGTGGGCGGACTAACTACGCTGCATCCGCTCGCCAAACGCTCTTTGGAAATGTTGGGCAATCCTTCTGCACCAGAATTAATGCAAGTAATTGCGGCTGTAGGTTTGGCTCAAAACTTTGCTGCGGTCAAATCTTTGGTTACTACAGGCATCCAAAAAGGACATATGAAAATGCACCTGATGAACATTCTCAACCACTTGGAAGCTAGCGAAAAAGAGGTGAAAGAAGCCATTTTATACTTCAAAGACCGTTTAGTTTCTTTTACGGCAGTGCGCGAATTTCTCAATTTGCTGCGTTTGCCCGCTAAATCTGGAGCTTGGTCAGCCAAAAATTCAAAGTTTTAGAAATTTCCCCATACGCAAAAGCCCCTACCGACTTGGTAAGGGCTTTTTTTTACAAATTACTTTAGTGGGATAGATTTTTTATCAAAAAAGCCAAACAAAGATAAAATTTCAAAATATAAGTGTTAGCTTTGCGCCATTTTTATAGCAATCAACTTTTTGGGTATGGAAAACGCCACTTTCAAAACCTTTGTAGAAAAACATCGCCTATTGTTGGAAGAGGGGTTTAAGCAGCAATTGCAGAGCCACCAGCACGGCAGCCAAGCGCGCAAGCAATGGCAAAAAGCCAAAAGATGGTTTTTTGTGGCTTGGGTGATTTTTACAATTTGGTTGGTACTTTGGGCGTTGGGAATGGCTGATACAAGCAATAGTTTTGGCGGTTTTATGCTATACAAAGGCAGCGCAATTT
>Ga0075154_10003363_pt1 | contig 10131 bp, 7 predicted proteins | sample JI71714BDNA_FD_70965 | JGI IMG/M metagenome (GOLD analysis project Ga0075154, IMG submission 70965) | Wastewater effluent complex algal communities from Wisconsin, to seasonally profile nutrient transformation and Carbon sequestration -... | ecosystem: Engineered > WWTP > Effluent > Algae...
GTGATATTGTTTTTGGTAGAAGGATGAATCCACATATCCAAATCCATTGCTGGGGCCACCATGACAGGGCATTTGGCAGAAAGATAGGTGGCTAACAGCATATTATCGGCATGCCCTGAGGCCATCTTAGATAATGTACAAGCAGTAGCGGGTGCAATAATCATCAAGTCAGCCCAAAGACCTGCATCTACGTGATTGGCCCAAGTATTGTCGTCTTTCCAATCTATTAATACTTTATGGCCTGAAAGTGTGGATAGTGTTAGTGGCGTAATAAAAGCAGTAGCCGCTTCTGTCATGACCACTTTTACTTCATAACCTTCCTTGATCAGCAATCTACAAAGCAAAGCGGACTTATACGCCGCTATACTTCCTGATATGCCTAGCAATATTTTTTTTCCGGAAGCCAAGTTTTTAGACTCGTTCATCTTTCAGACTTAACTGCTCAAAAGAAATGAATGACCTACCGAGTCACTCCTATTACTCCAATGGTTCATCGTGTAGATGAATTACTCTTCGTGAGATACTTTGGGTTCTTTGTATTCAAAACTCAAATCTCCTTTTAGAAATTCTTCAGACGCTATGATTACGGGATTTGGCAATCTCTCATAAAATTTGCTGATTTCTATTTGTTCTTTATTTTCCATGATTTCTTCAATGGTTTCGGAAGATACAGCAAACTCCTCCAATTTATCATGAAGTTCATTTTTAATTTCTACAGAAATTTGCTCAGCTCTTGCTGAAATCACTGCTATGGATTCATATACAGACGTGGTTTGACCAGCAAAAGATTTTACATCTCTAGCCTTTACGTTAGGGTCTAAACCTTGGATCTTGGATTTGATATCACTTGTCATGCTTTAATTTTTTTTAACTCTGATTTGGATTCTTTCTCGATATCACGTGCTTCTTTGAGCCACTTAGATTTCGGATGCTTCTTAATGAACGTATTATAATGGTCTAAGGTTTCAGTATATCGATCTTCCTGTTTTTCGAAAATACTGTTTTTGGCCAAAGTGAAACTTGATTTTAAGATTAAAAAACGCACTTCTTCCAATGTGTTTGATTCCGGAAAATCTTTTAAGGTATTCTGGAAAGAAGTCACCGCCGCTTGGTACTGTCCAATTTTATAATACAATGCCCCTTGCTCGAATGATTTTTTCTCCAACTTGCGACGCATCTCATCTATCAATCGGTTAGCTAGCTCAGCCCGTTCTGTTCCGGGATACAAATTGATAAATTGTTCAAAACCTTCTATTGCTTTTGCCGTATAAGACTGATCCAATTTATAGTTGGGTGACAGTTTATAATTAGAATAAGCAGACATGTATTCCGCTTCCTGTTTATTAATGCTATTGGCAAAAGTATTGGAATAATTCTTAAAGTATGTAGATGCCAAAATATAGTCACCTATGTTGTAGTGAGCGTAGGCATATTTAAAAAATAAATCTTCTGCTTCTTGTCTTCCTCTGTAAAACTGAATGACAATATCATATAAAGCGATAGCCCGATCATATTCCTTGTTGTCGTAATATTTATTGGCTGCTTTATAAACTTTTTCGGGTTGATTGCTGGTACGCAAAGCTTCGAACTCTGACTTGCAGGATACCAAAAACAATAACAAAATTATACTAAATAAATGCAAAAACTTCATAAGGGCGCAAAATTATACTTTTTTTATCAATTCCTCGTAAAAAAGGTGAGTAAAATATATATCAAGGTCAAAAAACTGAGTTATCCACCAAAAGATTCTTTACTATTTTAAAAATAAAATTACCTTAGAAAAAACTCACTTCATTCTCATAACGAATTAAAATCGATAACATATGTTTTGAAAAGTGTTAAAATTTTAATAATGTTTTAATAAAACATATACACTATAAAATATTTGCGTTATTTTTACAGTGTTTTTAATAAAGACATCATTTAGACACAAATTTTAATCACTATTAATTTTAAAAAATGAAACATTTATTTTTATTATTTTCATTCATCTTGGTAGCATCTTTTTCATCAAATGCTCAGTGCAACAAATCAGCATCTGCTGGTAAGGCTTGTTGTGCAGCAAAAAAGACGGCTTCTGCAGATGTTAAATCTGACACTAAAGTAGCTAGTTTTGTAATGGAGGCTGATGCAGCAATGGCAGCGGCTAATGGTACGATTACTAAGAGAACTTGTGAAATTTCAGGTGCAACTTCATACTACGAGAAAGCAGTATGCAGCACTTCTGGAAAAATCAGCTGGAATGAAGTTCAATTTGATGCAGACAAAAAATCATTTACAAGAGTTGCAGCAGCATCAATGGAAAAAGATGCAAATGGCAATAAAGTAGAAACTAAAGCGTGTGCTGGTAGTGCTGCAGGTAAATCTTGCTGCAAAAAAGACGGTGCAAAAGCTTGTACTTCTAAAAAAGAAGGAACTAAGTAATCACTTTATCTCTTCAGAAATAAAAAAAGGCTTCTTGTACACCAGGAAGCCTTTTTTTTTCACAGATAAGCATCAACCAGCCTAACCTGTGCTTTTCAATCCTCCTGAAATAGCATTTACCAATAATAAGAGTTCTAATAAGTACTGATCATTTTTTTCGTTTTGCACTCCTGATGCACTGCGCCATTTTTGAATATTTTCGATTTGCATTTTGTGCAAAACCTTCATGCCATTATTTCTTAGTTTGATATCTTCTATACGGGTCACACGTCTTTGCGAAGCTTTCTGACCAAATATTTTTTCAATGGCAGACAAACCATTTTCAAAATCCAGGATAATCATGTCCATCAGTTGTTGCTGGGTGTCTTTATTAGATACTAATGCGGCAAATGACCACATAACTTCCTTATCTGCAAGTAATAAATTGGTTTCTATCTGGATCAACAGATATTTCAAAAATGGCCAAGATTTAGACAATGCTACGACGGTATTAAAATCAGAAGGGCTTTGCTCTTCCAATTGGTGTAAGGCATGTCCCGCACCAAACCAACCTGTCAGATTAAATCTAGCCTGATTCCAACTAAATACCCAAGGGATGGACCTCAAATCATTTAATGACCTCTGCCCTGTTCGCCTGGATGGCCGAGAACCGATTTTGCTATGCTCCAAAACATCAATTGGTGTAGCCTGACTATAAAACTCAATAAATCTAGGATGGTCTAAAAGACTTCTATAATGATCTTTGGCGGATTTAATTAAAGAATCCATAATCTCGTATACAGCCAAATCTCTAGATTCTGATTTAGGAATCATAGCCTGTTTGGCGGTACCAGACAAAAACATCTCCAAATGATATGTAGCTGTCAAACGGTTTGCATATTGGATAGCAATAGATTCGCCTTGCACTGTCATTTTGATCTCTCCACTCACGGCACCGGCAGGCATACTGTCCAAAAATCGATGCAACTTTCCACCGCCACGACTAATGGTACCACCTCTTCCATGAAAAAAACACAATTTTACGCCCAACTCATCTCCCATTTGTGTAAGCCTTTCTTCAGCTTTATAGATATTCCATCTACTAGCCAAAATACTACCATCTTTATTGCTATCACTGTAACCCAACATCACTTCTTGGACCAAACCGTCATTGGCCCTGCTTTGTCTCTGATGCACATGATGCAGCAAAAAACCTTTCAAAATGTCTGGCCCTGCTTCTAAATCTTCGATCGTTTCCAATAATGGTACTACAGAAAGACCTGCATTTAGGAGTCCTACCTCTCTCAAAAATAGATATACCAAAAGTAAATCACTGAGACTTCTGGTCATACTTACTATGATGGACCCAATGCCTTCAATACCGTATAAGTTTACATATTTTTTAACTTCTCTAAAATAGCCCAAAACGTTGTCTGCTTCTAATCCACAAGAAGTGCCATACAACAAAAATGGCCTATTGCTCTTTAGCTCTTCATTGATAAAGTCCAATCTTTTTGATTCACTCCATGTTTCGTAGCTGCTGTCATGGTAACCTGTCGCTAGAAGGATTTGCCCTATGGCTTTTTCATGATAAGCGCTATTTTGTCTAATATCCAATTTGGCTAGATGAAAACCAAAAACCTGAACCAGCCTTTCTGCTGGAAACAACCATTGTTTGGCAATTCTGGTAGAATTCATTTCGATCAAAGCCTTTCGCAGTCTGACCAGCTCGTCCGATAAACCTTTTGCAGATTGGAAATATCCCATTTCACCTAAAGTGCTATCATCGTTGATCGTATTTTCTAATCTGATCAAGAGCAGATTTATAAATTGTCTCAATGGCTCCGCTGGATTTCTATCCAACGCTTTTTGACCCAATACTCCAAAAAACGCAGCTTTATTTGCCACTTCATCTAAAAGATCTTTGGGAATAGAAACTCGATACCCTGAAAAACTCAACTTGGATGCTAAATTGTATAATTGGTCATATATCATATTTAATGCCGCTTTCCGATGCAAAAGCAAAGTGGCCGCAGTAAATTCGGGTGTTACAAACGGATGCCCATCGCGGTCACCTCCTACCCAACTTCCAAATTGTATCCTCGGAAAATCTTCTGGCCATTGCAATAAACTTGGATTCAAAGCATTGGCTTGCCATGCATCAGACAATCTTTGATCTGAAAGTTTAACTGCTTCTGGAAAGACATTGACAAAATAGTGCATCACATTATTTCTTTCATCTTCCAATCTTGGCTTATCTAAATAAATCTCGCCTGTTCGCCACCAACGCTCCAATAAAGTGATCATTTCTTGTTTGATTTCTGCTTTTTCATTGGTGGACCAGTTAGGGTTTTCATTTTTGACCAATAATAGGTATAACTCTCTATGTATTTCCAAGACTGTGGATCTTTTGGCCTCTGTAGGGTGTGCAGTTAATACAGGCATAACGCTCACAGTTTTCAATTTTTGAGATATTACAGTAGGATCAATACCATCTTTTTTCCATTGGGCTATGGTTTCGCCCCAAGACCCTCTAGTAGATTCTAGGCCAAAAGATGATTCTGCTTTTCTTCTGTATTGTGTATTAGCGTTTTCTTCTACCAAATTTAGAAATTCGAAACAAATACCTATAGCTTGAGTCATATTTTCGTTAGAAATATCATGACCCGAGATATGTTTCATCATACCAAATGGGAGCTCGTGTGCCAAAGCTTCTTCACCTATAGAAATCAGCATTTCTTTAAATATAGAAACTAAGTACAGAAAATCTGACTTAATCTTGGATAGCCCATCTCCTTGTAAGGATTCTTTAGTCGTCATAATTGATATAATATTTTAATAAAACAGTCGCAAGGTTAAAACGTATTAACACTTCTAAAATCCATGAAAACCAAACGAAAGCAAAAATGATGTGAACTACAAAGGTAGAAATGCTGTGTACATCTCCAAAACATTTAAGCATAAAAAAGCCCGACCGAAGTCAGGCTCACACTTTATTGAAAAGCTTAATCGTATTTTATCCTTCGTTTTTATCGTCAGGCTTGATCTCTGGATTTTGTGGAGTATCTGCTCCTTTGAGATATGTGGGTAGATTCAGTCCTGCCATATTAAACAAATCGTTGAGTGGTGGTACGGACTTCATCATACCGGATACAAAATTGGCAGTTGCTCCGTTTTCATTAGCATTGGCACCACTATCCCAAACCGTGATTTTATCAATCTTGATATTTTTAACGGCTTCTACTTGCGTTTTTACTAATTCAGGAAGCTTTTCGATAAGAAGCAACTGGAAGGCTTTACTTGGGTCACCACCTGCTGCTTTGACAACTTTCTCATAACCTTCAGCCTGTTTAGTCAATATTTCGTAGAGACCTTTGGCTTCTGCTTCCATTTTGGCAAATATGGCATCTGCTTCACCCTTTGCATTTTCACGGATGCGTTCTGCTTCAGCTTGGGCATCAATGATAGCTTTTTGTTTGGCTATTTCGGCAGGTACAACCACGTTTGCTATTTGGCTAGATCTTTCACGTTCGGAACGGGCATGTTCAGCTTTTTGCTCCGCAGAGTATGCTTCTTCGAGTGCTTTGGCCTGTTGGACTTTTTCTGCAGTGACTGCAAGACGATTAGATTCGGCTTCCTTTTCTCTTCGCAATGCATCAGAATTAGCGATATTTATTCTGGCTTCATTTTCTCCTTTTACAGCTATGGCATTGGCTTCTGACATTTTGACTCTGGTGTCTCTTTCAGCTTCAGCTTTTCCAATAGCCTCATCCCGATTGGCAGCAGCGATGCTGATTTCCTTATCTTTTTGTGTCATTGCCATTTTCACATCTCGATCTCTATGTGTCTCAGCTATGGATATATCTCGCTCTCTATCGGCCATAGCCTTTCCAGTTTCTCCTATTTTTTCTTGCTCTGCTACACTGATTTTAGCTTCGTTGATAGCTTTTGCTGCTGCTTCTTTACCGAGTGCTTCGATATATCCTGACTCGTCTTTGATATCAGTGACGTTGACATTGATCAGTTTCAAACCGATTTTCTTCAATTCTGTATCAACATTCTTGGAAATGTTTTCCAAAAATTTATCTCTATCTGAATTGATCTCTTCGATAGACATGGTAGCGATGACCAATCTCAGCTGCCCAAAAAGAATATCTTTGGAAAGTTCCTGAATCTGCTCATGCTTTAGACCTAGTAGACGTTCTGCCGCATTGTTCATACTATCCGGTTCAGTAGAGATAGCGATGGTAAATCTACAAGGCACATCTACCCGAATGTTTTGCCTACTCAGCGCATTGGTGAGATTGGCTTCTATAGAGATGGGTTTAAGATCTAGATACGCATAATCCTGTATCACCGGCCAAATAAAAGCACCACCACCATGAATACATTTGGCTGAAGTTCCGCCTGTACGACCGTATACTACGAGAATTTTGTCAGAAGGACACCTTTTGTACCTCGAAATAATGGCCAATGTTAAAACCATAAGTACAAAGACTAAAATCACTGTAATTGAAATGATAGATTCCATAATCTGTAAAGTTTAAGTGTGATTGATAATTAAAAAATTAAGAAAAATTAAGGTTCTAAGGCAGAGACAACGATCTGATTTTCTGCGTTTATTTCTTTGATTATAACGGTGGTGCCTGTAGCACATTCGACATTTTCGGCATAAGCATCTAGTTCGTGAGAAGTACCCTTGTGAGAGACTGTAATCTTACCATAGCCTAATCCATTCGCAGGTATTTTCAGATACACTTTAGCTTCTTTGTCCACTAATTCTGTAGGATTGAAAGTATTATCTTCTTCAAATTTTCTCACTTGCTCTGCCAAATAAAAGTATAACGTAAGAAAAACAATGCCAACAGCTATGGCAGCAATGATCAGGAAAAACTTATTGGATATGGTAGGATGAAATATAATACCTGCCCAACTAAACCCAAGTAGGAAGTTAATTCCATTTCTGATTGTAAAATACCCTACGACACCACTCGGGTCCTCCAAATGAAAATCATCACTGATATCCATGTCCATACCCATGCCTGCAAAGGTCATTATAGCTTGAAACAGAAACACCATACTGACTGGTATCGCAATATACCAAAATGTCTGTAGATAAATATCTGCATGGTTTAAAAATTCAAACATACTAAAATTGTTTATTTGCTACATTAACTATTGGATAGATAAAATCATTCCAGTAAATAAAAACATTGCGATAAAAGTACACTTATTTACGACAAGTCTTTCAAAATATGCGACTAAAAAATATCTTAACTCAAAAATAACACTAGAGCTTACCAATTTACATATCCACATTATTTTGGGTTTTTGGCATTAGTTAAAAAATTATATTTTGTATAAGTATTATAATTTAAACGTAAAACCATCATTTTATAAACTATTTTCAAAAATAACCATATAAATGAAAATAATTTTAGATAAACAAAGAATAAATATTGTTAAATATACACTATCTTTGCACTTCCTTTTAAATCAAAACATATAATTTATGGCACCATTGATCCATATCAACAATCATCAGAAGACAAAAATATTAGCCACTGTAGGTCCCGCATCATCTAGTAAAGAAGCTTTATTGGACCTGGTCAAGGCAGGCGTTAATGTTTTCAGGCTTAATTTTTCACATGGAGCACATGTACTACATCAGCAAGTCATAGACAACATTTTAGAAATTAATGAAAAATATCATGTACACGCTGGAATTTTAGCCGACTTACAAGGTCCAAAGCTTAGAATTGGTAAGATAGAAAACAATGCGCTAGAGATCAAGCCTGGTGATATTTTGACTTTTACCAATGAAGAATGCATAGGAACTAAAGAAAAAATATATATGTCTTATGAGCTTTTTGCCAATGATGTCAAAGTGGGCGAAAAAGTTTTGGTAGATGATGGAAAGATCGTTTTGGAAGTGGTCTCTACCAATGGTCAGGACGAAGTCAAGCTGATGGTTTTATACGGCAGTATTTTATCGTCCAATAAAGGCGTAAACTTGCCAGATACTGTGGTGACTCAACCGTCTCTGACTGAAAAAGATCTTGAAGACCTGGAATATGTACTTACACAACCTGTAAACTGGATTGCCTTATCCTTTGTGAGACAAGCCAAAGATGTGAAGGATTTACAAAAAAGAATCAAAGCCAAAAAACACTTTGCCAAAGTGGTTGCTAAAATAGAGAAGCCTGAAGCTATCAAAAACATCAAGGATATCATCAAAGTATCTGATGCCATTATGATTGCTCGTGGTGATTTGGGCGTGGAAGTTCCCATAGAAAAACTTCCTGCCATGCAAAAAATGATCATCAACAGATGCATCAAAAACTCTAAACCTGTGATCGTAGCCACTCAAATGATGGAAAGTATGATCACTAATCCGTCGCCAAGTAGAGCAGAAGTTACAGACGTAGCCAATGCTGTATTGGATGGTACTGACGCGGTGATGCTTAGTGGCGAAACTTCGGTTGGTAATCACCCTGCATTGGTTGTGGAAGCCATGAGAAAAATCATTGGAGAAGCAGAAGCACACTATTCTATGCACGGCAAAAGAGCGCAGCCTGACCCTGACACAGAAACTTTCTTATCGGATATATTGTGTCTCAATGCCCCAAGAATAGCCGAAGATGTCAATGCCAAGGCCATTCTTGGACTTACAGTCAATGGTTATACAGCATTCAAAATGTCATCGTACAGAGCTACACCTCCTATACATATCTTTTCGGACAAACCACACATGCTTAATACTTTAAGTATGGTTTGGGGTGTAACCTGCCATTTATACTCTAAGTTTACCACTACTGATGAAACCATAGAAGACGTAAACCAAATCCTTGTTGATGAAGGTATCGTAGAAACCGGAGACATTGTAGTCAATACAGGAAGTATGCCATTGCATAAAAGATTTAGAACTAATATGCTGAAAATCACAGTCATAGAATAAAGAAACGCGCAGGATGATTGCGCTTCAATATCTCATCAGATAGACTAAAGGGTAAAATTTGTTTAACAACTTTTACCCTTTAATATTTATAGAAGGTTTTTTTGCCATTTATTTGAATCTGGAAGGTTTTTTCTATGGCCTAAAATGGAATATGGTATTTACAAACAATTAAACAGAAGTCCTAGAGCTACAAAATATGCCCCAAAAACGTATTAAAGGTAGCAGACATTGTCACTTATTTTACAAGTGTGTTTTTTAATCGTCTATTTCTATATCATATTTTTCTAGAAGGCCGGATAAACCCATCGTTGAAAACTTGGCTTTCTTTATGCGATTTTTTTCAGGATCGATGGAAAAGTTATAAGAGGTTCTAAAGTCGGTTTTTTCTAATACAGTACGATCAAAAGTGGCATGAGAGAGATTACAGTGGTCAAATACCGAACCTGTGAGGTCTGCTTCAGCAAAATCTGTTTCTTCCAATATTGTATTTTTGAAGGTGGTCCTCTTAATATTGAGTTTGTAAAACGATGCATGATTGAGTTGGCATCCGTCAAATGAAAATGAAAGTCCAAAAACATTGCATGTATCAAAATGGAGACCTAACAGTTTACATTCATTAAATGTGACATCATTAAAAACTGTATTTTTGATTTTGACTAAGCTTAGATTACATCCTATAAAAATACAACTAATAAACTTGAAATTAGAAAAATCGCAATCACCAAAGTTACAAGATTTAAAAATACACTTTTCATATTCGCCTTTGGCTA
>Ga0075154_10003365_pt1 | contig 10130 bp, 9 predicted proteins | sample JI71714BDNA_FD_70965 | JGI IMG/M metagenome (GOLD analysis project Ga0075154, IMG submission 70965) | Wastewater effluent complex algal communities from Wisconsin, to seasonally profile nutrient transformation and Carbon sequestration -... | ecosystem: Engineered > WWTP > Effluent > Algae...
ATTCAGACGTCCATGTCGGTATGGTCCACCATGTGGCCGTCGGCGACGACGCGATGGCTGGCCTGTTTGGCAACAGCACCGATCCCGCCGGGATGGGTAACCGCGTCGCGGCAGGGGGCAACGCCACCTACAGCGGCCAGGTCGAGTACAGCCGAGATCTCAACAACCAGGTCGTCTCCTACCACGGACAGATCGGCGCCTCGGTCGACTTCGACAACGGCACCCTCTCGACCAGCACAGGCACGCTGGCCAAGATCAGCGACACCGGTGGCGCGGCAGGCATGACCCTGTCGGGCAACGGCACCTTCAACGGTAACGGCACCATCTCGGGCAGCTTCGCCACCACCTCCACGGATGGCAACCAGGCGGGCTCGATCAACGGAAGCTTCTACGGCTCCAACGGCCAGAACATCGGCCTTCTCCTCATCGCGCCCGGCGCGGTGGGCGGCGCCATCCTCGACGAAAACCCGTAAGAGGTACGTCGCGACGAACCGGCAGGCACCGGGACAGCACCGATGGGGGCCGCAAGGCCCCCATCTCGTTGCATCCCCCCCTCACGCCCACAGAATCTTAGCATCAAACCTGCGCCACCGCACGTCCCTCCCCTTGGAGCCGGGCACCAACGACCCCACATCAGGGTACAAGCCAGGAGAGACGTCCCGTGCGCACCATCTCGACGCTCATCATCAAACCCACCAAAGGGTGCAACGCGGACTGCAGCTATTGCTCGGCACCGCCCGATGGCGCGCCCAAATGGTCCATCGACGATTTCCGCCGCGTGTTCGACGCCCTCGAACCCAAGCTCCAGCCCACCGCCACGTTCATCTGGCATGGAGGCGAGCCCATGCTGCTGGGTACGGCCTTCTACGAAGAAGCCCTCGCCCTCGCGCGCGCACGCCTCCCCAAGATCCGCTTCTCGATGCAAAGCAACCTGCTGGCCTACAACCACCGATGGAACGCCGTGTTCGACAGCGTGTTCCAAGGTTCGATATCGACCAGCTGGGACCCAGATGGTCGCCATCGCACCATCCAAGGCGATGCGGCGACCTACGAACGCGTCTACCAGAACAGGATGGGGAAGGTGCTCGCCGACGGGTGGCGCCCAAAGGTCATCTCCACTTTCGACGAGACCTCCGCGCCCTTGATGGACAGAGTCTACGATCTCGCGCTCGCCTCCGCCGACGCGGGCACGCCCCACGACATCCGCCTCAACTACCGCTACCCAGCGGGACGGGCCTGGGGGGAAGGGGAGACTCTCACCCCCCGCACCTATGGCCAGATGCTCCTCCATATCTACGAACGGTGGATGGAAGACGCGCCGCCCTTCGCCATCACCCCGCTCGACCAGATGTTCCATAAAGTGACCGGCGCCGAGCTGCATCGCTGCCCATGGTCGAAGGCCTGCACCGGCCGTATCGTGGGAATCGAACCGAACTTCGACGTCTACAATTGCGGCGAGTTCGCCGATCTCGCCGACCCCACCTTCCGTTTTGGCAACCTGCTCACCGACGGCATCGCCGCTTGCCTGGCCTCACCGGCCGCGCGGATGCTGGCGATGCGCACCCACAAGATTCCGGCCTCTTGCTCCACCTGCATCCATTTCCAGGAGTGCGAAGGCGGGTGCATGCGCGACGCCGTGCTCTACGATCACGGACTCTACGGCAAGTTCCATTACTGCGAAAGCTGGCAGGAGGTGTTCTCGCGCATCAAGGAAAGCATCCTCACGGGCGAAGCCGACCGCCTGCTGCGCCGCTTTGGCCATGATCCGGAGGCGATGCGCGCCACCGTGCGCAGCCGCCTGGCCCATGGTCTCGCGCAAGGACAGACACACATGCGCCGCCCCGTGCTGGCCCTCGGGCACCTGCCCACCTACCCAGAAGCCCACAACCCGTTGGTGGGGGCCGCATGACCGAATCCCTCGCCACTTCCATCGCGCAACGCCACGATCTCGGCGGACGGCCCCTCACCGTCTACCTCAAGCCCTCCGATCGCTGCACGGTGGGATGTACGCACTGCTACCTCCCCCCCGAAGTGCGCGCAGGCACGCTCCGGATGGACGCGCCCACCTTCGCCGCCGCGCTCGAAACGACGGCCACCATGGCCCAGCGCCAACGCGCGCGGGGGATCGTCTTGATCTGGCACGGGGGCGAGCCGATGTCCCTCCCACCGTCCTACCTCGACGCCCTGGCGACCGAAGCGACGGAACGCCTGCCACACGCCATCCAGGCGATCCAGACCTCGCTTATCCCTTACAACGCGCGATGGCGCGATTTCGTCGCGCGCCACTGCGGGGGCGGAATCGGGACGTCCGTGGACTTCACGCAAAGGGCGATCAAAGGCTCCAACGCCGCCTACCTGTCCTTGTGGATGGACAAGGTGCGGATGGCACGCGCGGACGGCTTCCACATCGTCCCCGGGATGGTGCCCTCGGTGGGGGAACTGGGGCGGGAACGGGAGATCGTGGACTGGTTCGCCGAGCATGGTTTCGATTCCTGGAACATCGACCGGTACAACCAGTTCGCCGGGCACGACCCCTTGCGGCCCATCAACGCACAGCACTCGGCCTTCCTGCGGGCCGTGTTCGACGCCGTGATCGACCACGCTCGCGTGGGGCGATTCATGGCCGTCAACGTGGTGCGCGCGGCCATCGGCGGGGTGCTGCACAACGCGCCAGGGGAACGGTGGGGGGGCACCTGCTCGCACGACTTCCTGGTCGTCAACCCCGACGGCACGACCAACGCTTGCCCCGACAAGATCAGCTTCGAAGGCTTCTCGAAGGTCCAAGACGGGGGATACGACGCTTTCAGGGCGTCCGCGGCGCGCAAGGCATGGATCCAAGAACACCTCCTCGGCCACCGCAACCCCCATTGCGCGACATGCCCCTTCCAGACCTTCTGCAAATCCGGATGCCCTCTCACGCCCAACACCCCAGAGACCGAAGGCGAGTGCTCAGGGTACCATCGCTACCTGCGGCATGTCCGCGCGGTCTGCGCACAGGAACCCTCCCTCATCGCCGCCTACATGGAGGCCACGGCATGACCGCCACCGACGGACGACTCCCGTCCAGCCAACCCCATGATCACCTTGTCTACCTGCGCGTGTTCGAAGGATGCAACCTCCACTGCGCGCACTGCTTCATCCCGGCGAACCCCCGGCGCTTCGAGCGCAGCCGGTTCCAAGACATCCCCGCGATGCTCGCGCCCCATATCCCCGCGGGCAGCACGGTGCTTCTCCAGTGGCACGGGGGCGAACCCACCCTGATGGGCGCGGACTATATCCGCGAAGGGATCACCACGCTGGCCGCGAGCGGGGCGCCTTACACATGGCGGCACGGAATCCAGACCAACCTGATGGCCTACGACGGCGCATGGAAAGACCTCTACCATGAACATTTCCATGGCGAGGTGGGGGTGTCCTGGGATCCGTTGATGCGGATGGAAAAAGGCGCGGATCCCAACAGCCACCCTCGTGTACTGGCCCGTTTCGAACACAACCTCTCGCGCCTCATCGCCGACGGGCTGACACCCTACGTGGTCGTGACAGCCGCCAAAACCCTCTTCGCCCACCACGCCAACCCGTTCGGATTCTTCTCCTGGTGGCAAGAAAGGGGCGTGGAACACGTCCACCTCGAACGCATCACACGCACAGGCTACGCCCGGGCGGCCTGGGACAAGGTCGGGCTCGACAACGCCGCGTATAGCCACAACATGGCACGCTGGGCCCGGGCCTACGCGGCGTTCAAAAAAACGCCAGCGGGGCAACGTTTCCACCTCTCCCCCTTCGACAACCTGGGACGGTCGGTGGCCGGGCTCCTCGCGGGCCAACCACGGGCCTCTGGGTGCTGGTCAGGGGTGTGCGACACAAGATTCCATACCATCGATGGGGACGGCTACAAGGCGGGGTGTACGGCCCTCACCTCCGAAGACGGCAACCGCAACGCCGCGGCCGTTCCCCAGCTCACCAACGCCCCCTACCAAGAACGCCGGGACCTGCGCGTCTTTTCCTGCGGCACATGCCGCTTCCGTAGCGTTTGTAAAACAGGATGCCTGGCGCTAGATTTCGATGATGGAAGCGGGGAATGCTCAGGAGGGCTCCACCTCTTCTCCACGCTCGAACAACTCGCCCAAGAGAGGGTCTTCCCATGACACCCACACAGAAACAGATCGTCCTGTCCGTCTCCGCCATGGCGACCATCGTGTCCACCCTCGCGCAGGTCGCCGAGCAAGGGGAGCAGCCCATCGCGCTCCACGATCGGCATGCACCGGCAGGCAGCGACACACGCGCCGCTGTGGACTTCCATATGGACGGTATCCGCACCCCCTTCACCGGCGTGGCCGCCGAGGCTGCCTACCGCCGCCATATGGGCCCTGTGTTCGATCACCTCACGGTGGACCAAGAGAGCATGGCGGAATCCTGGACCCACCTCGCCACCTTCAACAACCTCGGTGGCGTCCTCGTGGAAGGGACTGGGACAGGGGAAAGTCGGCGCAACCAGGTGCTGGGGCACCAGAGCGACTCGACGACGACCGAGGGATACGATTACCTCCAACCGAACACGCGCGCCAACGCGCTGTGCTACAACAACTGCCATTCCGCTTGCCACGGCTCCCGCGGTTGGCGTTGATGCCCATATCGGCGTGGGCAGGCCTTCCTCTATAGGCCTGCCTATACCATATCCGGGGGACGAGCCCCAAAGGAGAACACGCGATGCTGCTGAGCGAATTGATGGCGATGGATCCAGCACCACCCCTCGCTTTCGCCGTGGAGGTGGACGTCGACATGCTCTCCCCCCCCAACGGGCTGCGCCAGGTCGCGTTCCTCTACAAAGGGACAGCCCAAGATCCGGCCGACGATCTCATCGACGCCGTCATCTCCTGCACCTTGGCGGGCATCGACACCATCGTCGAGATACGCCCGGAGGACGCGGTGGACATGATGCGCCAGGTCGTCATCGCCGGCAACGCGGGCTACCACCTGGCGGTTGTTCCCCCGCTGGATCGCCCAGAAGACCGACAAGACCTGTGGGAGGCCTGGACGCGCCAATGCGCCGCCTTGGCCAGCACCTATTTCGACACACCGCATTTCGCGGGCACGCTCTACCCCATCTCGGGATTTTTTGGGTACCTGATCGCGCGCGCGGTCGCTGGGGTGGAAGGGCTCGAACCCACCGATCCCTACACCCGCCAACGCTTCGCGGATCCCATCCCCACGGCTTGGGCGGACGCCGCGAAGGCGGCCATGCACGCCGCATGGGTCGAACGCCTGGGCAGCGCGGCCGTCCTCGACGGCGTGCTGATGCGGGCGGCGGCGGAAGCGGTGGGAGGAGCGGTCCAGCTCGTCGACCGGGTACTGTCCGAAGAGGACACACGCGCCCAAGATATGGCCCAACAACGGCTCGAATCGCACGGCGAGACCGAAGCCGATCCAGCACCAGCTGCCGGTTCCACACCGCAGGCAGCGGACCAGCCCGTGCCTCCACATACCGATGGCGCGGCTGCCGCCACAAGGCGTTAAGGCTATGGACGGAGGCGGTGGAATCGCCGCGCGCCTGCGGCACTTCACCCTCCACGTACGCCTCACCCGTGGGTGCAACGCCCATTGCACCTACTGCTCCAGCGCGGGGATGGGGGACGACCGGATGCGGCCGGACGATTTCGCCCGGGCGGTGTCGTGGATCGCGGACCACGTCTTCCCGCGGCTTGGCGTGGGCCCCAAACACCACCTGACGATCGAGTACCTCGGAGGGGAAGCCCTCATCCTCCCTCCCAAAGAACTCCAACGCGCGGTGGAGACCGCGCGCGCCGTGTTCGGTCCCAAGGTCAAAAACCTGCGGGACGGCGTACAGACCAACCTCATCGGCACCCCAAGGCGAATCGACGATCTCGTCGACCTCTTCCAAGATCGTATCGGCACGTCCTGGGATCGGCGCACCGGGCAACGGCACATCAAAGGCGACGCGACCCTCTACGACGCGATGCTCGACCGCTCACTGCGCCACCTCCAAGGCGCGCACGGCATCACGCCCGGACGGGTGTTGGTGGTGGACGCCCACAGCGCCCCCCACCTCTCGCAAGAGGTCGAAGACGCGGCGAAAGGCGGCTACAACCTGGTGCTGCGGCCCGTTTTCAACGGCGGCAGCCCGGGCGTGGACCACGCGGATCTCGACACCCTCGTCCAAGCCTACAGCGCGGCATGGGACACCTGGCGCCGCCTGTCCTCCCACCACCCCGGATGGAGGGTGGACCCCTTCGCCGACCTCTGGGAACGCCGGGAAAAAGAACGCGCAGGGGCCTGGCCGCACGGCGGCTGCCCCTTCCAATCGGATTGCGCTTGGCGCAGCCTTTCCCTCGATCCCGACGGCACGATCTACGTCTGCCAAGAGATGGCCGATTCCTCGATGTACCCCCTGGGCAACGCCCTGGAAGGCCGTTTCGAAGAGGCCACATGGCGGCGGTTGTCGGCGCGTAGCCACCACCTCGATGCATCGTGCAAACGTTGCCCTTGGCTCGCGTCGTGCGGGGGTGGGTGCATGCAAGAAGCGATCGCGCGGTTTGGAGATCCCTTCGCGAAGACCGACCTCTGTGCCGTATGGACGGCGCTGTTCACCAAGATGGACGCCGCCCAGGCACGACCCGCCCTCCAGGAGGCTTGACAGGATGCACTTCGCGGCCGACACCCTCGATCTCGAAAACCCAAAATACGCGCCGGTGCGCGCGCAGATGGCCCAGCCGTCCAAGCACAGCGGGGACACGAAGGTGTTCCTGTTCCAGATCAACATCACCCGCGACTGCAACCTCCGTTGCCAGCATTGCTACATCTCCTCCGCCGTCAAAGCCATCTCCAACCGCATGACCACCAGCCAGTTCCTCGGCGTGGTGGAAGGCATCGCGCGGCACATGGAGCAAGGCGGGATGGGCACCAACCACGCCGAGATCCACGTCGTGGGGGGCGAACCGACGTTGCTCGGCGCGCGCTGGTTCGACCAGGTGATGCCGCAGGCCTACGCCATCATGGAACAAGCGCAAGGGGCTTTCACCTGGGAGTTCATCTTGGTGAGCAACCTGCTGAGCCGCGAGATGATGGACATCGCGCCGTGGTTCTCCAAGATCTCCACGGCCTACGAACCCCTGACGCGCTTCCCCAAAAAGTTCCACGAAGACTGGTGGCTGCGCAACGTCCACACGCTCCAAGCGGCAGGACGGGACGTGGCGATCACGACCTGCATGACCAAACCCGTCATCGACTACGGGGCGGCGAACCTGTGCAACCACATCTACACGGACCTCGGCATCAAGCAGATGCATTTCGGTTTCTACATCGAATCGGGCGACGGGCGCACGCACCGCGACATCGTGCGTCCCACCTTCACCGAAACATCGCAGTTCCTCATCGACAGCGCCACGTGGTATTTCGAACGCCGCGCCCTGGACGCTTCCCTCTACGTCAACCCGGCGGAATCGATGCTTTCGGCCATCCACCGCGACGCGCCGCTCGACGACATCATCTGCCCCATCATCTCCGGCTCGCTCGACATCGACAGCTCGGGCAACGCCCTCACCTGCATCCAGGCCGGGGGCGAGATCGACGCGGCATGGGAAGGCAACGTGTTCACCGATGGGGTGGCGGGGGTGATCGAAGGCGACGCGTTCCAACGCCGCCGGCGCGAGGCGGCGCGGCCGCACAAGGCTTGCATGACGTGCCCGGAGTACAAGGTGTGCCGTTCCGGCTGCGGGGTCAACTTCAAAACCTGGGACGAGGAATCGGGGGACGACTGCCCTGGCTACAAACGTTTCATCACCCATATGCGCGGCCTCTACGCGCAAGGGCTCCGCCCACGCCACACCCTCTACCGTTCCAAGATCGCGCGCTGACGACGACGACGCCCACCCACGACACACCGCACGCCCACAAGAAAGCTTCCTCCCAGACCTCAACCTCGACGCACCCAACGCCGGCAGAACCCCAAGAAAGGCCACCCGATGTACCCCAAAGGCGGACACCCCCTCCCCTCCCTGCGGCCCGATCTGGAAGCGGCGCGGGAAGCCCTGTGCGCCTGGATGGGCGCCTTGCCGGAGGGCGAGGTGTTCACCCGCGCGCAGGCCCTCGAGGCCTTGGATGGCGACGGGCTTGAGGCCTTCGACGCCATCCAAGGCTTCGATCACTTCGCCCTCCCACAAGGCTTCCACGTAGCCGTGCGCGAAGGACGCTACGTGCGCACGATCCCCGACCCCGAACGCACCGCGCGCTCTTGGTGCGCGGCGGTGGGATGGGGGGAGCCCGTCGCCTTCGGCGATTGGACGGGCTGGCAGGACGGCTTGGCGATCCACGAACCCCTCGCCGGACGGCGCTTCCGCGTCGACATGCCCGGCGCCGACGCCACCCTGTCCTTGGGACGGGCGCGCGTACGCGTCCTCCACGGCCTTCCCTGGCTGATGGACTCCACACCGGCCGGGCGCGTCGCACGCGCCCTGTGCGACCTGCCCCACAAAACCATCGACGCCGACCTCGCACGGTGGGCCGCGGGCCCCGAGCAAACGGGACGACGTGCCCTCGTGGAGACGGCCATCGCGATCCTCGACGAAGCCAACGACGACGCTTGGCGCGCCGCGAAGGGCGACGGGCGCGGCTGGCGCCCGCAAGAAGCGGCGGCTTCAGCGCGCGCCGCGATGGAACGCCTGGGATGGAGGCACGTGGCGGCGTGACCCCTCTTTCCCCCACCCTCGCCCCCCACGTCCCGATGGACCCAGCCGCGGCACCGGCACGCGCGGCGGCCACCGACGTGCGCGCGGGGCAACAGCGCGGCACCTCGATCGAAAACGGGCACTTCGTCCTCACCATGATGCCTTCGCTCTATTGCGCGCTGAACTGCCCCCACTGTTACCTTTCCAAAGCGGAACGGCGCGACACCACACGCCTGTCCGACGCGGCTTTGGATCGGATGATGGCGGACGTGGCGGGGTACTACGCGAAAAAGGGGCTCGCCCACGTTTCCATCCATGCCTACCAGTACGGCGGGGAGCCCACCAGCATGGGCATCGAAGCCTTTGGCTCGATGCTTGACGTGCTCGACCACCGATTCCCCTCCGACAAAGGATTCGAGCTGCGCCACACCATCCTCAGCGCCCTGGTGGGGGTGGATCTCGACGTATGGGCGCCCCTCGTGCACACGCGTTGCGGGGGGTATATGCAGAGCAGCTACGACGGCCGGATGCGGGGCGGCGGCTACCTCACGACCTGGATGGCGCAGATGGAGAAAGCGCGGGCGATGGGCATCACGATGGGGACCATCTCCGTGGTGAACCGGCGCCTGCTCGAAGACGGGCCAGAGGCGACGCTCGACACGCTCGCCGGCCTCGGGGTGGTCGAAGCCAGCTTCCTCCCGTTCATGGAAAACCTGCAAAACACCGGCAAGATCTACGATCGCCTCGCCCCGACCATGGACGCCTGGGATCGCTTCATGATCGCCATCGGCGAGACCTGGATCGAACGACGGGCACGCGGCCTCCATGTGCCGGAGATCGGCCAGATGCGCTTCGTGCTCGCCCAGGCCCAGCGGCAGCAGGCGCTGGCCAACATCGCCGCACAAACCCTTTTCTTGATGCCCAACGGGGATTACGCCCTGCCCGATTACAAGGACGGGTGGCGGGAGTATATGAACAGGTTCGGGAACGGGCTCGAAATGGGCTTCGAAGGCGTGCTCACGAGCACCGCGCGGCGGGCCTACCTGCGCCGCCAAGCCTTGCGCAACCACAACCCCGAATGCCAAGGGTGCCCGGACGGCACGCGCTGCGTGATGGAGTTCTGGAAACCCAACCGGGCAGGCGATTCCTGTTTCGGGGGACGGGGCTTCGTCGGGTGGGTGATGGCCAACGCCCACCGCATCGAGGCCGCGGACGCCTCGGCCCTGGGCTACGGCGTCGATCGCGGGCGCCAGCCTTGGTCGGCCCACGCCGATCTCCACACCTGGATGGCCGGGCAAGGGGCGCTGGACGTGCGCCAGGGCGGGCGGCTGCACACCGCCTCGCTCTACTGACAAGGCGTTCCAGCACAGGACACCCGGGTGGAGACGAACAAGCGTTTCCGCTTTTGCCCCAAAATCCTATCTACACACCACACGATCCGCAAGGGAC
>Ga0075154_10003366_pt1 | contig 10128 bp, 9 predicted proteins | sample JI71714BDNA_FD_70965 | JGI IMG/M metagenome (GOLD analysis project Ga0075154, IMG submission 70965) | Wastewater effluent complex algal communities from Wisconsin, to seasonally profile nutrient transformation and Carbon sequestration -... | ecosystem: Engineered > WWTP > Effluent > Algae...
GCGACCGGCCAGCGGCTCTACAACGGGCGCTCGCTGACCGAGATCAAGCAGCAGCACCACAGTACCGATCCATCGCGGTCGACCAGCAGCCTGCGCGAGATTCCCGATGCGCTTGCGCGGGTCATCCGGCACTGCCTGAAGGCCGATCCCGATCAGCGACCACCCTCTGCGCGCGCGGTCATGGCCGCGCTACCGGGCGGCGACGCAGCGCTCGCGCAGTCTCGCTCTTATCTGCTGGACCGGATGATCATCGCGCTGCTGTTGCTGGCGCTCGGCTACTTCCTGATCGAACGCCTGGTGCTCGCGCCGGCGCAGGACCGCATTGCCGCGGTGCCGGACAAAGCCAAGTCGATCGCCGTGCTGGCCTTTGCCGACCTGAGCCCGGACCAGAAGAGCGGGTACTTTGCCGACGGCATTGCCGAAGAAATCTTGAATGCCCTGGCCAAGGTCGATGCCCTGAAAGTCGCCGGGCGCTCCTCATCGTTCTACTTCAAGGGCAAGAACGAGAGCATCCAGAAGATCGGCCGTTTGCTTGGCGTCGCGCATGTGCTCGAAGGTTCGGTGCGCAAGCAGGGTGATCGGGTGCGCATCACCGCGCAGCTTGTCGAGGTCGAAAGCGGCTTCCGCGTGTGGTCGGAGGACTATGACGGCGAGCTCAGCGACGTTTTCGAACTGCAGGAGCAAATCGCCCGTTCGATTACCGATGCGCTGCGGGTGGTCCTGGACGGAGACCAACAGCGCCGCCTGGTGCCACAGGTCACCGAATACCCCGAAGCCTATGCGCGGTACCTGCAGGCCACCGCAATCTTCAACCGACGCGACAGCCGGCGCTTCCTGCGCGGCATCGAACAGTTGCAAAAGGCCGTCGCGATCGATCCTGCTTACGCCCGTGCCCATGCCCGGCTGGCGTCGATGTATGCGATCGCATCGGAATACACATCGATCAACCTGGACGAAGCGCTGTCGCGCGCGCGCGAGCACGCCGAGATTGCCATTGCCCTCGACCCCACGATGGCCGAACCGCACGCGGCGATGGCGCGCGTGCATGGCGCACAGCGCAACTACGTCGAGGAAGTGGCTGCCTTCGAGCGGGCGCTGAAGCTCGAGCCAAACGACGTCACTGCCAACTTCTGGTTCGGCAGCACTCAGTTCACCATCGGCTATGTCGAGCGCGGCAATGCCGCGATCGACCGCGCGCTGGCGCGCGAGCCGATGCTGCCGATGGCGCTCTTGTGGCGCGGCATGTCCTACTCCGAGGCCGGAGATCAGGACAACGCGGAAAAGCTGCTGCAGCGAGCCGAAGACGTCGGCCTCGCGCTGGTCGGAACCGGCTGGTCCGAGGTGGCCGAGGCGCGCTCCGACATTCCCGAGGCCACGCGCCAACTCGCCGCTGGCACCGAGATGCTGTTCACGGCCTTCCCCGCCGGCACCGCTGATGCGTTTGCGCGTGCCTGCTACGGCGACACGGTGGCGCGCGAGCAAGTGATCAAGCTGCTGGATGCCTATCTTGCCTCCGACCCGGCATTCGTCGATGGCATCGTTCCGTATGCGCTCGCTCGTCTTGGCGAAACCAGACGTGCCCTGGCAATCACCGAATCGAAGCGCGCGACGCACCCGATGTACCTCGCCCTGCTTTGGGGCCCCTACGGCAAAGCGACGCGTGCGCTCCCCGAGTTCCCGACCTTCGTCCGCCGGATCGGCTTCGCCGCCGTGTGGGACAAATATGGTGCTCCGGATTTTTGCCAGAAGGCTGGCAATGGCGACTGGCGGTGCCAGTGACGAACACGCATCGCCCATCGTCCGATGCCACAGGCGTGTGAACGCGAATGGGCCAGCGAAATGAACGGGTCACTCTGCTGGACGCCACGTGCAGCCGCTCTGGGCGGTAAACACCCCGCCCTTCGTGCAACCAGTCTTACAGCGACTCGCGTCATGTGCCGAAGGCACCGCGAGGGCTGGGCCACTTCCACCTCGCGCTGGCCGTTCGGCCCGATGCCGTGCGGTCGTGGTCGGACGATGAAGTCGTCGACCGCTGGCAGCGGATCTACCGCTCCAAGTGCGAGAAAGCCAACGCCGAGCGACGCGCGCAGATGCTGGCGGATCCATCCAGTCCGCTGTCATTTGCTGCAGTGTCCGCTGTGCGACGTCCTGAGCGACTGCTAGACTTGGGCCTGTGTGAAGGCGAAATTCGGCTTCATGCCGTGTGAGCCGCCGGCTTCGGCCAGCGGGTCCTATACCTTCCACCCCTCATTCCGGCGCCTCCTGATCCACGATCAGGGGGCGCTTTCTGTTGTAGACCACGCCTTTGCGGCTGCCGTCGATTCGGTCGAGATCCTCGATCTCGACGACCTGATTCCACACCAGCTCGAGGTAGCGCGACTCGTCTCGCTCGTAGTGGCGCTGCAGAGCCCACAGGAAGTAGTCCACCGCCTGCAAGCCGGCCTTCTGCGGCGGCGTACTGGCAATGATGGCCACCTCGGCCGAGCGGCGCATGCCGTGCTGGCTCTCGAACCGAGCCTCGGCCTTCGCGATGGCGGCCCGGAACGCGTGCGTGCGCGCCTTGTTGCCGCGCGTGGCAAAGCAGATCTCCAGCCGGTCGGCCCGCGGGTGGTAGCGGCGAAACAGTTCCTCCACGAGCGTGTCTTAGATCTCGTCGCCGCGATAACGGTAGTCAGCTTCGCGCTCGTTGCGCTGGCGCACGTAATCCAGCAGCGCTGTCTTGTGCCGCACCACGCCGTAGAAACGCAGGTCGAAGCGGGCCAGCAGCTTGAACACCTCGCGCCGCACTTCCGGCACGTCGTCCTTGGCGTGGAACACGCGCGCGGTTTTGCCGCGCTCGGCCTGCATCGACGGCACGCGCTTGAAGTACGGGTCGGCAAGCAGGTCAGCGCGCAGTTGCTCCAGCGCGACTTGCAGTGCGGTCGGATCCGCAACGTCCAGCTTGCCGACGATGAAGGTCTTCGAGCAGCCGTCCTGTCCGACCAGGATGCGCCCCTTGGCGTCGAATAGCGTCGGGTCGCCTGCGAGGCCTGTCCTTGGCCGTACACAGCCACCTTGCAACAATCTGCGCGCGACGCACCGGGAGCTGACATGTTGACCACCGTTCGAGCCTTGTTGAACCCCTCCGGGACGCTGATCTTCGAGGAGGCCGTGCACGTCGCTCGGCCGACTGCTGTGCTGGTCACGCTGCTGGAGGGCGCACCCGACCAACCTGCCAAGGAAACGGAACCCGGCGCAGCGTGGAATTGGGCGCTGAGTGATGCGGAGCGCCAAGTCTGGGAGGAGTTGCCTGCCTTTCGTGCGCGGACTGCGTTCCGGATCGATTCCTTCGGCCAATCGTGAACTACTTGCTGGACGCCAATGTCGTCAGTGACTTGTTGCGTGGCCACGAGCCGGTAAGGTCTCGTTATCTGGCGCTGGCGTCGACATCGTTCCTGCTCAGCCCCGTCGTCGATTACGAAATTCGGCGCTATTTGCTGCTCAAGGGCGCTACCCGGAATCTTGCGCAATTCGAAGCATTGATCGCGACTTGGGCGCCGGTCCTGTTCGACACGTCGAGCTGGAAGCTGGCCGCTAAACTCTGGGCGGACCGACATCGAGTCGGTCTCGCCATCGCGGATGCCGACCTGCTGATTGCGGTCAGTGCATTGGAGCAGGATGCAACGTTGGTCACCAACAACCGGAGTGACTTCGCCGGCCTCGGCCTGCGAATCGAAGACTGGCGCTCCTGACTCTGACCCGTCAGGGCCAAAACTACGCCGCGCGCAGCCGTTCTGGGCAGCAAACACCCCGCCCGTCGTGCGACCGGTCTTACAACGACTCGCGTCAGGTTCGCACACGCGGCGATGCACAAGTCGGCAGCGGCGCGGCGCTCGCAGCCGCCACACTGCGCCGATGACCCAAGCCCGCTCCACCCTGATCCCGCCCGGCCACGCCGTGTTCGTGCACGTCACGACGCGCTGCGTCCGGCGGGCGTGGTTGTTCGGCTACGACCGCTTCAGCAACCGACGCTACGACCACCGCTGCGGACTGATCGAAACCCGCGTGCGCGAGCTGACCGAGAGCTTCGCGGTCGGCGTGTACGCCTTTGCGTGGATGTCGAACCACTTCCACCTCGCGCTGGCGGTTCGGCCCGATGCCGTTCGCGCGTGGTCGGACGATGACGTCGTCGACCGCTGGCAGCGGATCTACCGCTCCAAGTGCGAGAGAGCCAACGCCGAGCGACGCGCGCAGATGCTGGCGGACCCGCTGCGAATGCAGCTGATCCGCGAGCGGCTGGCGTCGCTCAGCTGGTTCATGAAGTGCCTCAATGAACATGTCTCGCGGATTGCCAACCGGGAGGATCAAGCGCACGGCCATTTCTGGGAGGCAAGGTTCAAGTCCCAGGTGCTGCTCGATGAGCGGGCGCTGCTGGCCGCGATGGCGTACGTGGATTTGAACCCGATCCGCGCCGGCATCGCCTGCAATCTGATGGGCTCGCGGAACACCTCGATCCGCCGGCGCTGCAAGGCGGTTGCCGGGAATCCCGAGTTGGCCGGGGAGTTGGTGCGGCCGATCTGGGGCGTTGCTGCGCACACAATGCCGCCGGTGACCGTCGGCGAGTACATCGATTTGGTTGACGACACGGGGCGGCAAGTTCGGAAGGACAAGCGCGGCGCGATTCCCGCCGACGAACCGAAAGCGTTGAAGAAGCTGGGCCTGAGCCCAGATCACTGGACACGGCAGGTCAAGGGCGTCGGATCGGGATTCTGGCGTGTGGTCGGCGCTGCAGAAGCCATCGAGGAGAAGGCGGTTGCGATGCAGCAGCAGTTTCTGCGCGGCATCTGCTTTGCGAGGGCGCTGGCGACCGGCTGAGCGTCGCGGAGTGGGGATCTTTCGGCGCTGCGGCGCCTGGGTGTGCTGGCGAGCTTTCGGCGTGGTGGCTGCGGATGTCGGCTGTGGTGCTGGGTTCGGGGCGGGTGGCGGGCGGTTGCTGCGGGGTCGGGGTGGTGGGGTTTTCGGCCTGTCCTTGACCGCGGTTGCAGGCTGCGTGCCGCCGATTCCATCAACGATAACCACACCTCGATAACCAAAACTTGTACCAGATTCATTGGCCCAAGCTTCGTCGAGCGCCTGGCAGAGTCCCATTTCCGTAGCGCCCTCGACCACGATTACCTTGCTGGCTAGCAGTGCCTGCGGCGTTCGCTTCAAGATGTAGTCGACCGAGTCCGGAAGGGTTTGTGCCTCCATTGACCCATCGCGAGCTCTCCTCACAACTGCCACCTCGTGGGGCTCGAGTTCGTGCAGAACCGTTGGCGAATGGGTTGTTAGGACCAGCTGCCCTTTGCCTTGACCAACGCTCTCCGGCGAACGCCCCCGGAGCACACGCAGCAGTCGCCTAATTCGGTGTGGCTCAAGTCCATGTTCGAACTCATCCACCAGCGTGAGGCCAGACTGCGCTGCTGCGTCGCGCTGCATGGCAATCGCAAGTAGCCGTCTTGTGCCCAAGCCAGCACGCCGCGTGGGCACTTTGCCATCGTGGAGTGAAAGCGCACCAGCTGCCATGGACAACGCCGACGCATCTAGGAATGGTGCCAGCGTGTTTCGTGGTGCGACGCCCAGGTTCTTTCCCAGCGCTTCAACCTTCTGCGCCGCCAAGTTGAGTTTTTCGAGCCCGTCTGTCTTCAAACTTGAGCGAGCTTGCCGAGCTGCTTCTGCGAGAATGGTGCCGACAGCGTCACCATCGTCGGTAAGCCGCATCAACACCGAACCGCGGCTCCAGCTCAGATGCTGGTCGACATAGCCACCCACTCGAAGCATGCCAAGGGCTTCACGATCCCGCGCAGGGAATGGGTGCTTTCCACCCTCGGCATCGATGACGCTCCAGATGGGCTCAAGGCTGGCATCGACGCGCAATTCCACAACCAATGCATGTTCTTCAGCTTCATCACCGACAGCGCGAACCGCCTCGCCGCTTTGGGCGTCGAAGCCATGTAGAAATAGGCCAAACTTTGAGTCTCGAAAGAAACTTGGAGCCAAGTGCGTAATCGTGGCCCGAATCAAAATCTCCACATCCGCCTGAAGTTCCCAGAAATCCGTGTCATCGAAGACTACGTTCCACTTCGGTGACAGAACACGCTCGATCGCGTCGAGAATAGTGGACTTGCCCGAGTCGCCGGGCCCCACCAACGCTGCAGTCTCGGGAATGTTGCGCCAGTCTAAAGACTGCACGCCCCGGAAATTCTGAATTTCAAGTCGACGTAGCTTCAAGATCTTTGCTCCGAGTTGTATGCCATTATTTCGATTGGCGCTATTGCACCTCGAGCGCGATTTTTTGGTCGTTTTAATTGGCTTTCGTTGATTGAGCTGGACTGGCAGGAGGCTCCGGCATGAAAATACATTTAGCAGAAAACCAAACGAACCCGTCATGCAACCGCAACATAAACGAAGAATAGCGGGCCTTCCCCAATGCGGCCACCGCCGCCGCCTCTTTTGTTCAGCATGGCGCTTGGCATCTTCAGTCTAAAATAATTCACGAGCTGCTTCTCAACTGTTCGAGCATTCGTTACTGATCTGGATTGATAAAGAAAATATATCTTCTCAATGCCCGCATCGATTTTATATTTATCAATTCTTCGAACTATGGCAGCGAAGTGGCATTTGCCGCTGGCCACGCCAATGTAAAGCATTTTCCATGCGCGATCTTTGCGAGCCACGCCAGAGACCGATCGAATAAGGCTGGGCCTGATTTTTCCAGGATGACCTGAAAAATACTCATTGGTGATCTTAATGCCGCGTCGCGATTCGTAACCCATGTTGAAAGCCTCTTTTGCCGAAACAAATGACATGATCATGTTTTCTGAAGATGATCAGGACTTCTCCGGATCGCGGGGCATAATAATTCTGGCCGGCCTGCCAATACTATCCAGCAAATAGAGCAGACCTCCGCCATCGATCAATTCGAGCGGCTTGTCGTTCGCAAAGTTATACGCATCGGGCCCGTAACCGCTGGTGGTCACCACGATTCCTTTGCTGGCTCCTTCATTCAGCATCGTGCCGTACAGATCTCGGACTGCCGAAACCCCGACTGTATGCCGATAGCGTTTGGCTTGAATGACGACTTTTCCACCGAGAACGGGGCGGGTGTCAAAGGCGACAGCATCGACGCCACCGTCACGGCTGGATCGCGTCAGTTTGGTTTCCAGCCCCATCTTTGAAAATAGGTTCCCAACCAACGCCTCGAATTCGCCGGGAGTGAGATCCATGAGGTTCGGCCTAGCATCAAGCTGACTCAGTACGTCGCTTTCTTGAATGAATCTCGGGTCCACCATGTTGAACTCGATGATCGGTCGAACAGCGCGCGCCTCTTCCGGATTCGCCGAAACTTGGGCTCCAAGATTCTTCAAGCATGCTTGTGGATCAACGCGAGCAAGGTTGATTGACAGAAAGACTTGCTTGGCAACACGCACAGAAACCAAGTAGGGGCGAACATCCAGTCCGGTCGTCTCATCAATCTTGTTGATGTAGCCACTGAAGACGACGGTGTCGATGTGGCTGCCCTGATCGGCCTCCAGCACCTCATGGAGTGTGCGCAACGCGGTTTGGGCGACGACTTCTCGATAGATTGCCTTGATTTCAACCGGCTTGCGTGGCTTCTCCTCAATGGTCCGGCGCGCTTTCACATAGCGGAACTCGGCTACACGCGGAATGATGTCCACGATTGGCAACTCGTAATCAATTACGAGCTGTCGATTTTCGGCCTGATATGCGAGTCGAAACTGCTGCGGGAACCCAGCCGGATAGTCTGACCGGGAGAGCACCATCTCGTTATAGAGCACAACGCTGTCAGGATCGCCACGGCGATAGCTTTCTTCCAGCTCATTGACCTCAGCGTCGCGTTGTGTGCGCTTTGCTTCAAACGCCCGAAGTGCCTGTTGGTGTTGCTGCGTCGCACGGGATACGGCGCTTTCGTGCTCGACCCGCAATCGCTGGCAGTCCTGATCGAACTTGGTACGGTGAGCACTTCGACGCTCAGCGACAGCGGCCCGTTCTATTCGGTGCCGTTGGACGAGGCGCTCATGTTCTTCACGAACAGCGGCAACTTCGCGTTCAAACCGACTCGAGCGAAACAGCTTCTCCAGAAAACTGGGTGGCTTGACTCGCGACTTGATCAGTACCTCAATATGTGGAGGCTGAATCGGATCAGCGATGGAACTGTCCGGAACATAGTTCGGCAATCGGAGCATGGGCAGCGATAGCTCCGGTGGTCGCTCCTTGATTCGCAGAGAGTTGAACTCGATGCGATCGTCGACTTGAAGAGTGAATGCAAGCAAGCCCTGAAGCTCTGCGATGGCATCTCCGACCTCCAGGGTTTTCTGCTCGGCATCTTCCGCTGCCGAAAGGTGAGCTTGGCGCTCCGCATCCTTTTCTTCACGAATGCGTTGGCGTTCTGCCTCTTTTTCTGCTCGGACTCGTGCATTGGCATCGCGCGCTTCGGCAATTGCTGCAGCTCGTTGTTCAGCAGCTTCCGCTCTGGCGGCGGCAGCTCTGGCTTGTTCGTATCGACGCGCCTGTGCCACCTGATGCCGCTCATGCGCCTTGCGTTCGCGCACGGATCGCGCATGTGCCCTGACCAAGACACCAATCACACTGGTTCTTCGACCCATAACCAATTGTCTCCAAGTTATTTTCGGTTGCTCGAATGTGGAAGCTCATTTCCAATAGAAAAGCCGTCGAAAATATGGCCTCCTTGAGAACCGCCAACACACGTTGGCTACTTGGACGTGTAGCTGAGCAGATTGCCCGCCCAGCACGACACAACCTTACGCCACCGTCCGACCCGACACAACCCCGCCCAACAACAAACTCCCCCCCAACCGCGGCCCCACCGGCCCCACCTCCTCCACCCGCACCCGAGACTCCCCGGCCACCCGCACCAACGCCTCCCGAACCTCCGCGGACACCGGCCCCAGCAAGTCCCCGCTGAGCCTCAGCGTCACCCCCGACTCCGATTCCACCAGCTCCACCTTTGCCCCGGAACCCGCCTCCAAACTGGCGCCGGAAGCAGCAGACCGCCGAGCCCGCCACAACCGCCAGGCCTCCGGCCCCACCCGATCCCGCAACACCTGCAACAACCCCACCCCATCATTCCAGTACCGCCGCCACAGCTGCGGCTCTTCCTTGATCCGCCAGACCCATTCCAGCCCAAACCGCTGCACCCACAGCGGCGCCCGCGACACCGTGCCGGCAGCGAAGTTGACGACGGCGCCCAAGTGACTGATCACCGGGACGTTCAACTGTGCGCGGTTGCGTTGAATCCACGCCTGGCCTTTCTGGGCGCCCAGCGCGATGACCAGAAAATCCGGCTGGGCGGCGTCGATCGGGTCCAGCCATTCGGGAGTGCTTAATCGCTCGACCGGTTCAAAGCCAGGTGAGGCCCAGCCGACGCAGTGCATGCGGCCGCCGTCGGCGTTGGTGCGTTGGGCGGCGGCTTCGGCGGCGCCGGGGGGGCCGCCGAAGTAGTAGACGCGGATGGGGATGACGTCGGGGCCGGGTGGGGTTTGGCGCAGGCGTTCGAACAGGCTGGAGCCGGCGACGCGTTCGGGGAGCGGGACGCCGAGCAGGCGGGCGAGCCAGAGCAGCGGCATGCCGTCGGCGAGGGACAGGTCGGAGTCCAGCACCGAGCGGGCGAAGGCCGGGTCGCGCTGGCAGCCGATCAGGAAGTTGAGGTTCGGGGTGGTGAGGAACAGTTTGCGGCGGTCGCGGATGGCGGCTTCGATGCGGGCCGCGGCGCCGGCTTCGTCGATGACGTCGATGGGCAGGCCCAGCAGGGCGATGACGTCGCGCTGCAGGTTTTCGGCGGCGGTGTAGGGCCGGCAGGGTCGCGGGTCGGGCGGTGCGGCGCTGGGCGCTGCGGCGGCGTCGGGTGGTGCGCTCATGGGGCCTCCGCAATCAGGGCGAGCAGGCGGTCGGTGGCGTCGATCCAGGAGTAGCGATGGGCGCGGGCGTGGGCGGCGTCGGCGCGCTGGTGCCACGAGCTTTCCGGGCCGCCGAGCAGCTCGACCAGCGCGCGGGCCATGGCGGCCGGGTCTTCGCCGGGGACCAGCGTGCCGCCGCCCTCGGGCAGCAGTTCCGGGGCGGCGCCTACGG
>Ga0075154_10003367_pt1 | contig 10127 bp, 11 predicted proteins | sample JI71714BDNA_FD_70965 | JGI IMG/M metagenome (GOLD analysis project Ga0075154, IMG submission 70965) | Wastewater effluent complex algal communities from Wisconsin, to seasonally profile nutrient transformation and Carbon sequestration -... | ecosystem: Engineered > WWTP > Effluent > Algae...
CGGAACCTTAAAGGTTATAACGTGAAAGTCGCTGATGCGATTGCCGAAGGTAAACCGCTGCGCGATCCGCTGTGGCGCCCGGCGGATGATATGCGTACAGAGCCGCCGTTGCTGGAAAAATTACCTTCTATCGTCGTTGTCATCGATGAATTTGCAGACATGATGATGATTGTCGGGAAAAAAGTGGAAGAGTTGATTGCGCGGATTGCGCAAAAAGCCCGGGCGGCCGGTATCCACTTGATTCTGGCGACGCAGCGTCCATCGGTGGATGTGATTACCGGTTTAATTAAAGCGAATATTCCAACTCGGATCGCCTTTCAGGTGTCGTCGAAAATTGACTCCAGAACGATTCTGGATCAGCAAGGTGCCGAAAGTCTGTTAGGGCAAGGTGACATGTTATATCTGCCACCAGGCTCCGGTGTACCTAACCGTGTGCATGGTGCTTTTGTCGATGATCACGAAGTGCATGCAGTGGTTGCAGATTGGAAAAAACGTGGTCGCCCAAATTACATTCCGGAAATTCTGAATGGTGAAACTACGGAAGAAAATTTACTACCGGGTGAAACCTTGGAAGATGAGGATGCAGAAGCCGATCCGTTATTTGATCAAGCGGTGGCTTTTGTGACGGAAAGTCGAAAAGCTTCGGTTTCAGGTGTCCAGCGCCGCTTCCGGATTGGTTATAACCGTGCAGCACGTTTGGTTGAAACCATGGAACAAATTGGGATTGTCAGCGGGCCTGGTCATAACGGCAACCGCGAAGTGTTAGCACCTCCACCGCCAAAAGGGTTTTAAATGAAAAAGTTAGTTGTGATGTTAAGTTTGTTGGTTGTCTCTGGTGCACAAGCTGCTGCAGAGCAAGCGGATGCATTAAAAAATAAACTGGCGCGGTTACATAGTTATCAAGCAAGTTTTGTCCAAACGGTGGTGGATGCCAAGAATCAGCCAGTGCAAGAAGCTGGTGAAGGGATGCTGACATTAAAGCAGCCCTCGTTATTTCGATTTGAGACTTTAAGTCCAGAGCCAAACTTATTTATTGGCGATGGAAAAACCTTGTGGCATTACAATGAACTGCTTGAGCAAGTCAGCTTGTATGATGCGAAAAAAGAAGTGAACCGCACGCCATTTGTGCTGTTAACGTCAAACGATGCCAGTCTGTGGCAACAATATGAAGTCAGTGGTGAAGGACAAAAATTTGTCATCACACCCAAAAATCAAGACAACCCGGTACGACAGCTGACACTGACATTTTCAGGCGTTGGCTTGTCCCATATGGCGGTGCTAGATAACAATGGTCAGCGCAGCGATTTTGAGTTTTTGGCGATCCAAAACAACGTCAATATCGAGACTAGTTTATTTAAATTCGAGACCCCCGCAGGTGTCGAAGTGGATGATTTGCGTAACAAGTGACCAGCTTAAGTTTTGACTTTATGCCTGATGTGCGGCCGCTTGCGGCAAGGCTCAGGCCTTTGAAACTGGCCGACTATGTCGGCCAGCAGCATTTAGTTGGACCTGGAACGCCCTTGCGTCAGGCCATTGAGTCGGGTCGTGTCACTTCGCTAATTTTCTGGGGACCGCCTGGCACTGGCAAAACAACGTTGGCCGAATTAGTGGCCAGCCATGCTGATGCCTTTTTAGCAAAAATTTCGGCAGTCACGGCAGGCGTCAAAGAAATCCGCGAAGAAATTGCCGCCGCAAAGCAGCGATTGGTCGAATATCAGCAACGTACATTGTTGTTTGTTGATGAAGTACATCGTTTTAATAAAAGCCAGCAAGATGCCTTTTTACCGCATATCGAAGATGGCACCATTATTTTTATTGGCGCGACCACTGAAAATCCATCTTTCTCCCTGAATAATGCTTTGTTATCGCGGGCGCGGGTTTGTATTTTAAAAAAAATTGCCGCGGTAGAGCTGCAAAGTGTGTTAACCCGAGCACTGACGGATGTTGAGGTCGGCTTAGGAGCACAACAACTGACTTTGGAGCCGGCAGCTTCTGAATTATTACTAGGTCTGGCAGATGGTGATGCCCGTCGATTATTGAATTTATTAGAACTTGCCGCGGAGTCTGTGCAAGCACAAGGCGAAACCTTGATCAGCTTTGCTTTGTTGAAGCAATTAATGCCACGGCAGCTGCCTGGTTTTGATAATCAGGGGGATCAGTTTTACGATTTGATTTCGGCTTTACATAAATCGGTCAGGGGTTCCAGTCCGGATGGTGCTTTATATTGGTACTGCCGTATTTTAGAGGGGGGAGGCGATCCACTGTATGTAGCACGCCGATTACTGGCAATTGCTTCAGAAGATATTGGTAACGCCGATCCAAGGGCTTTAAGCATCGCGTTAGATGCTTGGGATACCTTTAGCAGGGTTGGTCCGGCTGAAGGCGAACGAGCCATCGCACAGGCATTAATTTATTTGGCGTTAGCGCCAAAAAGTAATGCAGTTTATGCCGCCTTCAAACAAATGCGCTCATTAGTCCAGCAGTCGCCTTCGTTTGAAGTACCGCTGCATTTACGCAATGCGCCAACCCGTCTGATGAAAGAAATGGGCCATGGCGATGGTTATCGTTATGCCCACAATGAGCCCGGTGCTTACGCTGCGGGTGAGCAATATTTACCGCAAGAACTTGCTGGGCAGCAGTTTTATCAACCGAGCGACCGTGGCTTAGAGAAGCAGCTGCTGGAAAAACTAAAATATTTGCAGCAGTTAGATGCTGAGGCCAGAGCCAGAGGGGAAGGTCGTGACTAGTCTCAGTCAGTATCTTGCCATCGCATTAGGCGGCGCTATCGGTGCATGTTTGCGCTTTGCGGTTGGTGAATGGATGCTGCATCTTTTCGGTAGAGCATTCCCTTTTGGCACTTTGCTGGTTAATATTCTGGGGTCTTTTGTACTAGGGCTGTTGTACGGGTTAATAATCACCGAACAGCTGGCGCCAAACCCATGGCGGATTTTTATCGGTATTGGTGTCTTAGGGGCATTTACCACTTTTTCAACATTTTCAATGGACACTGTGTTGTTGTTACAGCAGGGGGCCTGGCTTAAAGCTGGCGCCAACGTCGTGCTTAACCTGGTGTTGTGTTTAACCCTCGCCTGGCTTGGTCTCAAGCTTGGCTCGATGAAGTATTAATTATGTTAGATAGCAAGTATTTACGTGGTGATATCGCCGAAACGGCTGAGCGTCTGGCGACGCGTGGTTTCACCCTCAACGTCGCGCAAATTAACGCGCTCGAAGAACAACGTCGCGAATTACAAGTGGCGACCCAAGAGCTGCAGAATCAACGGAACAGTAAATCCAAAGCCATTGGTCAGGCCAAAGCGCGTGGTGAAGATATCGCCCCTTTGCTTGCTGAAGTGGATGGTTTGGGGGAAGCCTTAAACAAGGCAAAAATTCAACTCGATGCAGTCCTGTCAGAACTTGATCAAATTGCTTTAACTTTGCCTAATTTGCCCGATTTGTCAGTGCCTGTTGGCAAAGATGAAACTGGTAATCAAGAAGTTCGTCGTTTTGGTGAGATCCCAAGTTTTAGTTTTGCACCACAGGATCATGTGGCAGTTGGTGAAGCGCTTGATGGTGGTCTTGATTTTGAAAGTGCGGTGAAAATTGCTGGCAGTCGCTTTGTGGTGATGAAAGGCCAGATTGCCAAACTGCATCGTGCATTAGCCCAGTTTATGTTGGATCTGCATACTGAACAGCATGGTTATACAGAACTTTATGTCCCTTATTTGGTAAATAAAGATTCACTGTATGGCACTGGTCAGCTGCCAAAATTCGGCGCAGATTTATTTCACACCCAACCGGCCACTGAAGAAGGCGTCGGCATGAGTCTGATCCCTACCGCCGAAGTGCCGGTGACGAATTTAGCGCGGGATCGGATCTTTGACTTGGCTGATCTGCCGCAAAAATTTACCGCACATACTCCCTGTTTTCGCAGTGAAGCCGGCTCTTATGGCCGGGATACCCGTGGTTTAATTCGTCAGCATCAGTTTGAGAAAGTTGAATTAGTCCAGTTGGCGCACCCTGAGCATTCGATGGCGGCTTTAGAAGAATTAACAGGTCATGCCGAAAAAGTGTTACAGCTGCTGGGGTTACCGTACCGGGTAATGTTGCTCTGTACTGGCGATATGGGGTTTGGTTCTACTAAAACTTACGATTTGGAAGTGTGGTTGCCGGCGCAAAATACTTATCGTGAAATTTCGTCTTGCAGCAATATGGGCGATTTTCAGGCGCGTCGCATGCAAGCGCGATTCCGGCCGGAAGAAGGTAAAAAACCTGAACTGCTGCACACTTTAAATGGATCTGGTTTAGCTGTAGGCCGTACATTAGTAGCGATTCTGGAAAACTATCAACAGGCCGATGGCTCTGTTCGCATTCCAGACGTGTTACAACCTTATATGGGTGGCAAAACTTTGATCCAGGTTTCTTAACCGCGTGGTTGTCGCTTGAAGTCGACTACCTGTTTTCGCAACTATAAACACAGCCGGTTTTGATACCGGCTGTGTTGTTTGGAGTCATATGATGGCAAAAGCTGAAAAAACTGCAGAGAAAGCTGCTGAAAATGCCGCTGAAAAACCGGCTGCAGACACCAAGAAAGTGATCAAAAAAGTCGTCAGAAAAGAACGTTTGAGTGTGACAAAGCTCGCTCTACGCTGGATATACTGGTTAATTATTCTGTCAGTCATTGGCGTCGTCGGATTCGTCATCTTCGAAGCAGCGTGGATCTGGTATACAAACACCCGCACATAGGGTGTTTGGACCCGCACATAGGGTTTTACTCGCGCAGCGTGTTTGGACCCGCACATAGGGTTGTACTCGCATATTGCGTTTTAGCCCATTGCATGGCTCTACAAGGCTCGCACCCGCGATTGAGTGATGATTATAAGCATCGGGCCGGTTTGGGCAGTCCAGCGATGCGAGTCGCTTGTTTGGCAGGTCCTTCCGGAAACAGCATAAATAGATATTTACTGTTGCCTTTTTCAGGACCGAGTTTCGCGGCGATGGCTTTGACTAACACCCGAATGGCCGGTGAAGTCCGAAACTCTTGGTAAAAATCCCGGACAAAATGCACCACTTCCCAATGTTCAGCCCGCATTTCAATTTGCTCAAGCTTAGCAAACTCCAACGCCAGCGCTTCAGACCATAAGTTGAGATCTGCTAAGTAGCCATGCTGATCCAATGGAATCATTCGATCTTCAATCATTAACGTTAACATAACACCACCTGCTTGGCAGTGGCGCACAATTCAACCCATTCGCTGTCGTTGATAAGTTTTACCGACGCGGGACATTGTAGGTTGCGATCGCTGACATCTTGTTGTAACGCATATAGGTTGGAAGTGGGCCACTGCGTATTGGTTAGGAGCAGATAAACCCCATCCTGACGAAACAGCAACGCATCGGCTGATGTGATCAGGCTTTGCAGGTGAGGGCAGGTGTCAGAACATTGGTATAAAATCATTTAAAACCTCAGCACATGCTGTTGCTCTGCGAGTAAATCAGCAATCTCTACATCAGATAATTGGCTCACGGGAATAATCGTTTGATCGCTGGTGATTTGATACTTGGCAAATGCCGAACGATTGGCCACTACAGCAGCGATGTCATACAAATCAAACAATTTTTGTGCAGGAATAAAGTCTTTACAGCCAATAGATGCATCATCTTTGGGAGCTAAAAGCTGTAATACGGCTGCATCCTGATAAATCACTGTCACTTGATGCTCAACAGCGGCGAGCGCCATGATCATATCTTGCGCTTCCCGGCTCAGTGCTGAGTTAAAAGGACTATGCTGAAGCACGACTGCAATTTTTTTCATTAAAATTGGACCACCTGATCAACTGTATCCAGACGCATTGCAAATTCTGCGAGACCCGCCGCAATAAAGCCAGCTCGAGCCTGAACTTTGCTGCTGGAAAGCCCACGTTTTTCGGCTGCAGTAACACAATATAATAAAGGAATGTGCTGTTGCTCGCAGAAAGTGATTAACGACGCGGCCAGATCAGGTTCATCAGCAGGCAAATCTGTATGAGCGCTGATCGCTTGAACTGCATCCTGATAGAAGAAAATATGGTCTACCTGATGCTGCTGAGCAACAGTCGCTTGGGCAAATCGTAACACTGAAGCCAATACCGGACTGGCAAATGTGCTTGATTGAACGTATAACGCAAATACTGCCATGAGGCACCTTTCAACACAAATAAGCTGAGTCTGACAAAACAAAATGCCCCGACGAGCGGGGCATTTTATCGAACTTCAGCGATGCTGCAACTATTAGTCGTCGCTGTTCATAAAACCTAATAACGACAGTAATGAAGTGAATAGGTTAAAAATGTTCAAGTACAATGAGACTGTCGCGCGAATATAGTTCGTCTCGCCACCTTGAATGATTCGGCTGGTGTCGAACAGAATAAATCCAGACATAATCAGCACAACAACAGCATTAATGGCTAAATGTAAGGCTGGCACTTGGAAGAAAATATTCGCAAGACCCGCAATCACCGCCAACACTAAACCGACAAATAAGAAATTACCCATAAATGAGAAATCTTTTTTGCTGGTTAAGGTATAAGCAGACAGAGCGAAGAAAATTAATGCTGTAGCGCCAAAGGCTTGCATAATAATTTCTGGACCATTTGGCATTGCCGCATAACGATTTAACATCGGCCCGATTGAAGCACCCATCACACCGGTAAAGGCAAACACCCAAAATAAACCCGCTGCACTGTCAGCGGTTTTAATCACGACAAACACCAGCACCAATGCCAGAATCGTTAAGCCAAGGCCAACCATCGGGCCAAAATCCAGCATCATTGCCAGACCTGCAGTCACTGCGCTCATGGTCAGCGTCATTGCCAGCAAGGTGTAGGTATTGCGTAACACTTTGTTGATACTTAGGCTGTCAGCGCCGTTAAGGATCTGTTGGTTTTGGTAAGACATATGCACTCCTGTGATTGTTTATACAGTGAAACTATACAAGTAACTCTGGTGGAAGTCAGCTGATTTGACCCGCAACGACTGAGATAATTCCTCAGTTGCGACAAAACAAGCCAGTTCTGGGTTAAAAAATAAACATTCAATCTTTATAAATCAATTCAAGGTGTTAAAACTAAAAAAAACACTTCCTTTTCAGCAATGATCTGATTAAGATACGCCGCATTGGAGAGATGGCAGAGTGGTTTAATGCACCGGTCTTGAAAACCGGCGAGGGTTAGTAGCCCTTCAAGAGTTCGAATCTCTTTCTCTCCGCCATATTGTAAAGCCCAGCATCATTGCTGGGCTTTTTCGTTTTTGTGCTATTTATCACTTGGTTTTGTGATTCTTTCCTGAGTGTTCTTAGTCAATAAACTCTGGCTTTAAATCTAGGATCAGCAACAAAAAGTGTTGATTTGTCATGAGCTAAGGTTGTACCGCGACCAAGTCTAAATGATGAAAATCAAAACTAAAGTCGGTAATCTCCGGATCAACCAGTTGCATACTGGCAGCAGTGACCTTATTTTTCGGGTCTAGCTTAAAATCGATATACGCATCTGCCTCCATCAATCGATCATCCCATTTCACCACAAAGCGATGCCCACTGTGATGGTGGAGCTGGCCTTGTAATTTAGGTGTATGGGAAAAACTGATCCGCAATTGACCATCGTGTTCTTTGATAGTGACTTTTCCATACCAATCGCTGACAAACTCAGCACTATAGTAAGCATTCGGTAGCGCCGGCTGAACTGTCGCAAGTTTTGACGGGCCGCTATTTTGATAAAGTTTTTGGCGCGAACTTTGGTATTTATCGCCAAGCGTTTGTACCCAATCGGTGTCAGGAAGAGTCATCGCTTGCTCTAGGATTTCACGGCTAATCGCTGTGATTGCAGGATACGCTTGCTGGTTAGTAAGGATCACGACGCCGAGCTTGAGTTCAGGGACCAGCATCACTTGCGACACCATGCCAAGAATGCCACCACCATGACTAAGACGTTTATAGCCATAATAATCATCAATTGCCCAACCGAGTCCATAGCCTGCAAATTGCTGACGGCTCGTTTTAAAATTGGCTGGTGCTACCAAAGAATTAATGTGCAGCTGCCACATCTGCTGCTGTTGCATCGGGTTAAACAGTTGTTTGCCATTTGGCATCGTTCCTTGCGCGAGCTGGGTGCGAAGCCACAGGCTCATATCGGTCACATTAGATGCTATCGCCCCTGCACCACGGAAATCTTCAAGGTAATCCAATGGATAACGTTGCAGCTGGTTATTCATAGGAATATGCCCGACTGCACGGTTCTGATTGGCTGCAGGGATCCTGGAAAAACTAGCGGCAGATGCGGTCATACCGATAGGTGTAAACAACTGTTGTTCAATAAAGTCATGCCAACTTTGGCCTGAGACACGGGCAATCACTTCTCCTGCCACCACAAACATTAAATTGTTGTAAGCGTATTCAGAGCGGAAACTGCTGCTGGGTTTGATAAAGCGCAATGCGGCAATGATCTCAGAGGTGGTTTTATCGGTTTCCGGCCAGATCAGCAAGTCACCGGCGCCGAGCCCTAACCCAGAGCGATGGCTAAGGAGATCTCTAATCGTCATTTCCCGGCTGGCGAAAGGATCGGCTAGCTGAAACTCGGGGATGTGTTGAATGACTTTATCATCCCAAGACAATTTGCCTTGATCAACTAACATCGCCAGCGCTGCGGCCGTAAAAGCCTTGGTGTTTGAAGCGATCCCAAAAAGTGTTTGTGGCGTCACGGGTTGTTGCGTGCCAATGTCTGTCACCCCATACCCTTTGGAAAATAACAGTTTATCTTGTGACACAATGGCTATTGCCAAGCCCGGCACCTGAAATTTTGTCATCGCCGATGACACGATATGATCGATTTGTTTTAAGTCTAGCGGGGCGTTTTGTGTCGTGGTGAGAGGGGCGGTGGCGGCAACAACAAAGCCACTCGTCAGTGCACCAAGCAAGAAAAATATCTGAACAAATTTCATTGAGATCCGTCTCCTTTAAAGTCACACCATAAAAAACGCGGGTGTATTTGAGGTGAATTGCTTTTCATAAAGAAAACCCGGCAGTCGCCGGGTTATCTAAGGTTAACTTACCGCATCGGTGAAGTTATTGCACGATACAGGTAAAGCAGTAGGAATAAATACCGTTTGGATCGTTAAATTGAGTGAATTGCTCAAGTTCTTTATCCAATTTACGAATCATCCCCATTCCATTAAGTTTGGACTGAGTTTGCGTTTCTGGTAACCAACCGTTGACTTTGGCAGTAGCGAACAATTGTTTTAACATTTGCTGTTGCGGAGTGAGTTCTTGCTCAACCACCATCACGTCAAAGTTACTCAAGCTCGCTTTTGAAGCTGCGGCGGCAATGGCGTCATCCAAGGTACCAAGTTTATCAACCAGACCAAATTCCAGTGCTTTAGTCCCGGTCCACACTCGTCCTTGACCAACTTTGTCAACAGCAACTTTTTCAAGATTCCGGCTGGTTCCAACAAAGCTAAGAAATTCGTCATAACCACGCTCTACTGTCAGTTGCATTAACTTTTCTGCATCCGGAGTTAAACCGCGGAAGAAAGGTAAACCTGAACTAAAACCTGCCAACTCTGTGGTGCCGACGCCATCAACATTCACCCCGAGGGTGCTAAAAGCTTTTTCTGCGGTTGGGAACATCGCAAAAATACCGATAGAGCCTGTGATTGTGGTTGGTGACGCCCAAATTTCATTGGCATTCGCAGCAATCCAGTAGCCACCAGAGGCTGCAACCGCACCCATTGAGGCAATCACTGGCTTACCAGCATCTTTTAACAGTTGAATTTCTTCGGCAATAATTTCTGAAGCAAACTTGCTGCCGCCACCACTGTCGATCCGCAGCACTACCGCTTTGACTTTTTCATCATAACGCGCTTGGCGTAATAAGCGGGCAGTGCTATCGCCACCAATAGTGCCTGCTTTAGCAGTGCCATCAACGATATTGCCACGAGCAATGACCAGTGCCACTTTGTCAGTCATCGGATTGACGACATTCACAGGAGGGATCACCAGTTTGCGGTAATCCTCATAGTGTATCTGATTAAAGGTTTTCTCTTTATCATCCGCGCCGACTAAAGCAATCATGTCCTGTTGAAAACCTTCACGAGTTTTTA
>Ga0075154_10003368_pt1 | contig 10127 bp, 6 predicted proteins | sample JI71714BDNA_FD_70965 | JGI IMG/M metagenome (GOLD analysis project Ga0075154, IMG submission 70965) | Wastewater effluent complex algal communities from Wisconsin, to seasonally profile nutrient transformation and Carbon sequestration -... | ecosystem: Engineered > WWTP > Effluent > Algae...
ATATCGACGAGGTGGTTCTGGTCGGCGGCATGACCCGCATGCCCCGCGTGATCGAGGAAGTGACCAAGTTCTTTGGCAAAGAGCCGAACAAGGGCGTGAACCCCGATGAAGTCGTGGCCGCCGGTGCCGCGATTCAGGCCGGCGTTCTGCAAGGCGACGTCAAGGACGTGGTGCTGCTTGACGTGACCCCGCTGTCCTTGGGCATCGAAACCCTTGGTGGCGTGTTCACCCGCCTGATCGATCGCAACACCACGATCCCGACCAAGAAAAGTCAGATCTTCTCGACCGCCGAAGACAACCAGAACGCCGTGACGATCCGGGTGTTCCAGGGCGAGCGGGAAATGGCTGCCGACAACAAGATGCTGGGCCAGTTCAACCTGGAAAACATCCCCCCCGCACCGCGCGGCATGCCGCAGATCGAGGTGACGTTCGACATCGACGCCAACGGCATCGTGTCGGTCAAGGCCAAGGACAAGGGCACCAACAAGGAACAGGCGATCACCATTCAGGCCTCGGGTGGCCTGTCGGATGAGGACATCGAAAAGATGGTCCGCGACGCCGAAGCCAATGCCGAAGCCGACAAGGCCCGCCGCGAGCTGGTGGAAACCAAGAACCAGGGCGAAAGCCTGCTCCACTCTACCCGGAAGTCGATTTCCGAACATTCCGACAAAGTGGACCCGACCACGATCGAGGCCATCGAACTCGCCATGCAGCCGCTTGAAGAAGCGCTGAAGGGCGATGATGCGGGCAAGATCCGCTCTGGCATCCAGAACCTGACCGAGGCTGCGATGAAGCTGGGCGAAGCGATCTACAAGGCCAGCCAGTCCGAAGGCGAAGGCGCAGACCCCGACCGTCCGCGCGACGTTGACGAAGATATCGTCGATGCAGACTTCGAGGATTTGGGCGAAAACAAGCGGAAGTAAGACCGCAGGACACGGAAAGAGGGGCGGTCTGGCAACGGGCCGCCCTTCTCCGGTTCGGGAAAGGGGTTCATACCCATGGCAAAACGCGACTATTACGACATCTTGGGCGTGTCCAAAGGTGCTTCGGCCGAAGACCTGAAAAAGGCTTATCGTACAAAGGCCAAAGAATTCCATCCGGACCGCAATGCAGACAATCCGAATGCCGAGGCGCAGTTCAAGGAAGTGAACGAAGCCTATGATGTTCTGAAAGACGCCGACAAGAAAGCTGCCTATGATCGCTATGGTCATGCGGCTTTTGAAGGTGGCATGGGCGGCGGGCGCGGACATCCGGGCGCGGGCGGCAATGCCGATTTTGCCTCTGCCTTTTCTGATGTGTTCGAAGATCTCTTTGGCGATTTCATGGGCGGGCGCGGTGGCGGTCAGGCCAGAACCCGTGCGCAGCGTGGGTCAGACCTGCGCTATAACCTGCGCATATCGCTTGAAGAAGCGTTCAAGGGGATTCAGAAAACCATCAATGTCCCTACTTCGACCGCCTGTGAGGTGTGTCGCGGAACCGGCGCAGAGGGTGGCGCAGAACCCACCACCTGCCCCACCTGTTCGGGCATGGGCAAAGTCAGGGCACAGCAGGGCTTTTTCACGGTTGAACGCACCTGCCCAACCTGCAACGGCATGGGTCAGATCATCAAGAACCCCTGTCGCGCCTGCGGCGGCCAAGGCCGGGTCGAGAAAGAGCGCGCCCTTTCGGTCAACATCCCCGCCGGCGTTGAAACCGGCACCCGCATACGGCTTGCCGGAGAGGGAGAGGCCGGTCTGCGCGGTGGCCCTTCGGGTGATCTTTACATCTTCATCGAGGTGAAAGAGCACGCCTTGTTCCAGCGCGACGGCATCCACCTGTTCTGTCGCGTCCCGGTGAGCATGACCACAGCCGCGATTGGCGGAGAGGTCGAGGTGCCAACCATCGACGGCGGTCGCAGCCGGGTGAAGGTGCCGCCCGGTGCGCAATCCGGCAAACAGCTGCGCCTGCGCGCCAAGGGCATGCCCGCGCTGCGCGGCGGTGGGGTGGGCGACATGCTGATCGAATTGGCGGTTGAGACACCTGTCAACCTGACCATGCGGCAAAAGGAACTGCTGCGCGAATTCGAAAAGCTGTCGGAAGAAAACAATCCCGAAGGCTCGTCTTTCTTTTCAAAAGTCAAAGGCTTCTGGGACGGCATGAAAAGCTGAACCACGGCGAACACCCCGCCGGAACAACGGCGGGGTGTTGAATTAACCTTTCCTTCACCATCCTCTGCCAGCCTTTGCCCATGGCACAGAATGGCTTTCAGGATCGGATGCTTCCCCTTTTCACCCCCGACGGGGATGAGGATGAGGCGGCGCCTGCGCCGGTGCCCCAGAAGCTGCCCTCCTATATCGCCGATCACCGCAAACGCCTGCGCGATCGGTTCATGGCCGATGGCGGGGCGGCAATGCCAGATTACGAATTGCTTGAACTGCTTCTGTTCCGGGCCATTCCGCGCCAGGATGTGAAACCTTTGGCGCGTGCCTTGATCGATACTTTCGGCGACGTGAATCGCGTCATCACCGCACCAATCGTGCGGCTACAGGGCGTCAAGGGCGTTGGTGAGGCGGTGGTTTGCGAACTCAAACTGTTCGAGGCTATGTCACAGCGCATGATGCGCGCGCGGGTGATGAACAAGCCGGTGCTGTCGTCCTGGGATGCGCTGCTCGACTATTGCCACACCACCATGGCGCATCGGGAAACGGAACAGTTCCGCGTGCTGTTCCTTGATCGCAAGAATACGCTGATCGCAGACGAGGCGCAGGCCAAAGGCACTGTGGACCATGTGCCGGTTTATCCGCGCGAAGTGGTGAAGCGCGCGCTTGAACTCAACGCCTCGGCGCTGATCCTGGTGCACAACCATCCCTCGGGCGACCCCACGCCAAGCCAGGCTGACATCACCATGACGCATCAGGTGCAGGATGCCTGTCAGGTGCTTGGCATCACGCTGCACGACCACCTGATCGTTGGCAAAAGCCGCGAGCTTAGTTTTCGGTCGGCGGGGTATCTTTGAACACCGGCTTCAACCACACCTCGACCCGGCGGTTCAGCCGCCTTCCGGCCCCCGTCTCGTCACAGGCCATCGGCATCGCTTCGCCAAAGGCCATGACCTCGGGCAGATTGGCTTCGGCCACACCCGCCGCGGCCAAGCCGGTCAAGACGCCCTCGGCACGTGTCTGGCTAAGCGCGCGATTGGCGTTCGCCGCGCCTGATCCATCCGAAAATCCGGCCAGAACAAGCTGATAGCCGCCAAACACGCCCACGTCGATCAACCGCGCCAGGTCTTCCAGGTTGCTGCGGGATGACGCGTCAAGCTCACTTGACCCATCCTGAAAGCGAAAGGTCAAAGACAGGCGCTCTGCCCCATCCATCGCATCTGCCAGCCGCTTCAGATCGGCCAGCGTCGTCTCCTCTCCGGCACCCTGAATGGCATTGATCAACCGCAACCCATCGGCCGTCAACGGTTGCCGCTCTGGCTGCCGGTCGATCCAGCCTGATGCGGCGACCACGGCTTGCGCCTGCGGTGTCTCGAGAAAGGTCAGAAATTCCCGCACAAACAGCGGCAAACGGCGCTTTGGTGTCAGCAGGAAGATCGGCAGTGCCAACGGATAATCTTCGGCCTTGACCGCCAGTGCGGATGGCAACAGCGGAAAACCACAGCTGTCGGTAAGCGGCAGGGCCCGCGCGGAAAGCACACCCGCCCGCACGGTCATGGCCAGGGCAAACGGGTCGCGCTGCACCGCATTTCCCAGCGAAACGATATCCTCATGCACCACTTGCGCCGCCACATCGCGCCCAAGCCGGGCAGCAAGGGCGCGCTGCAAAGCGGCATCCTGCGCCAGACCATGCACGACAAGCGGCATGTCAGGTCCGCCCAGATCTGCCCAGTTTTCCACCTCACCCGACAGAACGCGCGCCAGATCGCGCGTGCTGATTTCGGGCATCGGGTTGTCGGACGCAACGATCGGCACCATGGCATCCATGGCCAGAACACGCGACCCAAGGTCAGGCTCGGTTTCGGCGGCAAGGACAAGTTCGGCACGGCCCGCCAACAGCTCGGATCGCGCAACCTCGGGCGCGGCGGGCGTGAACCGGATATCGGCCAGCACCTTGTCGCTTTGCGGATCGGTCACGGTGGCCGCAAAATCGGCGCCGGATTCGACCCGATAAACCAGACCACGCGCCGCGCTGAAGGCCTCTATCAAGGGCGGAAGCAAGGTTTCGCCGACACCACCAAGGCCCACGATGCGCAGCTGCGCCCGGGGCGCCGACAGATCGGGGCAGGCCGGGCCATCACAGATCACGCCTGCGGCATCGATGGTCAACAGCCCATAGACCGACTCGATACGATAGAACTCGCCATCATAGGATTGCAGGGTTCCGCTGACCTCCAGCCCGCCTTCGCGGGCGGACAGGGTAACGTCCTGGGCCCATGCCGCATATGGGGCAAAAAACGCGGCGAAAGCCACCGCGCGCCAAAAACTTGCCCCCATGACCCTCGTGCCGCCTCGTTAGTTTGCAGAGGCCACTGTCATGTCCTGAAGGATGTTTTTCAATACCAGAATATCGCCGACGGCATCACATCCGGGCATCGCCACAGTCAGATCGGCGATGCTGACCTTGCCATCGATCGACAGGATGGTTTCCCCAAGGATCTCACGGTTGCAGGTCTGCGCGGTGATGGCGGCTTCCAGCACCACATCGACCGTCTCACTCGGGCCGAAGGTATAGACCTCGGCCAGAAGCGGAAGCTCGGTCGAGGCATCGCCCAGAAGCGTGACAAAGCCGGTTTGCCCCGGCGTGCCCGTAAAGGCCGCCGAGATATGGCCCGGCTGGTCATATCCAGCGCCGTTTTCAAAGGCATGCAACTGGAACGAATCGCTTTGCTGCCACTGCACGCCAAAGCGTTGCACGTTGGCGGCCTCTGGCACCGCAAGGATGGCACTGGCCTTGTCGCCATTCCCGAAGGAGGCCTCGACCAAGGCAAGCGGGGTCATTGCCGGAAGAACGGAAACGATGGCCCCTGTGGCAGAGGTTTTTGCCGTAACGGCAAGACCCGCATGACGCAGAACGACACGCTCCTCAGGATGGCACGGCGCAAGCAGGCTGAGGGCCATCATGGCATCGGCCTGCGGCACAAGGTCAAGCGTGATCGCACACTCGGGGGCTTGTGCCATCGCGGGCGGTTGTGGGGCGGCAATGGGGGCTTGCGGCTCTGGCATCGGATCTGCGGCAGCCAGACGGTCAGGCGCCGGCAGATCGACCGGCGCGGCGTCGGGCACCGGAGAGGCATCTGCCGGCAAAGCCGCCTGCTCGGCACCCCCGGTCGGTGCCGTGAAATCGGCGGGCCCGGCAGCGACAGGTTCAACCGATGTGACCCGCACCTCTGGCGGTTCTGCCGCCGTCCGCAAGGCAGCCTTGTTTTGCACATAGTGCCCGGCACCAAGCGCCATGGCGCCCGTTGCCAACACCAGCGTCACCTTGCGCTGCATCTTCATCGTAGCCTCCACCGCTCTGGTCAAAGGCAGATTGACAAGGAAACAGGGCCAATCGGTGGCAGTTTCAGGGAATGTTTCTACGGTCCATGGCAGGAATGGGGCAGCAAACGCCGCCCCATATCAGCTTCAGACAATACGGCCGTGGCAATGCTTGAACTTTTCGCCCGACCCACAGGGGCACAGGTCATTGCGGCTTGGGTTGCCCCATGTGCTTGGATCAGCTTCATCAAACCCGGCCAGCCGGCCCACAGGCGCGCTCGCTTCGGCCTGAGGTGCCGATGGTTCCTGTGCGACGGGTTGCGATGCGGCACGTTGCTGGGCCAGAACCTGCGCCATCATGGCCTCTTGCTCTGCCTGGGTCAGCGGACGGATCGCGGCCAGCTTTTGCGTCACTTCCTGACGCAGCGAGTTGAGCATGGTTTCGAACAGCGCAAAACCTTCGGTCTTGTATTCGTTCAACGGGTCGCGCTGCGCATAGCCGCGGAAGCCTACGACCGAACGCAGATGTTCGAGTGTCAGCAGATGCTCGCGCCATTTGCCATCGATCGTTTGCAGCAACACCTGCTTTTCGATCGAGCGCATGGTGTCGGGTCCGAAGGCTTCGGCCTTCGCTGCCATCGCCTCGGCGGTTGCTGCCTCAAGACGCTCCTTGATGACGTCTTGATCCACACCTTCCTCGGCGGCCCAATCGGCAAGCGGCGGGTCGATGTTGAGCTTTTCACGCACCGCCTGCACCAGGCCGTCGATGTCCCAGGCATCGGGATAGGATTTCGGCGGCATGTGCAGATCGACCAGATCGTCGATCACCTGAACCCGCATATCCTCGGCAATTTCAGACACGTCTTCGGCCTGCATGATTTCCAGCCGCTGACCGAAGATGGCCTTGCGCTGGTCATTCATCACATCGTCGAACTTCAAAAGCTGTTTGCGGATGTCGAAGTTGCGCCCTTCGACCTTGGCCTGCGCGCGTTCAAGGCTTTTGTTGACCCATGGGTGAACAATCGCCTCGCCTTCCTTCATGCCCAGTTTGGACAGAACGGAATCGAGCTTTTCCGACCCGAAGATGCGCATCAGATCGTCTTCCAGCGACAAGAAGAAGGATGACCGGCCAGGGTCGCCCTGACGACCGGAGCGGCCGCGCAACTGGTTGTCGATCCGCCGCGATTCGTGGCGTTCGGTGCCCAGCACGAACAGACCGCCCGCCGCCAGAACGCGCGCCTTTTCATCGGCATGTTCCGCCTCGATCCGCGCGCGCACCTCATCGGGGTTCAGATGGGGGTCGGCGGCAATGGCGGCCATCACCTTCATCTCGACGTTACCGCCAAGCTGAATGTCGGTGCCGCGCCCGGCCATGTTCGTCGCAATCGTTACCGCGCCAAACCGGCCAGCATCGGCCACGATCTGCGCCTCTTGTTCGTGCTGACGGGCGTTCAGCACATTGTGCGGCACACCCGCAGCCTTGAGCAGACCCGACAGGAATTCCGACTTTTCGATGCTGGTGGTGCCGACAAGGATCGGCTGACCCTTTTCATGCGCCTCCTTGATGGTCTTGACCACGCCTTCGTATTTCTCGCGCGCGGTGCGATAGACCTGGTCATGGTCATCCTTGCGGGCAACCGGGCGGTTGGTCGGCACTTCGACCACGCCCAGCTTGTAGATTTCCATGAATTCTTCGGCTTCGGTCGCGGCCGTGCCGGTCATCCCGGCCAGCTTTTCGTAAAGCCGGAAATAGTTCTGGAACGTCACCGAGGCGAGCGTCACGTTCTCTGGCTGAATCTGCACGCCCTCTTTCGCCTCGATCGCCTGATGCAGACCGTCCGAAAGCCGGCGCCCGCGCATCATTCGGCCGGTGAATTCGTCGATCAGCATCACCTCGCCGTCGCGCACGATGTATTGCTGGTCCTTGGCGAACAGCTTGTGGGCGCGCAGGGCCTGCGTCACATGGTGAACGATGGTGGTGCTTTCGGGATCATACAGGTTCTGCCCTTCGGGCAGGATACCAGCTTCTCGCAGCAGGCCTTCGATGAATTCGTTGCCCTCGTCGGTATAGGTGACGTTGCGGGTCTTTTCATCCAGCTTGAAATGCGCATCCGTCAGATGCGGGATCAGCGCATCGACCTTGATATAAAGCTCTGACCGGTCCTGCGACGGGCCGGAAATGATAAGCGGGGTGCGTGCTTCATCCACCAGGATCGAGTCGACCTCGTCCACGATGGCAAAGAAATGGCCGCGCTGCGCCATGTCCTCGATGCTGCTTTTCATGTTGTCGCGCAGGTAATCGAAGCCAAGTTCGTTGTTGGTGGCATAGGTGATGTCGCAGCGGTAGGCCGCCTTTTTCTCGGCATCGGGCTGATAGGGATAGACCACACCCGTGGTCAGACCCAGCGCGCCATAGACCTTGCTCATCCATTCGGCGTCGCGCTTGGCAAGATAATCGTTGACCGTGACGATATGCACACCCTTGCCGGCAAGCGCGTTCAGATAGGCCGGGAAAGTCGCCATAAGCGTCTTGCCTTCGCCAGTCTTCATTTCCGCGATATTGCCCTGATGCAGGAAAATCCCCCCCATCAGCTGCACGTCAAACGCCCGCAGCCCAAGCGCCCGGCGCGCGGCTTCGCGGCAATTGGCGAAGGCTTCTGGCAGAAGATCATCAAGGCTTTCACCAGACTGGGCGCGCTTTGCCAGCGCCTCTGTCTTGGCCTTCACCCCTTCGTCGCTAAGGGCGGCGAACTCTGGCTCCAGTGCGTTGATCTTTGCGACCAGCGTGCGAACCGACTTTACCTTGCGATCATTTGGCGTACCAAAGACCTTGCGCGCAAGCGAACCAAGACCCAGCATATGTTCTCCGTGGGTATTCCTGACAGGATCGTGTGATCCAAGGGCCTTGCCCGCCCCCACCGCCTTCCATAGAAAGCCTCAGAAGGCCGGCCGGCCCCATCGCACGCGACCCCCGCGATTTAAGGGACTGGCCCGCCATAGTCAATGTTTGGTGGGGTCGCTGCCCGATCAGGAGGGTGTGAAAATGACGAAATGGACCAGGTTTTTGGCAAGCTGCGCGGTCATCGGTGCGATGACGGCGCCCGCCATGGCACAGGACGCGACGGCCGATACGGTCGTGGCATCGGTCAACGGCACCGAGATCACCTTGGGCCACATGATCGCCCTGCGGGAAAGCCTGCCGCAACAGTATCAGGCCTTGCCGGATGATGTGCTGTTCAAGGGCATTCTGGATCAGCTGATCCAGCAGACCGCGCTGGAGCAGTCGATCACCGAAGTCGCAAAGCGTGACAGACTGGCGCTTGAAAACGAGCGTCGGGGTTATCTGTCGGGCGTTGCGATTCAATCGGTGATCGAAACGGCGGTGACAGACGAAGCCTTGCAGGCAGCCTATGACGCAAGGTTCAAGGACGCGGCCCCGGCCACCGAATACAATGCCGCGCATATCCTTGTGGACAGCGAGGAAAAGGCAAACGAGCTGAAGGCACAGCTGGACGGTGGGGCCGATTTTGCCGAGCTTGCCAAGGCAAACTCGACCGACACCGGATCGGGCGCCAACGGCGGTGATCTGGGCTGGTTCGGGCTTGGCATGATGGTCAAGCCTTTCGAAGATGCCGTCATCGCTGCCGAACCCGGCAAGGTGACTGCCCCGGTCAAGTCGGATTTCGGCTATCACCTGATCCTCGTCAAGGAGACGCGCGTTGCCGCCGCGCCGACGCTGGAGGAAACGCGGGACGAGCTGGCCGCCGAAATCGAACGCAGCGCGGTCGAGGCGCATGTCAAATCGCTGACCGATGCGGCCGAGGTGACGCGCCCCGGCGAAGGGCTTGACCCGGCCCTGCTTCGTGATGCAACGCTGCTGGACAAATAGTCCCGGGGGGAAGCCATGGCGAAGACCGATTGGAAGGCCGAAGCAAAGACGCTGAAGAAGAAACTTCGCAAGCTGAAGTCGCAAGTGACCGATGCCGTCTCCGAAGTGGCCGAGGAGGTCCGGGAGGAAGTGGCAGAGGTTGCGGGCAAGATTGGCGTCAAGCTGAAGCAGGCCAAACCCGTGTCGCCGCTGGCACCCAAGGATGGCTTCCCCAAGCTGCCCCTGATCAAGGGGGTGGAATTTTCCGCCGCCGAAGCCGGGATCAAATACGCAAACCGCAAGGATGTGATGCTGATCCGCCTTGCGCCCGGCACGGCAGTTGCAGGGGTGTTCACCCGGTCAAGCACGCGTTCGGGCTGTGTGCGTGACTGTCAGGAAAAACTGGCCGCCAAGGTGCCCCCGGGGGCGGGGGCGGCGATCATCGTCAACTCTGGCAATTCAAACGCCTTTACCGGCAAACTTGGCGATGAGGCGGTCGCTGCGGTGACGGGCGGTGTTGCAGCCGCGCTCGACCTGCCGGCAAGCCGCGTGTTTTCCTCCTCGACCGGGGTGATCGGCGAGCCGTTGCCGCATGAAAAGATCACCGCTGTCCTGCCCGATCTTGTCGCCACGCTGCGCGACGATGCGATCGAGATGGCGGCCCATGCCATGATGACAACCGACACCTTCCCCAAAGGCGCATCGGCAACCATCGAGGGCGAAGGCGGGCCGATCCACATCGCAGGCATCGCCAAAGGGTCGGGCATGATTGCCCCCGATATGGCGACGATGCTGGTCTA
>Ga0075154_10003369_pt1 | contig 10125 bp, 6 predicted proteins | sample JI71714BDNA_FD_70965 | JGI IMG/M metagenome (GOLD analysis project Ga0075154, IMG submission 70965) | Wastewater effluent complex algal communities from Wisconsin, to seasonally profile nutrient transformation and Carbon sequestration -... | ecosystem: Engineered > WWTP > Effluent > Algae...
GCCAAAATATTTTAGGTTAAGTCTGCGACTCTGATTCTGTTGGTGTAAGACGACTTCAGGAGTTATGGTCCGTGGCTCGCTCAGAGATTTAGGTTCCCTCAGAAATTGCGTTTCTTAAATATCCCTCTGAGCTAAGAACAATTTAAGTTTCATCATCTTTACGATCATACACTGTTTTATTACTGGCAGATCTGGAGTATCTGGTTACCGCTTCTCAGGCTCCCTTAAAGCAAATGGCCCTGAATAAGACCAATGTCAGAGATGACCTGGCGCGGAGGAAACATTATGATCCATTGATATAGTTTGTCCAATCCAGAGATAATTTCGCGAATAGACATAAATTGATTTGGTTGATTTATTCTCTGCAAGGATTTACGGGCACACATCAGCTAAAGCCTGAACCTTGTTTGTTCTCTAAAAATTTACTCATTGGCTAAATATGATGTGAACTTATGTTATGTAGTATGCCATTGACTTGGTAGAGGTTGCAGTATTTAGATAATTTCGATTATGCCACTTCCATGTGCAAGTAGATTTAATCTCTATAGTAGCTGAAAGTCCTTGAAAAGGAGCACCCAATAGTATATTTGTGGGAGAGATTGACTTTAACGCGCCACTATCAATAATTATGGTTTCATTCTAGTTGCCCAATAAATAAAATGGAAAGAGTTCATGGAATGAAAGCTGAATTTCAACAACAAAAATACTTGTGTGGGTTGAGTGATCTTGGGATAATATTTCTGAGATTTGAAATGTTAAAGGAATTCATTGCCAAAAAGTCAGCAAACCCTCCGAATTCCTTACAAATCAAAACCAATCATCGTAACATTAAAAGAGGGTGTCATACACAGTCAAATAGTTAGTGATAACTGTGGTCCAGTAGTCGATGTGACAAATGTTCATGAACGACGGTGACCAATGATGCAACACAAGAATTGGGCTTCATGGCACCAGAAGTTTCAGATTCTTCAGCTAATGGTGTGGTTTTAGAACCAGTACCATTTCATCGGATTGTGTGTACCGCACTTAGTGGTATTTGAAAGTTTTGCCATTGATTTATTTGCTGTTGGAATCGCAATTTCTAGGAGCTTACCACTTTACTCTAGGTATTTTACCTTGATTTGAAGTGCCATTACCTCCTGCTCCTTGGAAGGATGATCTGGGGATTTATGCCATTTACCGTCAAAATTCTAGTAGGTAGTGTTTAATAAAAATCCCAACTCTTGGATTGTTGATGCTCCTACTAGCTGACTGTTTACTGATGTTCTCTCCTAGAATTGAATGAATCTTGAAATTAAAAATGTTAATTTACTCTTCACTGTCGGAATCATTACTATACACAACAAATGTCCGCTTTCTTGATATCAGGGAATATTCAATTTATTTTCTTCAGTTATTCATCACAGGATTTTATACACTCATTGAGATCTTGGCATAATCATCCAAAAAGGCGCCAGATAAGTCACATGTTTTAGAGTATCAGCATCATTTACACATATCGAACAACATCTTGTCATTCTTTGTGCTTTTAATAGTCAATTTTTTTGGCCGCCAGGCGAAAAAAAGGTAAGCTTATCAGCTAGTGTCATTGTATCTCATGCTTCTAGTTTGGCTAGCTCTGGTAGTTTCAAACGAAATTGCTTGTCTTTCTTGATTGCTCCACCTGCACCTGTGGCTTGGACATCATTTCTCACTTTCTTGTTGAACTATAGCTTCATCTTGATAGAATTAGTTAGATTGAGTTGGGATCGTGCACTGCAATAATAACCTATTAAAAATAAAACTAATTTAGTATTACATCTTATTCTATTTTTAGTGCCTCTTAACTTAATGTTTTTGAGATTATAGGGAAAACATGACTAATTCAAGTGTAAAAAGTTTAAAGAAATTTATTGATCACTCATCTTAGTCGCCCACGCACTTATGTCTTCAACTTTGACATTCTTTTGACTTCCCTCTGCCATATCTTTGACAGACACTTCACCTCTCTCCCATTCATCGGGAGCGACAATGACAACATTTTTTACTCCTATTCGGTCCGCGTATTTAAAAACCCACTTGATCTTTTTTTGTTCAAGAATTAAATCCACGGATTGTCCAGCTTTTCGTAGAGTGGAAGCAACGCTGGCTGCATTTCCTTGAAGCTCTTTGTCTAATGAAAATACTACCGTATCAAACCCACAAGCATCAAACTTGGGAAGTAAGTCCCTATCTTTCAATAGTTCAACTATTACGGCATCACCAAAGCCAAATCCTGCTGCGGGTGTAGGTTCACCCCCAAAAGTCTCCAAAAGTTTGTCGTATCGCCCACCACCAGCGATAGCTCGAAGAGCCCCTTTTCTGTCGAATGCCTCAAAAACTAGCCCAGTGTAATACGCTAGACCACGTACTACAGAGGCATCGAACACCAACCAGTCTGAAATACCATAACCCTCTGCCAAGATGAAAAGTTTCTCCAACTCCTTTACAGCCTTGGATTCAGGTCCAAGAACGGATGCAATCGCATCTATTGATTTGTTGGTCAATACTGCTGTAAGTTTTCCAACTATCTCACTGCTAAGACCTATTTCTTCCAATTCTCCTTGAATCGCATCAAGAGGAACCTGACCAGATGACATCAGTCTAAATGATACCATTTTGTAGAACACAATAGCTAAATCGAAAATTAGCGCTCACCTTCTCAAGCTTGTCAACCAGCACACATGTAGCTGCAAACTTTTCTTCCGGAACATTTAGAGAGGTTAGGACTTCAGCGATCACCATTCTGGAATTTACTTTGATGCCAACATCGTCAGATGTCAGACCAACGTTCTCGAAAAAGGCTACCATAGCGGAAAGTAGTTCTGCTTCGGCTTCAACGCCGCTTACACCCCACACGTCCTTTACGATTTGAAGGCGGAAGCAAAATTAAGTTTGAACAAATTTCCTCAAATCAGCTGTACCTGCTTGATTTACTTACCATATTCCATTGGAAGTGTTCTCTTCGACGACCTCTCGTCATTCGCTCATATCTCCAGCACTGAGGAATCGAAAACCATTTAAGTGGCATAGTTAGACCACCTTTCTTGGCCATAACCATTCTCGCTAAACTGGGTGTCATTTCGGGTCTCAAGGCAACAGCACGTTCTCCCTTGTCGAGAAAGTTGTACAACTGTTGTGTAACCTCTTCCCCTGCTTTTCGTGTATAAAGAGCTTCACTCTCAAGTACTGGAGCGTCGTACTCTGAAAATCCATAAAGTCTCGCGACATTTCTCCATTGATCAAACAGCCACGTTCTCATCCTCATTTCTTCTGGATAAAAATCTCTTGTTCCCTTTGGCGGGTTAGTATCCAACTTGGGCATGTTGGCTTTAGAATTCTTGTCGGTAGATGATTTAGAAAGCATGTCTTTATCGGTCACTGCGTTGGACACGCGGCCACCACTTGTTGTCGACATGAATTGTATAGTTACTGAGCCAGTGCTTTTTGTGCGAATTGAATCAACACTGAATCTTGTCGGGTAAACATATCGAGACTTGAATGCAAATTGTGGAGAAGTGCGAGAAACAAAACTTTGTTGAAATGCTGAAACAGTTAGCTTTCGTAAATGCAGTGAAACAAATTTTATGCCAGTCATTATAAATGTTATCGTCTTCAATGAGTGAATGTTCATCTTGATTTGATATGATCTATTTAGAACAAAATCGATTGCTGATATCTCATTCTCTTTTTTTTATTCAAGAGATAACTCGAATGCACTCAAGCTGAGGGCAAATAATAGGCAGTGATTCTTGACGCAATTAGAGGCCAGATTTGCCAAGGGTTGAGCCATTCCCACAGACTGACCGCAGTTATAACATCATGCATGTATGCTCTTTGCGCGCTTTGAACCCCGGTGGTGCTCGGGCAATATAATTAGCTACACTCTTTGCTCCACTGTATAAAGAGATTAAGTGCTGCTTACAAAAGTACGTACTTTGAATTCCGCATGCAACTTTGCTGACAGCAGAGTGAAATCTCCAAGGCAATATGTACCTCATATGATTTTTTTAGGACTTTGGCAACATGAAAGAAAATAACAGGTCGAGTCTGAATTTCTCGTAATAAACCGACATGAAAAAGCTAAAATAAAAGATAAAGAAAAAAAAAGATAAAATCTAGAAAAGTTCCTTGATATATCGCAAATCAATATCACACTACACAAGAGGACTCGCTAAATATTTATGCAGCGCAGGAGCAAAAAAGAATCTAAACAAGCGAACAAAATCCTGAATGTTACTGTTCAAATATAAGTGGCTATGAAAGATGATTTATTCATTTTGGTCAAGTAGCTTAAATTTTGTATGAATCAACTCCTTTGTAGTATGTCTGCTGAACCCATTTGTTATGCATGTATTGGCAAAGCTTAAAATTACTTTTTTTGTGAAATATTCTTTCGTGCACCCTGAAAAAGTGATGACTGGAATCTGTCGGTCTGGGTGTGAACTAAAATGCCACGTGACGTATCTTTAACTTAGATCACTTCCCACTTTTTGTGCTGCCCCTCAACTTTAAGAACACGTCTTCAACATTTCAACTGGGTCTTCAACATTTCAACTGGGAAAGCTTTGTTTTCAAACATTAACGAACGGTTGATTGAAAAAAAGACGACTGTTCCGGGAAATTTAAATGAGTTCCATGAAGAACAACTACCTGATTATTTACAACCTTGCATGTTGTATAGGATGGGCCGCAGTCCTAGCTTTGTCACAGCAAGCTCTTTTGGCATCACCATTTGCTATTTCCTTGGCATCCATAAACAAAGCATTGAGTTCAATTTATGGGATCCCAGGCCTTGCTAACACTCTGATAATCGTCCAATGCGCTGCTATTCTCGAAATCGTTCACGCTGCCATGGGTTTGGTACGGAGCCCTGTAATTGTGACTACACTTCAAGTTGGAAGTCGTATTGCAGCGATTTTTGCGATCACGAATTCTCCAAACGCGCAAACTCAGTTTGGAGCTGGCCTGATGATTCTTTCATGGGCTTTGGTGGAAGTTCCTCGTTACGCATTCTATGTTTCTGCGTTGATTACTGGTGATGCTACGAAAAAGACACCTTATCCATTGTTTTGGTTGAGATATTCTTTGTTTGCAGTATTATATCCCACAGGAATTACAGGAGAACTAACTGTATTTTTGGCAGCATCCAAAGATCCAGTTTTTCTCTCTTTTTTGGGTAATGGATACGAGAACATAATGTATTATTATATCATGTCCTTTCCAGTAATCTACGCACCAGGGGCAATCCCAATGATTTTGAATATGGCGGCAAATCGCAAGTCCGCCATGAAAAAGCGTTTTGCTAAACCACCTCCTCCACCTCGTGGCATCTGTTGGCCGCTTGTTCCCGGAAAGGACGGGAAAGTGGATCGTTCCTCCACGCCAACTAGCAAAGAAATTTTGGCCTCTGCGATCGCAGCAGTAAACCAAGAAAAAGCAGAAGCTGTTCGCAATCTTCGTAATTGGCGTTTTGGTTACGTGAAACACTTTGTGAACATGGTAGAAGAACAATGTGCAAGTACAGAGGCAGCTCTTGCAGTTGCCAAGGCAGGATTGGCCAAAGCTCATTCTTTGTTCCAATTTGTGGACAGCGACGGAAACTCTTGCTCCTTGGTCGAGGCCATGAACAGACCTAATAAAGAGAAATTTTTCACAGGTATTGTTAAGGGCGCCAAGACGTCAGGTGCAGCAAATAAGTTGGAAGTCCCATACAAGGGAAACACTTTGTCCGGCGATTCACTCAAGAAGCAAGTGAGCAAGTGGGTTGAATACGGAACGATTGAGCCTAGCGCCGGTGAAGCAATCTGCAAGTGTGTTGACAATCCCGGTTATGTCGATCTTTCCGACCGTTATTTCGTCCTACTTGGAGCCGGATCTGCTATGGGACCGTTTCTGGTTCTCATGGCGCTTGGTGCTAACGTTATCGCTATTGACTTGGACCGTCCTCATATTTGGAAGCGATTGATCAATATTGCACGAGATTCGAGCGGCACAATCACATTCCCAATGAAAGTAGAACAGGATTCATGTGACAACGACGACGAACTGTTTGCTGCATCTGGAAGCAACCTTTTCACTCAGACGCCTGTGATCAAAGATTGGTTGTTGGGTTTGTACCCCGGAAAGGCCTTTACTGTGGGCAGCTACGCTTATTTGGATGGAGCACTTCACGTACAAGTATCTCTCGCAATGGACGCCATCACGCAAGCGCTCACTGAAAAGCGTCCCAACACAAGTTTAGCATATTTGTGCACACCAACAGATTTACATTTGGTGCCACAGGAAGCTTTTGACGCGAGTCTTTCAGAGTATAAAAGCTATTCCAAGAAGTTATTTTGCAAGTTGATGAACATGCTCAGTGGAGGCAAATTCCTACGCAAGAATGCTAAAAAGACTGTGACATCAAAGGATGGACAGACTTATTACCTCATCAACGGATTGTCTGTGGCTCAAGGACCGAATTATGCCATTGCGAAGCGCATGCAGCACTGGCGCGCCATTATTGCTCGTAGCATTGGTTGCACAGTTTCATCGAATATTGCACCCGCCACCTCAACAGTATCCGTAGTTCACAACAGGACGTTTGCGTGGGCTTACGAGGGAATGCCATACTTCAAGCCATATGAAATCTTCGCTCCTGAAACTTCTAATGCTGTCATGTCGGCAATTCTTTTCTATGATTTGAACGATCCTGCCAGCTCCGGTAACCCAAAGAACAAACTTAGCAACCCAAACCAACTCTTTTCTTACGGCTCATTCAATGGCGGTGCTTGGCGGTGTGCCTTTGAAGTTGACAGCATTGGTGAATCAAGTGTCTTGATATATTTCGCACGTCAATCGAAGCCAGTTATCGCTTTTATATGGCTTGTGGGAGTCGTCTCCATTGGAGTTGGGACTACAAAGAAAAATTAGTTAAAATATTTGAAAAATTTAGCTAGAAACAGTTCCATATTTGATCCACAATCATCAATTTAGCGATAGATAAGTTTAAAGCTTGTCATTCTCTTGATTTAATATAGATTCCATAAGACCACGTCCGGCGCTAAAACCTCGACTCGCGGCCACTTGGTGATACTTTTTACAAGTGGAATAGATTTCTGGCTTCGGACGCATTTCTATATATCTTGCACAATTATCTTGTTCTGCAAGGCTCATCATTTCTTCCATGTCTTCTTTACTTTTACCTCGGCACCCCATGTCCGCAGATGGGATAAATCCTTTGAGGCATCCATATATGCAAGATTGATGCATGGATGGTCTGGGAAGAGTATTTCTCTCATCGTTGCAAATAACCAAACAATCATTTTGTGGTTTCTTGAACTGCTCGGAGCATTCCTGAATCTGCCCATTGGTTGCCTCCAAACGTCTTCGAGCCAGTGGCGCTTCATCCTTTGGAGATGAGCCAAGCCTTAAATTCAGGTACACAATCAAAACTAGACAAGAGAAGCTGACGAGGAAAATGAACACCAACCCTCTCGCCTCGCTTGATTTTTTTCTCTCTCGCCAATAATTTCGTGATGGGCTTGAGTAAAGCGACATTGTTCCGACTATGAGAAAAAAATAACTTTTGAGGCCTTACAGACAATTGAATCTAAATAGTGCATTTGTTGCTTTAGATCTTTCTTTGAGACGTTTTATGTAAATGTATCATCCCAGCGTTAGATGATTGAAACAAGTCAACGCTGAATCTTTTTTCAAATTCCAAATCCGGGTTAAGGCTTTTTAGTGCATGTTATTTATTTTGTCTCTCTTCTTGCGAAAATCAATGAAGGCTTTATCCAATCTAGCAAAGAACTCATCTGCTTCACCTTGAGTCAGGCCTAGAGCACAGGCAGCGGTGAGGTAGGATTCCCCGTAGTCATTTGTGGAACTACCAAAGCCCAAAAACGTTTCATTGTTTATGGTCTTAGTCAGGTGTTGGGGTACCACACGTGTACCACTGACACATCTGGTAAATAACATAGAACCGAAGTAACTGACTTCTAAAGAGTCCCGCTTTATGCGTTCCTCTTCAGATAGCTCTACATTTCCTGTATGACCCTCTAGCGAGAGTGAATTTAGAGTTATGCCAAATGATATAGTATTCGTTGGGCATATCAAAGCGCGTTCGCCATGTTCCTTAGCAATATTTGCAAATCGCTCCTTAAATGACGATAACAGACGCTTTCGATCCTCTAGCAGCGATTTGTACCCATCAAGTCCCATTGACAAAAGAGTGATGAATAAATCTATGCAGGGCGAAGCGTTGGCGCGTCCAGCATACATTTTACTAACTGCCGATGTTACGGCTTCATCTGGTGAAATCAAAAGTGCTCCACCTTTTGGGATGGAAATTAATTTATCAGGAACGAAATGTTTGTGTCGACTTTTGGGAGTAACATGGAGCTTACCTATTGGCACTAAAAAGTTTTTGTCAGTGGATGATACAATGGCATCGACTCTCCCAATGCAACATGCACGGTTGATCAACTTGCATGTTATTTCACACTGAAGACCGTAAGCATTATTGATCAGATGGTTTATATCATGTTCCTTGCATATTTTTGCCACTTCGTCTACGGGGTCTGGTACTCGAGGTGCAAAACAGGATGTTGTTGTAATCACTGCAACGATGCGTTCAGGTCCCAAACTTTGAATCGCTGAACGAAGCGCCTCCAAATCAGTTATTACTTCATCGGTTCCTTCTCGTCTGATGGTAGGTATCACAACACATTCCATCCCTGCAGAAGAAATGGCCTTAAAGCAGCTTTTTTGGTCAATCCTGCACCATAAAACTATATTAGGATCCTTCAACTCGCCGTTTATTAGCTTCCTTATCTTTATCTCCTTCAAACTCTGCAACGCCAAAGCAACAGTCATACCGGTACACAAGGGTAATAAAATACCTGTCTTGCATGAGGTTCGTTTGTCGAGTCCGCTTCCTCGTCTAATGGCATCCATAGCCATATGCAGGGTGAGCTTGGCCATAGCACTGGATCCCACGGCCTTTGGCTGTGGCTCAGTTATGTCACCTGAACGTCCAACTCCGTGAGTAAATCCAAAATGCCTATTTGCCACGAGAGACGAAAATACACGACCTTCCCTTTCACCAACGCCACATCGCCGGGACTGTGCCGCGTTGTTTGTGTCGAGCGAAGACAATGTGTAAAGTAGAAGCTGGATTTGGACATCTGTCAAACCCGTGTCCGGCAAACGACGGTTCACAAATAGAGATTTATATTGCGATGATGATGCAATCAAGTTGCACAGACCAACCGAGGTATGATTGTTGGGAATGCCCAATTTCTCGAAGCATTCTTGTATATCGTCTCGCTCCATTACACTAATTTTACAAATCTAACGATAGATGAATTTTACTTGGATCTGTCATTATTTATTATTTTTGCATTCTGTTTTTACTAGAAAATCATAATGAAAGTCGCCTTGTAATAATTCTGAGTGTTGAAAACTAAGCTCAAACCATTTACTAAATTAAAAATTCAGCGCGATAATTAATTTCCTTCCATCTCATTATTGTTTACCTACTTTTGGTCTTGTTTTTCTTGCTTCATTGTTATCATTAGGGGTTGTCAAAGTTCTATCTATCGTCGAATTTTTTTTCGAACATAAATACTTTTTGAAAACTTCCGACTTAACCAATCCAAACTGAGCAACTTTGACTACCCCAAACACTCAAAATATCAAAAGGTACCTTTTTTATTTGCAGTTGAACAAACCCGTCACATTCGAAAGAACCCCTTAAAAATGCCTATACTTTCTAAAAGAGCAACCTTGATAAGAGAAAATGAATCACTAGCAGAACATTGAGCACCCTGTACCTCCAGACTGGTTCAACAATGACATGGTGGAGTTAGAGCAAGAAGATCAACTCAACCAGTCCATTGAGGATAGAACTTTGGATGCAAGACACAACCAAGTCTTTGCCTACATGTTGGAAGGTCGTTGGGATAAACTAACCTCAGCAGTGATGATTCCCACCTTCAAGAAAGGCTACAATCTGAGCGCTGAAAGAAAATACTAACTAAATTCGAATCAAACTGTAAGCTGTAATTATTAGATTAGTATTTTTAATTATTAGAGTAGTCAGGCACTGGCAATGCGCTA
>Ga0075154_10003370_pt1 | contig 10123 bp, 13 predicted proteins | sample JI71714BDNA_FD_70965 | JGI IMG/M metagenome (GOLD analysis project Ga0075154, IMG submission 70965) | Wastewater effluent complex algal communities from Wisconsin, to seasonally profile nutrient transformation and Carbon sequestration -... | ecosystem: Engineered > WWTP > Effluent > Algae...
GGGGGGGGGGAGCAGCCGACATGGCGGCAATTGTCCGGCTTCGCGGTTGCAGCAGAGGCCATGACCCGCTAAAGCAGCGGCCTATGTTCAAACTTCCCGATTTCAACGACCGCGCCAAGACCGCCGCCGAAGCCCGTCAGGCCAAGCTGGAAAAGTTCAAGCAGGCCGCGCCGCCAAGCGCCGAAGCCCTGGCCGCCGCCAAGGCCCGCGCCGAAAAGCGCGCCCAGAAGGAAGCCGAAGCCAAGGCCGCCCGCGCCGAACGCGCCCGCCAGCAGGCCGAGGAAAAGAAGCTCAAGGAAGCCCAACGCGAAAAGCAGGTGGAGCAGCAGCGGCTTGAAGCCATTGCGCGTGAGGCGGCCCAGAAAGCCGCGCGCGACGCCCGCTATGCTGCCCGCAAGCAGCGTGTGAAGTAAGCCGCAACCGGCTCCTGACGAATCAAGGCGGCCCCGGTTGATCCGGGGCCGTTTTTCATTCTGCCGCGCGGGCGCCAAACAGAAAGGGCGGCCACCCCTGCCCGGGATGGCCGCCCTTCTTGTTCAGCCCGCTATGGTTCAGGCCGGCTTTTTGATGTCAGCCCAGACCTTGCGGTACGACAGATAACCAAGGCCGGTCATGATGATCAGGAACAGGATGGCGGCCACCCCGGTTTCCTTGCGGTTTTCCAGCTTGGGCTCGGCCGTCCAGGTCAGGAACACCGCCACATCCTTGGCATATTGGTCGGTGGTTGCCGCCGTGCCGTCAGCATAGGTCACCTGGCCATCGGCGGCGAGCGGCGGCGGCATGGCGATGTTGATGCTGTGGAAATAGGGGTTGTAATACGACGTGTCCGGCTTCACCCAGCCCTTCGGCACATCATCGGAATAGCCGGTGAGCAGCGAATAGACATAGTTGGTGCCATCGTGGCGCGCCTTGGTCATCAGCGACAGATCCGGCGGGTTGGCGCCATTCTGCGCCGCGCGGGCGGCCGCTTCATTGGCATAGACCAGCGGGAACTTGTCGGCACCGGTGGCCTTGCGGGTGGTCGGTTCACCATTGCCGTCGATCGCGGCGACTTCATATTCTGCGGCAATGGCCTTGATCTGGGCTTCGGTGAAGCCAAGATCGGCCAGGTCGCGGAAAGCGACGCGGTTGATCGAGTGGCAGGCCGAGCAGACTTCCTTGTAAACCTGGAAGCCGCGCTGCAGCTGGGCACGATCGAACGTGCCGAACACGCCCAGATTGCCCGGACCATTATGTGCCCACTGCATCTGCTTGGGATGCTTGTGAAGCTCCTCGGCCATGTTCGGTGTTTCCGCTTCACGCGGTTGCACAGCGCCCCAGAGGACGTTGAGCACGAACAGCAGGCCAACGGCGAGTGCGCCGAGACGGATCATGGTTCGATCTCCTTATTCGGCCGGCTGGGCCACGGGGGCCGCACCGCCCTTGCCGTATTTGGCAAGCACCGCTTCCGAGATGGAAGCCGGCAGCGGCTTGGTCTTCTCCAGCTTGGAGACGATCGGCAGGATGATGAGGAAGTGGGCGAAATAATAGGCGGTCAGGATTTGCGACAGCCGCACCCACGGTTCATGCGCCGGCTTGCCACCGCAAACGCCCAGACCCAGCGCCACGACCACGAACACCCAGAACAGGATGCGGCTGACCGGACGATAGCTGTTCGAACGCACCGGCGACTGATCCAGCCAGGGCAGCAGGAACAGCAGCAGGATGGAGGCAAACATTGCCAGCACGCCCCACAGCTTGGCCGGCACGCCCAGGAAGTCGGTCGTGAAGGCGCGCAGGATGGCGTAGAAGGGCCAGAAATACCATTCAGGCACGATCAGCGCGGGCGTGGAGAGCGGGTTGGCCGGGATATAATTGTCCGGCTCGCCCAGGCTGTTCGGCATGAAGAATACGAAGGCCGCAAAGACGATCAGGTAGACGCCCAGGCCCACGAAATCCTTCGCGGTGTAATAGGGGTGGAACGGCACCGTGTCGCTTTCCGTCTTCACGTCGATGCCCGTCGGGTTGTTCGAACCCGGGATGTGCAGCGCCCACACGTGCAGGATGATCACCCCAAAGATCACGAATGGCAGCAGATAATGCAGCGAGAAGAAGCGGTTGAGCGTGGCGTTGTCGGGCGAGAAACCACCCAGCAACAGCGTCTGGATATAGGTGCCCACCACCGGGAAGGCCGAGAACAGACCGGTGATGACCTGCGCGCCCCAGAAGCTCATCTGACCCCAGACCAGCACATAGCCCATGAAGGCGGTGGCCATCATCAGCAGGAAGATCACCAGGCCCAGCATCCACAGCATTTCGCGCGGCGGCTTGTACGATCCGTAATAGAGGCCGCGGAAGATGTGGATATAGACGACGCCGAAGAAGAAGCTGGCGCCGACGGCGTGCATGTAGCGGATCATCCAGCCACCGTTGACGTCGCGCATGATATGCTCGACCGAGTCAAAGGCGACGCGGGTATCGGCGGCAAAGTGCATGGCAAGCACCACACCGGTGATGATCTGGATCACCAGCGCCACACCGGCGAGCACGCCGAAATTATAGAAAGCGTTCAGGTTCTTGGGCGTGGGATAGCCCGGCCCCAACGCGTTGAAGATGAAGCGCGGCAGCGGCAGCCGCGAGTCCATCCATTTGCCGACCTCGCTGGTCGGCTGATATTGCTTGGCCCAGGGAAAGCTCATCTTATCTGTCCTCAGCCGATCGTCACCGAAGTGGGTGACTTGAAGGTGTAAGGCGGCACTTCCAAATTCTTGGGTGCCGGGCCCTTGCGGATGCGGGCGGCGGTATCATAGTGCGAGCCGTGGCACGGGCAGAAATAGCCGCCAAAATCGCCCTTGGCTTCGCCTTCGGCCGCACCCAGCGGGACACAGCCCAGGTGGGTGCAAACGCCAAGCGTGATCAGCCACTGCTCATTGCCGGGCTTGGTGCGGTCTTCCAGCTTCTGCGGATCGCGCAGGGTGGCGACATCCACTTTCTTGGCTTCGGCAATTTCGGCCGCCGTCAGCTGCCGGGCAAACACCGGCTTGCCGCGCCAGCTGGTCTTGATCGACTGGCCGGGCTGCACCGCCGACAGATCCAGATCAATCGAGGCCAGCGCCAGCACGTCAGCCGACGGGTTCATCTGATTGACCAGCGACCAGGCCACCGGCACGACACCGGCGCCGGCAAAGGCCGCCGTTGCCACATACAGAAAATCACGGCGGCGCTCGCCACCGGGGGTGAGTTCATCGGCAGCCGCGTGCCGCACTTCGCTAGCCATCTCGATCCTTCCGAAAATGGGTGCAGAGTGAACGGTTGGTAACGCCCCGCCCACAGCAGCGCCCCGGATAGACAAGCCCATGCCGCAACGCAACGGACAAAACAGCCCATGGCCTCGGACATTTTGGCGCGGACATGACGAGACGGTAATGATTCCCGGCCACCCCGCCCGTGTTGGGGGGTTTCGCGGCCGCCAAAGCCGGTCTAGATGCTGATGCCATGATCACGCTTGATGAGCAGCAATTGGCCGCACAGGCCTGGTTCCGGTCCCTAAGGGACAGCATCTGGGCGATGCTGGAGCAATTGGAAGACGAATCCACCCTGCCCGGCACCGCCGGCCGGTTTGAAAAGCGCGTCTGGCAGCGCAGCGATCACAGCGGCGGTGACGGCGGCGGCGGCGAAATTGGGATCATGAAGGGCCGGTTGTTTGAAAAGGCCGGGGTCAACATCTCCACCGTCTATGGCGAATTCAACCCGGATTTCGCCAAGCAGATCAACGGCGCGGCCGAAGACCCGCGGTTTTTCGCCACCGGCATCAGCCTGGTCATCCATCCGGCCAACCCGCTGGTGCCGGCCGTGCACATGAACACGCGCATGCTGGTGACAACCAAGCGCTGGTTTGGCGGCGGTGTCGATCTGAACCCCGCCCTTCCCGACGAAGCGGAAACCGCCGCCTTCCATGCCGCCGTCAAGGCGACGTGCGATCGCCACAGCCCGGATTATTACCCGGCCCACAGCAAGTGGGCGGAGGAGTATTTCTGGGTGCCGCACCGCAATCGCCATCGCGGCGTGGGCGGCATTTTTTATGACCATCTGAACAGCGGCGACTGGGCGGCGGATTTTGCCTACACGCAGGATGTTGGCCGTTGTTTCCTGGAAACCTACCCCCGGCTGGTGCGCGAGAAAATGCACCGGCCGTTCACCGCCGAAGAGCGGACCGCCCAATTGAAATATCGCGGCCTCTACGCCGAGTTCAACCTTGTCTATGATCGCGGCACCACCTTCGGGCTGAAAACCGGCGGCAATACTGACGCCATCTTGATGAGCCTGCCGCCGCTGGCGATCTGGGAATGAGATGAGCATCACGGTGGTGCCCAAAGGCAGTGTCGCCACCGTCGTGACCTGCCTGGAAATGCGGCAGCGGCCGGCGCCTGCTCAGCCATCACGCTCCGCCTTGCAGTTGGTGCACCAACCTGCGGTTGATGTGGCCGAATATTGCCGCCTGTTTCGCCAGATCGGGGCACCCTGGCTGTGGCGCGGGCGGCTGGTGATGCCGCCGGCCGAACTGGCCGCCACGCTGAATGCCGAGACGACCGAAGTGCATTTCGCCCGGCGGCGGGACGGCACGGCCATGGGCTTGATCGAACTGGACTTTTCGCAGCCCGCCACCTGCGAGATCACCTATTTCGGCCTGGTGCCGGACATGACCGGACGCGGACACGGCCGCTGGATGATGGACCATGCGCTGAAACGTGCCTGGCGCGACGGCATTGATCGGGTGTGGATTCACACCTGCGATCTGGATCATCCGGCTGCGCTGAATTTTTACCAGCGATCGGGCTTTGTGCCCTATGAACGCTGGGTGGAAATCTATCCCGATCCCCGCGTTGACGGCACCTACAGCGACAATCCGGCGCCGCGAGTGCCGATCATTTGAGCATTTGGCGATAAGCGATGGCGCTGGCTGCCCCGGCGCCGATGGTGGTGAAGGTGGCGCCAATGCCGGGCAGCAGCACCCGCAGGAAGCGGCCAACGGCATCCAGCCCGGCCAGCTTCGCCACCACCTCGGCAGCCGAACCGGCAATATCGGCCAGCAGGCCAATGCCGATCACGCCAAACAAGCCCAGCACGATGAACAGCGCCAGTTGCAGATCATGGCCGCGGGTCAGATCCCAGGTGCGCCGCAGCAACGCCATTGGATCCCGTGTCTCGCAAATCACCACCGGCCCGACCACAAAGGCCAGCCGCCCAAACAGCCAGACCGCCGGCAGCACCAGCGCCACCAAGGCCAAGCCAAGCGGCACCGCCAGGGCCAGTTGATACAACATCAACACCGGCCAGGCCGACAGGCCCGCCGCCACTGACCAGCGTGGCGCCTGATCGGGCCGCAGCACCATGGCGTTCACGATCAACTGCGCGGCCGATGCCGCCAGACTGGGCACCACCAGCAGCCACAGCAGTTGGGGCCCGGTGAATTCAAACGCTTCCGTGGGCGGCGGCGGCCCGAACAGGCCAATCGCCACACTCACCAGCAGCGTGAAAGGGGCCGCCAGCGCAAACAGGCGCGGCAGGTCAGCCGCCATGGCGGCGCCCATGTCATTCCACAATCGGGAGGCGCGCAGCTCCACGCCGTCTGGCAACCGGTTCAAGCCGCCGGCTTGACGCCGGCCTCTGCCATCAGCGCCTGCAATTCGCCAGCCTGATACATTTCCATCATGATGTCGCTGCCGCCAACAAATTCGCCCTTCACATAAAGCTGGGGCACGGTCGGCCAGTCGCTATATTCCTTCACGCCCTGGCGGATCTCCATATCGGCAAGAACATCAACGCCTTCAAAGGGGACATTCAGCCGTTCGAGAATGGCAACGGCGGTGGAGGAAAAGCCGCACTGCGGGAAAAAGGGCGTGCCCTTCATGAACAGCACAACATCGTTGCTGGTCACCAGGTCGGCGATGCGCGCGTGAACCGGATTGGTCATCGGGGAGTCCTTTCTTGGCCGTTCAGGCCGGAATCGTCGTGAGTTTCAAGGCGTGCAGCGCACCCCCCATGCGCCCGCCCAGAGCATTATACACCAGCCGCTGCTGCGCAACCCGTGACAGGCCGGCAAACTGCGGTGCCGTGACCACGGCGGCATAATGATCGCCATCACCGGCCAGATCGGTGATCTCCACCCGGGCACCGGGCAACGCGGCAAGGATCGCCGATTCGATATCGGCAGCAGCCATTGGCATCAGGCGGCACCCGCAACCTGGATTTCGGCCTGCGCCAGCTTTTCCGCCAGCATCGCCTTGATATCATTCTCGCCCACGCCCAGTGGCTTCAGATCGGCGAGCAGCTTGGCGATGATATCCGCATCACCCGGCACTTCCAGATCCGAAAGCAGCACCGACTTGGCATATTCCTCGGCCGTGTCACCGGTCTTGCCCAGCTTTTCCGCGGCCCACAGGCCGATCAGCTTGCCACGGCGAGCCAGGATGCGGAACCGCAACGCCTCGTCATGGGCGAACTTGCTTTCAAAGGCCTTCTCGCGGTCGTCAAAGCTGCTCATGATGAAATCCCTCTTTGATTTGCCCTTCAGATAGTGAAGCCGGGCCCCGGGTTCAATCACTGTCTGCCCGCCATTGTTTCCGGCGGCCTTTGCCGCTATGGGCACTCCCCCACGCGCCGGGGGCATGATAGCCTGCCGGCCTCGATGCATTGTCCTTCGGAGACTTGCCATGACCCGCCGCCGCCAGATTTACGAAGGCAAGGCCAAGATCCTGTATGAAGGCCCGGAACCCGGCACCCTCATCCAATATTTCAAGGATGATGCCACCGCCTTCAACGCCCAGAAAAAGGGCACGATCAGCGGCAAGGGTGTGCTGAACAACCGGATTTCGGAACATGTGTTCACGTTGCTCAGCCTGATCGGCATTCCTACCCACTTCATCCGCCGCCTCAACATGCGCGAGCAACTGGTTCGCCAGGTTGAAATTATCCCGATCGAGGTCGTGGTGCGCAATGTCGCGGCGGGCAGCATCGCCAAGCGCTTCGGCATCGAGGAAGGCGTGCAACTGCCGCGCACCATCATCGAATATTATTACAAAGATGATTCGCTGAACGATCCACTGGTGACCGAGGAGCATATTGCCGCCTTTGGCTGGGCCAACCCGGACGAAATGCACGACATCGCCGACATGGCGATCCGCATCAATGATTTCATGGCCGGCATGTTTGCCGGCGTTGGCATCAGGCTGGTGGATTTCAAGCTGGAGTTCGGCCGCCTGTTTGACGGCGAATTCTCCCGCGTGATCCTCGCTGACGAGATCAGCCCCGATGGCTGCCGTCTGTGGGACATGAAGACCGGCGACAAGATGGACAAGGATCGGTTCCGCCGTGACCTGGGCGGCGAAGTGGAGGCTTATCAGGAAGTCGCCCGCCGCCTTGGCCTGCTCACCGAAGACGAGCCGGCCGTGCTCGATCTTGAGGAGCATCGCAAGGCGCGCGGCAAGGACAAGCCCGCCAGCGAATAAGGCGTCAGGCCCAGCGCACCGGTTCGATTCGGCGCACGACAAGACCAAAGATCAGGGTGCCGCCGGCCACCACGCCGGCGGTCATCAAAAATGCCGGGCGATAGCCGGCGGCATCCACGATGATTCCGGTCAACACCGGGCCGACAATGCCGGACAGATTGCCGATGCTGGTCTGCACGCCCACCCAACGCCCGGCAGATGCCGGCCCGGCCATGGTCTGGCCGATGACGAACAGCATGTTGGGCAGTGGCCCATAGCCGAAACCGGTGATGGCGATCAGCACCACCAGCGGCAGCCAGCCCTCGATATCCGGCAGCACCAGCAGGCCCACGACATAGGCCAGCACCGAGCCGATCAACATGCGCCGGCGCCACATTGATCCATCGGCACCCCGCCTGATCGCACGATCGACGATCCAGGCCCCCGCCGTGCCGCCGATGATCTGCGCAATGTAGAACACGCTGGTGAGCAGGCTCATGTCGAGGATCGAGAAGCCGCGCACCTTCACCAGCCACAGCGGCAGCCAGCCAACGATGAAATACAGGCCAAAGGTGCCGGCGATATGCAGCAGCGTGATGGCCCAGAAACTCGGCTGGCGCAGCACCTGCATCAGCGGCACGGCCGTCTCAGGGGCCGTGTCCGCCTTGCCCTCCCCTTCCTCGATGCCGCGCCGGGCCAGCCACCACGGCACCAGCCAGACCAGGGTGGCGAGGCCGAAGATGATGAACATTTCGCGCCAGCCCCAAAACTGCATGATCACCCCGCCGCCCAGCGTGCCGATCAGCGGCCCCAGCGCCAGTCCGCCTGACAGGGAGACATTGGCCAGGCTGCGTGCGCCTTCCGGCACCCGGGCGATCAATTTGGAGCCGCAGGGAAAGGCCACGCCCTCGCCCAGGCCCATCAACAGCCGCAACAGCAACAGGCCAGTGATACCGCCGGCCATGCCGGCGCCAACAAAGCCCATCCCGATCGTGGCCAGCGCCCAGATGGCCACGCCCAGCGCCATCAGCAGCCGCACGCTCATCCGGTCGGCCAGCCAGCCAGCGAGGGCCAGGGCCGGCACATAGGTCCAGTAGAAGCTGGAGACGATCACGCCATAGCGTTCGTTGGTCAGGCCGAATTCGTCCTTGATCAGCGGCGCGGCCACCGAAACGGCGCCGCGATCGATATAATTCAAGGCGATGGCAGCGCCGATCAGGATGATCGCCCAGCGCAGCGGTGCAGACAGCATGAATTTCTCCCCGGCTGCACAGTGGCTTTGGGGGTGCGCGCCGTCAACAGGCCGGCCAAGATGGGGCATGATTCGCCTGATCGATCCCGATTCCGATGCCGATCTGATTCCGCAATTGGCGGCGATGATGGTGGCCGCGGTGGCGGGCGGTGCCTCCATCGGGTTCATGGCGGGCTTTGGCCAAGCGGACGCGGAATGCTGGTGGCAGGGCCGATTTGGTGCCGCCCGCGTGGCCGAAATCCTGATCCTGGTGGCCGAAACCGGGCCTGTGGTGGACGGAACCGTGACGTTGGTGCCCGCAACCATGCCCAACCAGCTGCACCGCGCCGATGTGGCGAAAATGCTGGTCGCACCCCATGCCCAGCGCCAGGGCGTGGGCGCCGCGCTGCTCGCCGCCGTGGAGGATCTGGCCCGCGCGCAGGGGCGCACCACATTGGTGCTGGACACAATCAGCGGCTCGGCCGCGGCCCGCCTTTATGAACGGGCCGATTGGGAGCGCGTGGGCGAGATCCCGGCCTATGCCCTGATGCCCGATGGCGCGATGGCACCCACCACTTATTACACCAAGCGGCTGTGACTGGCCTCGCGCCGCCGGCTGCGCTATGCCGGCCGGCGTGAACGGCAAGACCATATTGTTGATCGTCGGCGGCGGCATTGCTGCCTTCAAGGCGCTGGAGCTGGTGCGCGAACTGCGCCGCGCCGGGGCCCGCGTGCTGCCGGTGCTCACCGAAAATGGCGCCCGCTTTGTCACGCCGCTGTCCCTGTCCGCCCTCGCCGGCGAAAAGGTCCGCACCAGCCTGTGGGATCTGGAGGATGAGGCGGCGATGGGCCATATCCAATTGAGCCGCGCCGCCGATCTGATTGTCGTCTGCCCGGCCACCGCCGATCTGATGGCGCGCGCCGCCACGGGCCAGGCGGGTGATCTGGCCGCCACCCTGCTGCTGGCCACCGACAAGCCGGTGCTGATGGTGCCGGCGATGAATGTGCGCATGTGGCTGCATGCCGCCACCCAGCGCAACATCGCCACGCTGCAGGCCGACGGCATCACGGTGATGACACCGGACGATGGCGAGATGGCCTGCGGCGAATTTGGCCCCGGCCGCCTGCCCGAAGTGCCGGCCATCATGGCCGCCATCACGGCGCAGTTTGGCCCGAAACCCTTGGCTGGCCGCCACGCGCTGGTCACCGCCGGGCCAACGCACGAGCCGATCGATCCGGTGCGCTTCATCGGCAACCATTCTTCGGGCAAGCAGGGCTTTGCCATTGCCGCCGCGCTGGCCACGGCCGGCGCGCGGGTCACGCTGGTCGCCGGGCCGGTGCATCTGCCGACGCCGGCCGGGGTGACGCGCATCGACGTGATGACCGCCCGCCAGATGCAGGCCGCCTGCGAAGCCGCCCTGCCCGC
>Ga0075154_10003372_pt1 | contig 10119 bp, 8 predicted proteins | sample JI71714BDNA_FD_70965 | JGI IMG/M metagenome (GOLD analysis project Ga0075154, IMG submission 70965) | Wastewater effluent complex algal communities from Wisconsin, to seasonally profile nutrient transformation and Carbon sequestration -... | ecosystem: Engineered > WWTP > Effluent > Algae...
GTGTGCGCGACAAATGTTCATAAATGGATTGGTATTGGGCGCGTACAGCCCCGTCGCTGCACATTTCGTCCCAATACCCCGGCCTGATTTTATATTTCTGAAAAAGATCGCTGGACATAAGTTTATTTTGAATTTCCAGCCGCAACATTAAGTACTTTTTGGGGAAAACCCTTTAACAAAAGAACATCGTTTTGAATTACGCCATAAACTTCTTCAAATGTGTTTTTTGGCCAAATTTATTATTTCTTTTTCAAAAAATACAAATACACCGGAAGGTGGTCGCTGTACCCATTGATAAAAATATCGCCCACGTAGGTACGGAACGGGTACCCCCGAAAAGCGCCTTCGGTTTGCAACAACCAGGGCTGACGATAGACCATTGACTTGTAAAACTGCCATCCACCCGATTTTTTATTCACGCAGGGTTGTGACACAATCATTTGGTCAAACAAACTCCAGGCGTCGCGGTAGGCCATAGTGCCGTTGCCACTTTTGTAATGGTCGTACATGGGATTGTACAAGCCCCCTTTTTTTACGTCTTTGGTATCGCCTTTGGCTTGCAGCACTTTGGTCAGGCTTTTGCTGTCGGGATCGTCGTTCAAGTCACCCATAATTACGATTTTAGCGTTTTCGTCGGCGGCCAAAATACTATCGGCCACCATTTTGCACACTCCGGCGGCCACGGCCCGGCCCGGCGCACTGGCGGCTTCTCCACCACGCCGCGAGGGCCAGTGTCCCACCATAAAGTGCATCGGTTCGCCGTCGAACAAACCCGTCACGTACAAAATATCGCGGGTAAAATCTTTCGCCCCGGTTTTGGCATCGGTAAGCGCCACCGGAAACACCCGCGAGCCGGTGAGTTTAAAATATTTAGGGTTGTACAAAAGGCCACAATCAATACCGCGCTCATCGGGCGAATCGTATTGCACCACTTTATAACCCCGGTTTTTAATGGCTTCCTGCACCACTAAATCTTCGAGAACTTTGGCATTTTCAATTTCGGCCACGCCCAATACCGCCACGCCGTCGGGGGAGAGTTCGGTGGCCAACTGACTGATGACTTTGGCCATATTGGCCTGTTTGGAAATGTATCTTTCGGTATTCCAGGCCAGGCGTCCGGCGGGCAAAAAATCCTCGTCGTTGGTATTGGGCGAATCAATGGTGTCAAAAAGGTTTTCCAAATTGTAAAAACCGATGGCGGCTACCTTGTAAGCGTCCTTATTATCCTGCCCCAAGAGGAGTGTCTCGGTAATTATAAAGAGGGCCAATACGAGCCAAATTTTGCGTAACTTATTCATTTTCAGTAGTGTTATTCAATTTTGCGCCGCAAAGTTGCAGCAAATTCACCATTCCGACGCAGGCTTTACAACAAATTAACAAGCGGGGGTGCAAATATGCCGAAATTATTTGCATAATTTTGCAGCGATTTTTCGCAAAAACTACGCGTAACTTTAACAAAAAGTACCGCAAACGCAATAATCCCCCCGCAGGTAGTTGAATGAAAAGTTCCATTTTACGGCGCGTTTTTGTTCGCACCACTACTTATTTGACATTTAAAGAGTGTACCACCCATTCTGTTCATACGATGTACAAACCGGCTCACTCCGCCCCGAGTGGGAAGGTCGTATTTTAACCAATTCATCACACCATTTAATGTTATCAAAAAAACTATTACTGATCTGGCTAATGACGTTCATTAGCACGGTATCGCTATTGGCGCAGGTAACGGTAACAGGAACCGTTTCTGACAGCGAAACCGGATCACCTCTTCCTGATGCTTCTGTTTCGATTAATGGCTTACCTTTATTTGCCGCTACTAACCAACAAGGTATTTTTGAACTCCAAAACGTACCCGTTGGTAAATCGGTGTTGGTCGTAACCAAAGCCGGGTTCAAACCTTACGAAAAAGAGGTAACCCTTCAGCAAACGGTAAAAGGCATCGAAGTTGTGCGGATTACACTGGTTAAAGACCCCATTGCGGTCGAAAACCCCACCACACCGGGTGCTTTTAGTCCGGGTGAAATCCCCACGGTTACTTTAGACGAGGCAGAAACCGAAACCGACGGAGCGAGTGAAGTAGCCAACCTGCTGCACGCCAGTCGCGACGTTTATCAAAACATTTCGGGTTTTGGCTGGTCGTTTTTCCGCTTCCGCGAACGGGGTTACGAGTCCGAAAACTTCCCGTTGTTTCTCAATGGTGTTGGGATCAATGACCCGGAAACCGGCGGCGCATTTTTTGGTGAATTTGGTGGATTGAACGACGTTTTGCGCGCTCGGGAAACGTCCATTGGCCTCGAAGCCTCCGAATTTGCTTTTTCGGAAATTGGCGGTGCCACCCGCCTCGATACTCGCGCTTCGGTGCAACGCAAAGGGGTGCGTTTGTCGCATGCCGTGAGCAACCGCACGTACCGCCACCGCACCATGCTTACCATGAATACCGGACTCATGCCCGGTGGCTGGGCGGTATCGGCATCGGCCAGTCGCCGTTGGGCCAGTGAAGGTTGGTACGAAGGCACGCCGTTTGACGGTTATTCCTGGTTTCTTTCGGCCGATAAAAAATTCAAAAAACACGCGTTTAATATCACCGTACTGGGTGCTCCGACCAAACGGGGCCGCAACGGCGACGCTCCGCAGGAATTGTTCGACATTGCCGGTACAACGCGTTATAACCCCAGTTGGGGCTATTGGAACGGCGAAAAACGCAGTGCCAACCTCGCCCACTCCAACCAACCCATTGCTTTGTTGCGCTGGGACTTTAACCCCAACGATAAAACCAGTTTGACCCTGACCACGTACGGACAAGCCGGAAAACGGGGACAACAACGCCTGGACTGGTTTGGAGCACGCAACCCTAACCCGGATTATAACCGCGATTTGCCATCGTCGCTGCCTAACCCCGAACTGGTGCAACAGTGGTATGATCAACTCCGCGACAATCCTGATTTGCGCCAGGTTGATTGGGCCGGCATTTGGGAATCGAACTCGATCAACACCGTTTCTGTACAAAATGCCAACGGTATCCCCGACAACACGGTAACGGGCAAACGTTCAACGGTATTAATGGCCGATTTCCGCGAAGATAGCCGCGAATTAGGCACCAACTTATTGGTGCGCCGTGACCTGACCAATCGTGTTGTACTGAACGGCGGTGGTAATTACCAATACTATCTGGGCCGCAACTTTAAAGTAGCCGAAGATTTGTTGGGTGGCGAGTTCATGCTGGACATAAACCCATTTGCACAACAAGACTTAGCGGGCAATACATTTGCCCTCAACAACGACTTGCGCACCCCTAACCGCATTGTGCGCGAGGGTGAAATTTTTGGTTGGGATTACGACGAAAATATTCGCAAAGGCGGCGCTTGGGCACAAGTGACGGCCAACTTGCAAAAATGGAGTTTCTTTGGTGGTGCTGAATTTAATTTTTCAACGCTTTGGCGCACCGGGCACATGCAAAACGGTCGTTTCCCGGATAACTCTTTGGGTGATTCGGACAAAATCACTTTTAACACCTACGGGGTAAAAGGTGGTGCAACGTACAAACTCAACGGCCGAAACTACATTTACGCCAATGGTTTTCAGGGTACCCGCGCACCGTTGTTCCGCGATATTTTCTTGTCGCCGCGCACCCGCAATGACTTTTACCAAGCGGCAAAACCGTACCAAATTTACGCCGGAGAAACGGGCTTTATTCACCGCTCCCCGCGCCTGCGCGCTCGTGTAACGGGCTATTGGACCAAATTTGACAATCAAATTGAGTCATTGTTGTTTTTTGGACAAACGACCAGCGCGTTTGGTACCGAAATTCGCACCAACGTTGACCAAGTGCACTCGGGTATCGAAGCCGGTTTGGAAGTAAAACCGTTTGAAGCATTTACCCAATGGACGGTTTCGGCGGCCACCAACCTCGGTTACTACCGCTACACATCGCGCCCAACGCTCAATTTTTACGAAGATAATACCAACGTGGTATCTATTGCCAACCAGTTGACGTACCAAACTAACTTTTTGGTACCGCGCACGCCCCAAACTACGGCTTCGGTTTCGCTTAAATACGAAGGCCGCCGTTTTTGGTTTGCCGCCATTACGCTTAACTTTGCCGATGATTACTGGTACGAGTTTGATCGCCAGCGCCGCACCACCGATTACGCAATTAGTGTAGCCGGTACCGGCGCCCAGCCCGGCTCTGACGAATGGAATACTATTTTCCACCAAACCAAAGCCCCGGCGGCTTATACGCTGGACTTTTTTGGCGGAAAATCATGGCGGATTAAAAGCAAGTATTTCCTGAACCTCAACGTGGGTTTGAACAATATTCTCGACAACCGCAACGTGGTGGTATCGGGTCGTGAGGTATATTTCCGCGCATTCCGCGACGTGGACGACGCGCGTTTGTACCAAAACGAATTGATTTACGCCCCAGGATTTAACTATTTTGCCAGTTTAACCTTTAGATTCTAATATCAATAATTATGAAAAATACACTTGCCACAAAAATTGGAATGGCTTTGGCCTTAGTTGCCTTTGTTTTTTACTCTTGCGTAAAAACCGAATTTGACGAGCCACCTATCACTGGTACACCAGTAGATGTTACCCCAAACATCACCATTAAAGAACTCAAACAATTGCACGTTACGCCGGAAGGTTTTGACAAAATCACCGAAGATAAAATTATCGAAGGTGTGGTGGTTATGGACGACCGCTCCGGTAACTTTTACAAAACCATCGTTATTCAGGACGCCAGCGGCGGTATCGAAGTAAAATTCAACGATGGCTTTTTGTACAACCAATACCCCGTGGGTCGTACCATTTATATCAAATGTAAAGACCTGATGTTGACAGATTACGCGGGTGTTACCCAAATTATCGGCGGCACCAAAGAAGAAGCCGGTGTGTTGAGCGAAGTAGGTATCACCGAAGCGCAAGCCCGCGAAAAAGTCCTCAAAGGTTTGGTGGGTACGGCTCCGGCTCCCCGCGTCATTACCATGTCGCAAATGAACGACCCCAACTTTATCAGCACTTTGGTGCGTTTGGAAAACGTTCAGTTTATCAAAGCCGACTCGGATAAAACCTACGCTGACCCCATTGCCAAATCATCATTGAACCGTACCCTGGAAGAGTGTAACGGCGGCGAAGGTTTGTTGGTACGCTCCAGCGGTTACGCGGACTTTGCGGCGGCCAAAACACCCGATATGAGCGGTACCATCACGGGTATTCTCAGCACGTTTAACGGCGACGCTCAATTGTACCTCCGCAACCTCGAAGATGTTCAATTCACAACGGCGCGTTGCATTATTTTGTGCGGCACCACGGGTGGTAATGTCAGCGTTGATAATATTAACGAAGCATTTACGGGTTTGCCTACGAATCAGGATATTTCCCTCAATGGCTGGTCGAATGTGGGTGCTGACGGTTGTCGCACCTGGCGCGCCAGTGCGTTTTCGGGCAATACTTACGCGCAAGCAACGGCATTTTCCAGCCAGGACCCATCGAATGAATCCTGGTTAATTACGCCCGCGATTCCGGTTTCTACGCAGAAAACGTTCAGTTTTGAAAGTTCCTGGTCGTATTTCCGCCACAATGGTTTGTCGGTATGGTACTCTACCAACTACGACGGCACTAATTTCGCCGCCGCTACCTGGCAGCCACTTAACTGCACGCTGGCGACCGAAAACGACAAAGACACCAACCCTAATTTTAGCGTTTGGGTGCCTTCCGGCAACGTTGCTTTGCCCGTGGTGAACGGCGGTAAAGTACACATCGGTTTTAAATACGTGGGTACCGGCGCGGCCAACACAACCACCTGGCGTATCGATAACGTGAAAGTAAACTAGAAGACTTTAGACAAAAGACCTTAGACGGAAGACGGCTCGTCGTAGAGTGTTCATTGAACATCGAATTTCGAACACCGAACATCGAACACCGAACATCGAACGCCGAAATGTTTGCGTATGAGACAGGTTTATTAGGACATTGGACTTTGATTTTAGATTTTAGATCTTTGTAAAATGCTGGATAGGTGCATAGCACCGAAATATCGCAGTGCTTCGCTCCTTTTACACGAGCACTCACGGTTTTTCAATAAATATCAAGGATTAGATGGGTTGTGTTGTGTTACTTATTTGTACATTTACGTCTCATTTCTGCTTTAAACGAAAGCATCAACATCTAAGGTCTTTTGTCTAAGGTCTTTTGTCTAAGGTCTTTCATCTAAAGGCTTTAGCCTAAAAAAAATATCATTAAAATTTAACCATATTTATTAACATGTCATTACAAGCAAAATACCAAGCAGTATTGAACCTCGGTGAAGAAATCGGTGCAAAAAACGGTTCAGTATCAGAAGCAAACGGCGTATTAACCATTGCGGGAACTGTTCACTCTGCTTATGAAAAAAACCTGTTGTGGGACAAAATCAAAGCGATCGGTGGCGACGCTCCGGCTGACCTTATTGCTGATATTCAAGTAGAAACGAACGACTACTACGCGAAATACACCGTTGAAAAAGGCGATACATTGGGCAAAATCAGCAAACATTTTTACGGCGAAGCCGGTAAATACATGCAGATTTTTAACGCGAACACCGGTATCCTCAGCAACCCTGATTTGATCGAAGTTGGTCAGGAATTGGTGATTCCTTTCGAGCAGTAATCTGGATTTTATATTTATCCAAAATGAGTCACTCCTTGTCGGGGAGTGGCTCATTTTTTTTTGTGTACCTTTACGGCCTATTTCCGGCCCAACCAGCCGGAATAGTGTATAAATTTTAAAAAAAAATGAGCAATACTTATGTAGCCATTATGGCGGGCGGCGTTGGCAGCCGCTTTTGGCCGGGCAGCCGCGAAGCCAAACCCAAACAGTTTTTAGATATGATGGGCGTGGGCAAAAGCCTGCTCCGTCTTACTTTTGAACGCTTTTTGCCGCTTTGCCCCGCTTCCAATATTTTTGTCGTGACCAATGCCGCGTACAAAGACCTCGTCAAAGAACAAATTCCGGAATTAACCGACAACCAGATTCTTTGTGAACCGAGCCGGAACAACACTGCTCCCTGTGTGGCCTACACTTCTTTTAAACTGGAACAACTGAACCCAAACGCCACGTTTGTGATTGCGCCTTCGGACCATATTATCCTGAAAGAATCGGCTTTTTTGGAAAAAGTGAGCGCGGGTATTGAGTTTGCCAGCCAAAACGACGCTTTGGTCACCCTCGGCATCGAACCTTCGCGCCCCGATACGGGTTACGGCTACATTCAGTTTGAGCCGGAAATGACCAGTCCGCACCTCCACAAAGTGCGCCGTTTTGCCGAAAAACCCAGTCTGGACAAAGCCATCGAATTTGTCGAATCCAAAGAATACCTGTGGAACGCCGGTATTTTTATCTGGAGCGTTGCGTCCATTTTAAAGGCATTTAAAGACCTTTCGCCCGATATTCACAGCATTTTGGAGGCCGGAAAATCGGTGTACAATACGCCCGATGAACAGGAGTTTATCAACCGCCTCTACCCTACTACGCCCAATATTTCGGTGGATTTTGCCATCATGGAAAAAGCCGCCAATGTTTATACCATCCCGGCCGAATTTGGTTGGTCCGACCTCGGTACGTGGGCGAGCCTGTACGCCGAATGCGAAAAAGACGCCAACAACAACGTCAATCAGGCCCGTAAAACCCTGCTCTTAGACGCCAAGAACAACCTTATCCGATCGTCAAACCCGGAAAAACTCATCGTCATCAAAGACCTCGATAATTATATCATCGTGGACGAAGAGGATGTGTTGATGATTTACCCCAAGTCTAAGGAACAGGAAATCAAACAAGTGACCGCCGCCGTAAAAGAAGGGTTTCAGGGGGCGCATTTGTAGGGAAGGGTTGAATACATGCTCAATATCTACATATCACACGCCGCTGCCGACAAAGCATATCTTGACGCGTTTTTGCGGGAGATAAAACCCATGCAGGAGAAGTACAACCTGCGCATCTGGTACAACCACCCGGAACCGGAACCGGTGATTCCGTTCCCGTGGAAAATTTTATTTTTTTGGTACCAGCCCAAAGGCAGCCCGTTTCCTTACAACCGCTTTTTGCACGAGGAATTGGACATTGCGCATATTTACCTGTTTTTTACCAGCCAAAACAGCATTAGTACGCCTTGGATAGAAACCGAAGAAGTAAAACGCGCCGTTAGCCGGTACCGCGAATACGGCAACCGCTACATCCGGATTTTTCCCGTGGTGGTATCATCATCGCAATGGAAAGTTTTTTCCGAACTGGCTTCCTACCCCGTTATTGGCCCCGCCGGTAAAGCCATGAACCAACTGCCATCGCCGTCGGACGGCTGGGAAGAACTGCTGGACCAACTCAAACCCGTGGTCGAAGACCTTACCCGCAACCACAAAGAGGAAAACAAACGCCTGGGCTTGCCCGTCGATCCCAAGCCGCATCCGTGGAGCGATGTACCCACCGAACTCATTCCGTTTCCCAAATGGGTCGGCTGGGCCATGTTGCTCGGAATATTTTTTTCCCTCGCTCGTTTCTACGATAACAATTGTACGCGTAAATTGCCGCCCGGAATTCCAACCCGTAACCCCCAACCCGAAGAATACCGGCGCGAAAATCCGGTGCAACCACCCGAAGATTTGGTGGTACCCCGCGATACGGCTCGCTAACACCTTTTTTTCATCTTTAACTGCTATTACTCTATGCTTTGGGGAATTGATCTCGGCGGCACCAAAATTGAAGGCGTGATTTTGGAAAGCAGCACCAACTTACAACCCATCGCCCGGATGCGCGTACCCACCGAAAGTGACCAAGGGTACGACCACATTATCGGGCAAATAAAAAAACTGGTGGATATGCTTTCCGCCGAAACGGGCCTCACCTGCACTTCGTTGGGCCTGGGGCACCCCGGTGCATTGGACCCTTCCACCGGATTGATGAAAAACGCCAACACCACCGCCCTCAATGGTCGCCCGTTTGACAAAGATTTGTCCGCTGCATTGGGCGGAATCGAATTAAAACTCTCCAACGATGCCAACTGTTTCGCCGTAGCCGAAGCCCTCATGGGGGCCGCTAAAGATGCCGTTCCCAACGCCGAAGTGGTCTTTGGTATTATTATGGGAACGGGCGTGGGCGGCGGTATTGTGGTGCGCGGAAAAGTGATTAACGGCCGCCACGGCATCGGGGGGGAATGGGGACACAACCCACTCGAACCCGAAGACGGCGAAATGTGCTACTGCGGCAAACGCGGCTGCGTGGAAACCGTATTTTCCGGGCCGTTCCTGGAGCGCCATTACCAAAAAATCAGCGGTGAAAAACTGCCGCTCAAAGACATTGTCGCCCGCGATATTGCCGGTACCGACCCGCACGCGGCCGCAACGATGACCCGCATGGTGCAAATGTTTGGCAAAGCCGTGGGAGCAGTAATCAACATGATTGACCCCGATGTCATTGTAATCGGCGGTGGCGTGGGCAATATTGATATTTTGTACACCCGTGGCGTGGAAGAAGCCAAAAAACACGTGTTTAACCCGCGTTTGGATACCTTGTTCCTTAAGCCCAAATTAGGTGACAGCGCTGGAGTATTCGGGGCGGCGTTGTTGTAGGTTCTTAGTAGAATCCGTGCGGCTACGCTTGCGGCACAGCCGCACGGATTGTTTCACACGAAATGCAATTTCGCGCGAGTAATTTTGTGGGTTTTGTGGGTAAAAAAATCACTCTAGGACGAGCAATCTAATGCGTCCAATGTCTTTTGTCTGATGTCTTGCGTCTAAGGTCTTCGGTCTCAAAAAAACGCTTCATTTCATTTTTACCCCGTTTCATTTAAAAAATTGGGCACCTCAATCGGCGTTGATTACATTCGCACTATGATTACACGCAAGATTCGGGTATTGTTAGGGTTGTTGTTGGGCTTACATCCATTGTTTGCCCAGGAACCGGCGTTGCGCATCCGGCGGTTTGAGGACACGCCCGAACTGGCCAACGTGGGCATTAACGACATTTTACAGGATAAAACGGGGTTTATCTGGATTGGTACCGACGGCGGTTTGTTTCGTTACGACGGGCATTCGTTCAAAACATTCCGGCACGTGCCGGGTGATTCTACCTCCATCGGCAGCAACTCCATTT
>Ga0075154_10003373_pt1 | contig 10117 bp, 4 predicted proteins | sample JI71714BDNA_FD_70965 | JGI IMG/M metagenome (GOLD analysis project Ga0075154, IMG submission 70965) | Wastewater effluent complex algal communities from Wisconsin, to seasonally profile nutrient transformation and Carbon sequestration -... | ecosystem: Engineered > WWTP > Effluent > Algae...
CATATCTTGCATATCAATTTACTTTAGTATCCTTTATGTTACTTGTTTTTGGCAAACCAAATGTAAGTTGAATTGGATCTACTACATTTGTCATAATCATATCATAATAACGGACTAAAGTAAATCATGAATCTCTTTTTCTCATTTGTGGACTTGCTTTTCAACTCTCTTGTGAATGTGCAAATCAAGATACGAAACAAAACTTTCAGTAGAAACGTGTTATGGTTAGGTACCAGTCACAAACGCAGGTTTTAAGCAGAATTATTTGTTTTAGAGCAAGCAAGAATTTTGCTTCACTGCAAGGGAAACTTTGATAATAGTGGGTGTCAAAGTTCTCTCTAAAGTCAAATTTTTTTTGATGAAAAATACGCGTTTTTTAAAACGAAATATGATTGGCCAATACTCAAAAATGCTCTTAAATATTCGTATCTACAAAGATAATGGTGTTTTGATTATCCTCAAAGTTACATTTATCTTAGCTCTTTTTTCACACAAACCGAAAATGGACCATACATGTAAACTGCACTCGAAGTGTCTAAAAGTAAATGATTAACATTAATCTAAATGAACAACAACAATATACTTGTAATTTAATTAGTTGATGACAAGGTAAGATTTGCTTTATTGTATGTAGATGAAGCACCAACACCACACCACGAGCTCAACCTGGATGCACCTGCTTCACAGGGTAGGCGCACCACAGTGTTATTGCAAAAGATCATACAAGCAATTGCTAAAATCTCTATAGCCATTGTTACCATGGTGGGCGAACTTGCTGTATGGAACCATCTGGTTCCTTCCTGATGGAATAGCCAACATCTCTATCTATCTCGTCTCAAGCCTAAATTCAGAGTGAAACAAGCAGTCATGACAGCAACCAGTTCATTGTTCGAAATAGTAATGGTGCAGAGCAAGCATTCAAGAAGTCAGCACAAGGATTACTCTACATTGACATGAGTTTGCAGTTGGAGTAGTACAGCTAGAAAATAACCACTATAGGTATTCAAGTCATTACTATTCAAATGCTACCCTAGCACATAAAATCCAAAGGACAATAGGAAGACCCAGTACAACACAGTTTATAAGCATTGTCAATGAAAATCTCCTACCAAATTGCCCAATTGATAAGAATGACATTTCGGCTGCCAAAAACATTTTTGGACCAGATATTGGTGCTCTAAAAGGCAAGACAACCCAGAAGAAGCCCAAGTCTTTGAGCCTAAAAAGGTCAATCATCTCACCAGATCTACTATTGCAATACAAGGATGTTACTGTCGAAGTGGACATAATGTTTGTAAACAAAGTACCATACTTAATGAGCACTTCTTGAACAAAGTACCATACTTGATGAGCACTTCTTGCCATATCAGGTTTGTCACAGCCAAAATGATCAAGAATGTGAAGCATGAGACTCTGATTACTGCTCTGAAACAGATTGTTGATGCATACATAATAGAAGAATTCTCAGTTTCAATTATCCTGGCAAACAATCACTTTGAGTGCCCTTGAGATGGGTTGGCATCGTATGGAATACAACTGAAATTTGATTCTGCAAATTAACATGTCCCAGAGATTGAAAGGTACATTTGAAATGTCAAAGAGAGAGTTATGTCTATATACAATACACTACCTTTCAAGAAAATGCCTCTGCGAACGGTAAAACGAGATGGTGTATACAGCAGTCTACTGGTTGAACATGTTCCCTGTTGTCAATGGCATTTCGAAAACTCTGAGCCCAATATCAATTGTTACCAGATTGTTTCCTGATTATAATCTGCATTGTAAGGAATTTGGATCATATGTGCAAAGACCTGAAGGAGTTACACCCTCAGAGAAGGCAGCAGCACTAGCTTATCTTTGTTTTGAAAGAAAAAATTACTGGTGAAATTAAAGGTAGAGGGTGTGTCAATGGGAGAAAACAATGGGAATACATGTCCAAAGAAGAGAACAGTGCACCAACTGGTTCAATCGAGGCTGTGTTGCTATCATGTGTAATTGATGCAATGTAAAAGAGAGATATGTGTTTTATTGATATACCTGGGGCATTTATGCAGGAAGAAATGAATGACACTGTACATGTGAAGATGGAAGGTTGCCTTGCAGAGCTGTTGGTTAAAATTGATCCCGAGCTCTACCGAAAATTTTTAAGCAATAAAAATGGGAAGTCAGTTCTGTATGTGAGACTTAAAAAGGCAGTTTATGGTACCCTCCAGGCAGCCATGTTGTTTTGGAGAACACTCACTGCAAAACTTGTTGAAATGGGTTTTGAGATCAACCCTCATGACAGATGTGTTGCTAACAAGTTGATAGATGGGAAACAGTGTACCATATTGTGGCATGTTGATGACATAACAGTGTCACACTGCAATGCACAGGTTGTAACTGAAGTGGTGAATGAGCTTCAAGAGGAATATCGCAAAGAAGCACCACTGACTGTCTCTCATGGGAAGAAGCATGATTACTTGGGAATGGTAATTGATTACTCCAGAAATGGTGCTGTTACCATAACCATGTTCGATTTCATATCTAATATGTTGAAGGAGTTACCATCAGACATGGATGGTGTGTCTGCAACTCCTGATCCACTGCACTTGTTTGCTGTGGATGAGAATGCGAAGGGATTAGATGAGCCAACTGCTCAATTCTTTCATCACAATGTTGCAAATTTGCTCTTTTTGTGCAAACGTGCTTGTCGTGACATCCAGACTGCAGTTGCTTTTCTATGTACTATAGAAAAGTGTCCTGATGTTGATGATTACAAGAAACTGACCAGGGTAATGAAATATTTATGGAACATGGAGAATCTACCTCTAGTGTTGGAAGCTGAAAACCTAAATACAGCTGAGTGGTGGGTAAATGCTTCATTTGCATTGCATCCAAACATGCACAGTCATACTGGATGTCTGATGATGTTGGGCAGTGGCGCTGTGTATGCATCATCAACTAAACAGAAGTTAAACACCAACAGTTCAACAGAAGCTGAGTTGGTAGGTGTATATGATGCTATCCACAGATTTTATGGACACAAAAATTTCTTGCTGCACAGGGGTTTGATAATAGTGGTTCCATCATACATCAAGATAATTAAAGTGCTATGCTTTTAGAAAAACATGGCAAAAGCTCCAGCAGTAAGTGGACAAGGCACATTGATGTGCACTATTACTACATTACTGATTGTATAGCAGAAAAAGAGGTTGAAGTGAAGTATTGTCCCACAGGTGAAATTTAGGCATATTTCTTTACAACGCTTTTACAAGGATCACTATTTGTCAAGTTGCGTGACCTCATAATGAACTCAGTTATTGACCCTGACAAGAAATATTATCAGGATCACAGGAGTGTGTTAGAGAAAAAGGACTTGTCCATATGTAACAAGAGGAAAAATGGCTGAGGGCCACTCATATTTTTGGTCAAATGAGATCTGCATGTAAAATCATTACAAACAACTCATATTTAATTTAAAATTGATTTATTAACTAAAATCTCACACATTGTCAAACTTCATTTGCTCATTCTCTAGACAGCATGACCAGGGTAGGGTCACTTCCAACAGCGACCTGCATGGTGAACACAAACATAGGCATTTCTACAATATTGGGTTTTTTCTCCCTTTTAAAATATGTTTTCATTTTTGCAAGCAAATTTAAATATTGAATCATTTCAAAAATGTCAAAACATTGCTCCTGCAATTAAGTACTTGTATTGTCGTATGAAGTAAATCAATGTCTTTATCATAAATAATAATCAACAAACTAAATTCAAAACAATGGCTTGATGTTGCAAATCCTCAATCTATGGTAGACTGCCGCCTTTGTCAGCATTGGTACAAAAGCATTGGTGGATTTTGGCTCGGCTCGCGTTATGACATACGGGGCATTTTTCGTTTTTCGGCTTTATAAATATATTATCGTGACGTATCCGGTGTCGATGCTATGTCTTGAGAAAAAGTTTTTTTTGGTGTTATATCCGGGTTTTTCTCGATTAAAAATTATTGGAGGAATTAAAACAAAACAAAACTGGCAAATGCGGTCAAAATCAGCCATGAGTTTATGATCTAACTTGAAAATAGTCCGGCGAATCATCAAGACTACGTTAGCAAGCAATGCGATTTCCCTTTGGCTTTGAAGGCTAGTGTAAATGAGTTTCATTTTTTGCTGTTCCAAGAAACCCCGGATCCCGGATTGGCTGAGCATGCACTTACGCCCGAAGCAACAACCATGAGCCATGAATGTGCCACATGCGGGTCAGTTGGTTGCTTTTACGAGTCAACAGACGGATATCAAGTATGCAGCGTTTGTTTGACTCAGTCTCAGTCCATGTCGCAAATAGAAGTTATGGATGATTTTGCATTGAATGGGATAGGTCTCAGTAATGTGAAAATTCGGAAAAGTTTTGGCGGTGGTCCAAGGAAATGTAAAAGTCCCATGCTTTATGATCGGAGTGCACCTCCTCCTTCAGTACAGAAATGCTTGGAGGGATTTCAACATATTTTACGTCTTGCGGCTCTTTCGACAGCCGAAGTTGCAGGCCTTGGCTTCATGAAGGAAGATTTTGTTGGAACAGTAAAAAAAATATGGATTAAATACTTGGAAATGTGGAGACTTGGAGCCAATCACTACAACAATCTTATTCCGGACTTGAGACTGTCAATCTCAGATTTCTTCATGTCAAGACATGATTTGTGGAGGCTAGACCTCCATAGAGACTTCGAAACTGGGATTTGGACTGGTAAAGAGACCAATAGTGAACCTGACATTGACGAAAAGGTCAGAATGAAAGATTACGAGTCTACCCATGCATCAGATGACGCAGACGCCATGAGCCAAGAGAAAATAGCATATAACAGCAAGGCACAAGAGGTCATGGGTGGGCCGCCTAGAAAGAGAGCACGTACTTCTATTGGTGAATCGACAGACAAATTATATTATGATGAAAATTCACATAAATTGGAATCTATTAACCGGGTCCATTGGCATGAGAGCGTCCCTGAACCTTTGACCACACAATTCAAAAAGGAGTTTGGGGAAAAAGATCATCTATTGTCTAAATGCAAGGATCAACCGGACATTTCTTCAACTAAAGGTGAACCAAAGAAAGATACAACGGAAGACAGACAACTTAATCGGATAAATGGCTATCGAACACATTTTTGTATTGAGGCAGAGAAACTTTTCGGTCTACCTCACATTCAGGCTTACCGAAAGGAAAAAGGTATTAGAACTTTAAAGGGCAAACGTCAACCGAGAATTCGGGACAAGATTGTGCCTATTTTGAGAAAAATGCTTCGAGACGCAAGCAAAAATCGCAAATATAGCGAATGCGAGATGAAACGATTCAAAGTGTACTTTTATGTCTTACTGCTTTCGCCCAGCATGTCGTTCATTGTCGTCTGTCTTTACACGGCTCTATTACAGTGCAGGGCAGGAGTGACGTCTGGAATGCTACTCAAATGGGTTGCTAGCGGTCGAATAAATTGCTCCATGACTTTCCAATTTCTACCGGAACGCTTGCGTACGATTCTGCAACCTGTGAAAATGTTTTTTTGTATGTTTAACTTTCCAACTTATTACACAATTGAAAGGGATTCGGCACTTCTGCAAGAAGTTCTCAACTTTAAAAACGATACGGCTGATATAAATTCAAACCTAGATGATGGTAAAATTCGACCACTTAATTTGAATGGTGTCAAAACATCCGACGAACAGAGTGCGCCCTCAGTTGATGATGGCTACGAAACTCGAATAAATGCCCCGGTTATGGCGGCACGTTTATCACAATTGTTTGGTTTCTCAAATGAAGTATTAAGATATGCTTACTCTTTAATGGGCCTCGCGCCATCACATGATTCAACCGGACTGGACTCCGACGATAAAATCAACAGCGAATGGCTACCACCAGCTTTGCCCAGTGCATGCTTGCAAAAGATTACCCAACGAGAGGAAGTGCTGGCAGTTCTTGTAGTGGCGTGGAAGCTTTGCAACGATCAACATACCTTGTCCGATCTGCCTTTATGTAATGAGGAGTTGAAGGCTTCAAAGGTCAATCCTACATTCCAGACAAAAGAATTGGGGACCCGTTATGTACCATTTGTTGATAAGCAGATGAAATACATTGGAAATGGTCCAACTTTTTTAAAGTTCCTCTCCTATTTGGAAGAAGTTCCCTTTCGATGTGCACAGAGAGAGGAACATCATGAAAGTTCTTTTCAGTGGAGTGAGAAGGATTTGCACTGTTCCACCATGCATTCATCGTCCTTAGATATAAAAGAACGAGTAATTCCAAATGTCGTGGTTGCTGGTTTGGCGAATCCATACGAAGAATGCTCGAAGATTGTTGACCAAAACCTTGAAAATCAACGAATAGCGTCATCGGACAACGCACAGTACTCAAAGGAACAGTCAACTGCTGCTACTGGTAAATACATTGCGCCTAAACGCGATAAGCTTGAATATGCTAAACCCCTGCATCTTCGTTACCATTTATTAATTGAATATCTCTCTCGAGTCGAACACATTTGGCCTAGTCAGATTGAACGGTTAGTTGAATTGTTGGAAATTGAATTGTTTCCGGCACTTGGCAAAAAAACTTCAAGCCCGTCTGAAATTAGAATTCAAAGTGGTTCTAATTTTTCTGGTGGTAGCACATCTGATGGAAGCGTTCTTGGAGAATCAAACCCCTCTGGTCAAAACCCATCATCTAATTCAAAAGTTCGTTATGAATCTGACCTTTCTAGCGAAACCAGATTAGAATTCGAATCGGACTAGATAGTAATTCTCTTTGATGATTTCAATTAGTCCTTACACTTAAATTGCTAATTATAAATGAAGATAAATTCATTTATTAAATTATAGGATGAGGAATTCCTTTTATCAGTTGAATGGATTCGTTTATAGTTATCTGTGTATCTCACTCCTAGGAGGGCCGAATCCTCTGTTTAATTTCACACCTCCAGGGGCTGAAGCGTCCATGACAGGACGGTTGTTAACTATGAATTTCCAGTTAGTTTGTTTCAAATCTTGCGCTAAAAGCCGCAACTGTAAGAATAAGTAAAAATGCTAATCAGGTTAACATTGCATGGATGTAAATCTATTATACATTTTATCGATTTCATACCTGATCCAAGGCATCCTCGTGTAAGTTCTCCTTCATGAGTTTGGCTGCTTTTGCATGCCTTTCATTTTCAGCTGCTCGTTGGAGTCGCCGGGAAAGTTCTGAGAGGTAACCACCAACTTTTATTTTACCAAGAAGATAATATTTGTTAAGTTTGATCCCAAATAAGGTTAGTTTACATTTGGCAAATTTGACTTGCCTTGGCGATTGGTAGGAGACGATGATTCATTTGATCTACCGGTAGTTTGTCTTGGCGGGGTGGCTATCCGGCCCAATGCGTTGTTGTTCATTGTGAAATAAATAGTTACATGTACATTTGGTTGTATGATTGTGATTTCTCAAATAAATTGACAATACAAAGTATCTGAGCCATCATTTTGTACTCACACAGACGCACATAATACTTTAATAAAGCTTCCGAACTAAAAAAATATTCCAGTCCAAAAAGCTAATTTTGGCACCAACAAGAACCGCATTTTCGAAGGCAATGATTTAGCAATCAAGTTCCTTTCTTGATTACTTAACCTAACTCTCTGCCAAAGCACTACATTCCAATAGGGCCGCGTCTAGTATTTATCCTAATTAATACTTTGTGTATTATTCATCAAATTCTTCGTAGAATATTTATGAAATGAATCGAAGAGGGGGTAGGGGAGTGGTGCCTTACGGGAATGTCAGTTCGAGCAACGGTGCGAGAGTTAGCAATGGTAATTATTTAGGGAATGGTGCAGGTTACACAGGGCGCCCCTCATCGCAATCATCACAGTCCACTATGAGAACTACATCAGCGTTAATTTTGTCTGTTGTCGGTTTAATCCTATTTTTATTAAATCTTTCTGACAATGTAACAAATACTGCTATACAGCCAGACATGCAGAGGTCCTCGTCCTCAAGTGAAACGTTGTCAGATCAAAAGAAACCACTTAATGATCAAAATGTGCACGGTGCGCGCCGAAGAACAAGGACAGATGTTACAACCCATTTAGATACCGAAACTTGGAATATCATTCATCCGACAAATACTAAAAGCTTTGATTTGTACAAAGATGACCCCCTGGATACAGATCCACAACGTTGGATTTCAGAGAACACCGTGTCTCTTGAATCTGCTCAAAAGAAGCACCGCATCGCCATTTTGATTCCATATATTGCGCCACAGGACGGAGCATCTACATTTCCAGCATTTTTTGAAGCATTTTGTGCTACCGCAGGGGGATCTGCATCTTTGATAGACTTTTTAATCATTCATGACGGCATTCCCCAAACCTGGATTCCATATGAAGACATCCCTCCCAACGTACTATTGATAAATTTGGGGTCTACCATGGAAATGGCAAGATTATTTTTACGTGTACTAGATGATCCTAACGATCCAGATAACAGCCGCAGTGCGCAGCTGTCACGTGATCAGTTGGCGATCTTAACCAAAATGGTATCCACGCAGTTGCATCGGTATCCATATCTGTTGGTGGAATTCAAGCCAGCATTGGGACACGTATTTCAAGAGTATCTCGATACATCCGTGTATAGCCATTGGGGGTACAATGATTTGGATATTTTGTTTGGTGATATGCCTCGGTGGATTACTCAAGATGAATTAAACGACTTTGATATTGTGACCTATGGTTATGGAGATCAGGCGAGATTGTACATCAGAGGACAATTTACTTTTCACAGAAACGATGCTCTTCACATTAATCAAATATGGCGTCAGTGTCACTTCCTGAGCATGCTGGATCAAAGATTGGAAAACGCACGAACTGGGAAAGAAAAACTAAGTTTCCAGAGCGCTGAAGGATGTTACTCTAGTAAGGTTTTACAGACCCCGAACATCAAAGTCAAATACGTCCCGAAAGCATTTACCGACGTTACAAACGACTTGGAAAGCGTATCTGACCTCTCGTTATTGGGAGACCTCCACTATACCCATGGCCTCTATGTAGGACTAGGCTCCAAGATAAGCACTGGCTCAACCCGAAAAGTGGTCGTATATCGTGCTGCTTCCGACAATCCAGAGGATTCAAAAGAATTGCTTATGCAACCTATGAATTGGTTTGAATCCAATCTCGTCTACAGCAATCCAGAAATACCGCTGTTACATTCACCAGAAGGTGAGCCTCTCACCCCTATAAAAACACTGTTCGAGCAAGGTTGGAAAGAGGAAGACATTCATTGCATGTATTGGGCCCCGATTGACTTTCAAAAACATATTTGTGTAGACCCAGCAGAAGTTTCCTCGCACGATACTGTGTTCTTGATTGATGGGAAATTATACAAACAACAACACAAAATCGAAGCTTTCTTTAATGGAAAAATTCAAACAGGCCCTTTCTTTCACTTTCAAGAATGGAAACGTTTCTATCGACCTAATCAGCTCTCTACCTTGAAGTATAGTCATGTGGCTGGTACTAAGATGGATCTCGCTAAAGGGGTCTCGGAGCGCGTGCCCATGGTAGAGGGGTGGTTACTTACTAAGGAAGGTGCGCTCCCTGTCTATCCTCCTACTCACACAGGGCATCTTGAGGATATAGATCCTATCTATTCTGGCGAAGCTGTGGAACACCCTAAAAAAATGGAACGAGCAGGGTCGACTCATTATCATGGACTTCAAGGTGTGGTCCATGGTCATATTGTCAATCATTGGATGGAATCGGAACGGGTCGATCGAAATCACCTTCCTTCTTCGTCCCATTTGTATTGTCTCAAGGCTTCTAAAAGAGCTTTTCCTCCACATCCAGAAGTTTCGCATTGCGATGAGACTGTGAGTTGGCAAGATCGATCAAAGGTTGTAATTTTGAATGATGCACCGAGTTGGGAATCTTTACACAATCAGGGAGAACAAATTACTTTGGTTCTCACACTTCAACTGTCGAGTTTTGAACATTTTGGTGATAATTCTGAGACGGACAACGCTTTGGAAGGTTTGCTTAGACTAGCCGAAGAAAATATTCTCTCTTGGGATAATAGTAGTAGTGGAAGCAGACAGCCATGTATATTGCTTATTCAT
>Ga0075154_10003374_pt1 | contig 10117 bp, 9 predicted proteins | sample JI71714BDNA_FD_70965 | JGI IMG/M metagenome (GOLD analysis project Ga0075154, IMG submission 70965) | Wastewater effluent complex algal communities from Wisconsin, to seasonally profile nutrient transformation and Carbon sequestration -... | ecosystem: Engineered > WWTP > Effluent > Algae...
CAATACAGGAGTCTCGATCGCGACGGTTGGGCAGGGTCCTGATAAATAGATTTTATTTGAGAGGTAATCACATTTTATGGGAGGAAGCTATTTCTACTTCGCCACAACACTTCCCATCATGCCCTTCCTTGATGAGTGCATGCTGATTTGTTTGAAAAACAGAATCTTCCCAATCTTAAAAAATTGGTAAATTTAGAGCTTACCGAAATGAAAGAAGTCAACCAGATATTGCTTGATCTGAAGCGTAAAATTTACAAACCCATTTATTTTTTATGTGGGGAGGAGCCTTATTACATGGATGTGATCAGCAACTATGTTGAAGAACATGTGCTGAATGAAACGGAGAGAGAGTTTGATCAAACCGTGGTGTATGGAAAAGATGTGGACCTGATGAACATTGTGGGACTGGCCAAACAATTCCCGATGATGGGTGAAAAAACGGTGGTGATAATAAAGGAAGCGCAAAATCTTTTAGAACTCACCAAAAAAGCCGCAGAAGATGGCAAGGAAAAAGACAAGGAACCTAGTCCGGGTGTGCTTCAATTTATCAGTTACATTCAGCAACCACAACCCAGCACCATTTTGGTATTTTGTTTTAAATACAAAACACCCGATAAGCGCAGTGCGGTGGTAAAAGCTTTGCAGAAACATGCCGTTTTTTTAGAGACCAAAAGTTTATACGACAATAAAATCCCTGAGTGGGTGGTGAATTATGTGCAAGACAAACACTACAGCATTGGACCGAAAGCTTCTTTTTTATTGGCCGAATTTTTGGGTAATGATTTGAGTAAAATTGCCAACGAGATCGATAAACTGCTCATTGGTCTGCCACAAGGCAAGGAAATCACCGCCGAGAAAGTGCAGGACATTATTGGCGTGAGCAAGGATTTTAATGTGTTTGAATTGCAGGATGCTTTTACCAGAAAGGACATACTCAAAGCCAACCGTATTATTCAACATTTTGCTGCAAATCCAAAAGAGAATCCGGCGCCTTTGATCATTGCCAGTTTGTATGGTTTTTTTAGCAAGGTATTGAAATATCAGTTTCTGCCTGATAAAAGCAAATTTTCGGCATCGTCGGCCTTGGGGATTAATCCTTATTTTTTTGATGCTTATTCTAAAACGGCTTCAGTATATAGTTCAGCCAAACTAAAACATATTTTTAGTCACCTCAAAGAGTGTGATCTTAAGACCAAGGGCGTGAACAACGACGAGGTGAGTTATGGCGAGCTACTCAAGGAATTGGTGTATAAAATCATGCATTAACTATCTTCTCTTCAAGTTCTGCTTTGTTAGGCTTGTGATGAAAATGCCGGCACTGTTTAGCGCTTCACAAATATTTACCCAAATCTTTCTTGTGTTTCACTAAACCAGTAGGAGAATCCTTTCTTCGAAAACAGAATGCGTGTCTTCGCATAAACACATTAGAGTGATGCAATGATTTTTGACATCAGCTTCAAACCTTTTTGTTTAAGCGGGAATAAACTTATTTACTTCGTTGAGAATGGTGCGGGCTTCTTCGTCGCTGATTTGCATGCCTAAACGCACGGTGGCGGCTTGGATATTGAATTGCAAACGTTCTCCGCCTTTTACCCAAAAACTTTGATTCACGGTGTCGGCCAAGCTGGTGCGACTCAAATCGATGATACTGAGGCGGCTTACCAGATCGAGGTTGGCCGAGGTGGTTTTTCCTTTTTTATTGATTTCACGTTGGTAATGGAGTTGCCCATCTTGGATCCATAATTTTTCGCGGCCGAATTTTTTCCAGATAAACGCTTTGGTGATGCTGTATTCGAAATAGGCCCAAAACGAAAGGTAGATAATCACAAATAGTTTGGCGCCTTGTTCGGTGAGTCTGAAATAATTGGCCAGCACAATGATGCCGCAGACTGTCCAAGCCATCAACCACAAAAAAAGCAAACCCAGTTTTTTCTTGTCGGTGGTGGGCAATATCACAATGCTGAGTAAATTATCCTTTTTCAGGATGCTGATTCTTTCACCAATTATCTTCATACTTGTGCCGGGTATTTGAGGCGCAAATTTAAGTATCTTGGAGAATTATTTACACTATGCGCGAATTAAAACGAAGTCTGAATTTATTTGATACGGTGATGCTGGTTTCAGGAAGCATGATTGGATCTGGAATATTTATTGTGAGTGCCGACATGACACGGGTGCTTGGCTCACCTTTTTGGGTGTTGGCTTGTTGGGTGCTCAGCGGGGTCATCACCTTGTTTGCCGCACTCAGTTATGGCGAGTTGGCCGGCATGATGCCCGAGGCCGGTGGGCAGTTTATTTACCTCAAAAGAGCCTACGGGCGCCTAACGTCTTTTGTGTATGGTTGGACGGTTTTTACGGTGATCCAAACCGGGGTGATTGCCGCAGTTGCTGTTGCCTTTGCCCGTTACGTGGGTGTTTTTTTTCCGTTCTTCAGCGAGTCGCGGATTCTTTTAGAGCTTGGTCCTTTGCACCTTTCCACCACACAGGTGTTGGCGGTGGCTTCGGTGTTATTTCTCACCTTTATGAATAGCCGCGGCATCAACAACGGTAAAATCATTCAACGGATTTTTACCAGTGCAAAAATCATTGCCCTTTTGGGATTAATTATTCTTGGTTTTGTGGTGGGATATCAAACCGGATTTTGGCAACAAAACATGGACCTGTCTTTTCATCCGTTAGAAGAGAACAATTCAGGCGGACTTTCTAGCACCTTGCTGGGAGCCTTGGGTGTGGCTCTTATCGGATCTTTGTTCAGCAGCGATGCTTGGAACAATGTGACGTTTATTGCCGGTGAAATTAAACAACCTCAAAAAAATATTCCACTGGGTTTATTCATCGGCGTGTTGATTGTTACCTTGTTGTATATTTTGGCCAACGTGGCTTATTTTATGTTGTTACCGGCTTTGGGTTCGCCCGAAGGTAAAACAGTGTTAGAGCAGGGGGTTGCTTACGCCGAGAACGATCGGGTGGGCACTGCTGCCATGTTTCAGGTGTTTGGCGATGTGTCGGCCAGTGTGATGGCCTTGTTGATTATTGTGTCGACCTTTGGATGTAACAACGGTCTCATTCTTTCGGGTGCTCGTTTGTTTCAAGCCATGGCAGGAGAAGGGCTTTTCTTTTCTTCGGCTGCGCAGTTAAATTCGGCAGGAGTGCCATCCAGAGCCTTGTGGATGCAAGCCATTTGGGCGTCGCTGTTGTGTTTAAGCGGTTCGTATGGCGATCTGCTCAATTACTGCACCTTTGCTTCACTCATTTTTTACATCGTCACCATTTCGGCTTTGTTTTATCTCCGTAAAAAAGAGCCGTTGGCCCCTCGTCCATACAAAGCCTTTGGTTACCCCATCATTCCCGCTCTTTACATCCTGATTGCCGGCGCCATTTGTGTGGACCTGCTTTTGCTTAAGCCGGTGAACACCTTGCTGGGCTTGGGTATTATGGCAGTGGGCATACTGGTGTATCCATTGTTTGCTAAAAAAAATCATGTTTAGTGGATGGATAAACAACTATTTTGGTTTTACCAAACAACAGCGCAAAGGCCTGCTCATGCTTTTGCTTTTTAGTTTTGCCTTGTTGATCATACGCCGCACGTATCCGGCCTTTATACAACCCGACCCTATTCAATTGGCCCAACTCCGTTTTGAAGAACTCCCTGCCGACACGCTGCGAGGAACGAAGATAGCGGTTTCACAAGAAGAGGGAGCGTCCAATGAAGAACAGCTCCGTGCCTTTGATCCCAACACTGTGCAATACGAACAATTACTGGCATTAGGGTTTACTTCTAAAACGGCCAAGACCTTTCTCAAATTTAGAAACAAGGGTTTTGTGTTTAAACGAAAAGAAGATGTGCAAAAGATTTATGGATTGAGTCCTGATTTATACGCCAAGATTGAGCCCTACATCACTTTATCACCTAAAAAGGAGAGTGACAAGTCCAAACTTCCCCAGCCTGCCGCTCAGGCATCATCCTCCAAAAGCCATGCACAGTCAGCAGCCAAATTGGAGATGAACACCGCCGACAGTCTGGCATTGCTGTCTCTTAGAGGCATAGGACCATCCTTTGCAAAACGCATCCTCAAATACCGCTCCATGTTGGGTGGATTTTATCAACTAGACCAACTCAAAGAGGTGTATGGTTTTGGTGCAGAAAAATTCGATGAAATAAAACCATTTGTGTGGGTGAATCCCGAAAAAATCAACAAAATCCACCTCAATACCGATGATTTTAAAAGCATCAACAAACACCCGTACATCAGTTTTGAACACACCAAAAGTTTGGTGAATTTACGACGCAAAACCTCCCTTGATGCAGCACTTGTGGCGGGTATTCTCAATAACGACACCCTTTACCGTAAACTCCTGCCTTATTTGGCTTTTGACTAGGAGGAATGTGATTATTTTTTGTTAATTTTAGTCACTTTACAACCCCCTAGTTATGAGTGATAAACAAAGAACCATTGCAAAGTCCGTTTCCATTTCGGGAGTGGGTTTGCACACCGGAAAGCCGGTTTCTTTAACTTTTAATCCAGCCCCTGAACACCATTGGTATAAATTTCAACGTACCGACCTCGAAGGTCACCCCATTATTGACGCCGATGCCGATTTGGTGGTGGATACCTCGCGTGGCACCACCCTCGAAAAAAATGGAGCCAGGGTGCACACAACCGAACATGTGCTGGCAGCTCTAGTAGGATTGGGTATTGACAATTGTTTGATTCAGGTTACCGGACCCGAAATGCCCATCATGGATGGAAGTTCGGCGCGGTTTATAGAATTGTTGGAAGAAGCAGGAATTGTGGAACAAAATGCCATTCGCGAATATTTTGAATTGACTGAAAATTTAACCTACGAAGATCCGATTAAAAAGGTGGAAATGTTGGCGGTGCCTCAAGATGATTTTCGTGTGACGGTAATGGTGGACTACGGCAGTGAAGTGTTGGGAACCCAGCATGCTTCCATGTACCATTTGTCGGATTTTAAAAAAGAAATTTCTTCTTGCCGCACCTTTGTGTTCTTGCGCGAGCTCGAAGCTTTGCTTGCCCACAATCTTATTAAAGGCGGTGATCTGGATAATGCCATCGTTTTGGTAGACAGCGATCTTCCCGAAGAAAAACTGAATCATTTACGCAAGGTGTTTAACAAACCCGATGTGGAAGTAAAAGGCCGCGGTGTGTTGAACAACACCAAATTGCATTTTTACAACGAACCGGCACGTCATAAATTATTAGACATTGTCGGCGATTTGGCTTTGGTGGGACGTCCTTTAAAAATACATGTGTTGGCTGCCCGTCCGGGTCATGCCGGCAACATAGAGTTTGCTAAAAAGATCAAACAAATCATCAAGGACGAGGCCATGCGTAAGAAGAAAAATATTTACGAGCCATATAACCTCAATAAAACACCTTTGTATGATGTAAATCAGATTCAAAAAATTCTGCCTCACCGTCAACCATTTTTGTTTGTCGACAAAATCATGGAGATCAGTGAAGAAGGCATTATTGGGATCAAAAATGTGAGCATGAACGAGGAGTTTTTCAAAGGGCATTTCCCCGAAGCTCCTGTGTTTCCGGGTGTTTTGCAGATTGAAGCCATGGCTCAGGTAGGAGGTATCTTTGCACTCAGCAAGGTGCCGGATCCTGAAAATTATCTGACTTTTTTCATGAGCATCGACAAGGTGAAATTTAAGAATCAGGTGATTCCCGGCGATACCATTGTGTTTAAATTGTCGCTCATTACGCCAATTAGAAGAGGCATTGTGCACATGCGTGGGGAGGCCTTTGTACGCGAAAAACAAGTGATGGAGGCAGAGATGATGGCGCTTTTATCGAAAGTAAAAAACAAGGAAGTAAAACAAACGGCGGAGGTTAATTAATATGATTTCACCATTAGCGAATGTAAGCCCCAAAGCAAAAATTGGCAACAATGTCACCATCGAGGCGTTTGCTACGGTTTACCACGATGTGGAAATAGGGGACAACACCCACATTCATCCCAATGCCCTCATTTATCCCGATACCACAATTGGCAGTGGATGCAAAATTTTCCCGGGAGCCATCATTGGTATTGTGAACCAGGATTTAAAATACAAAGGCGAACGGTCTACAACCGTGATTGGCAACAACACCACCATTCGCGAATACGCCACCATTCACAAAGGAACAGCCGACAGAATGACGACCAAAGTGGGCGACAATTGCCTCATCATGGCTTACACCCATTTGGGTCATGATTGTGTTGTGGGAAACAATGTGATTGTGGCCAACAACGGAAGTTTGGCCGGACACATCACCATTCAAGATTTTGCGATTCTAGAAGGAGTAGTAGCAGCCCAACAATTTGTGAACATCGGCAAACATGCTTTTGTAGCCGGAGCCTCTCTGGTGCGTAAAAGTGTGCCGCCTTACATTCGTGTGGCACGCGAACCCTTGCAATTTATAGGTGTAAATACCATTGGACTTGCGCGTAGAGGATTCGATAAAGAAACCATCAAACAAATAGAAGACATTTACCGCATTATTTTTGTGCGCGGACATAATCTCACTAACGCCCTCGAAATTGTGGAAACCGAAATGCCTGAAACGCCCATCCGTAAAGAGATTGTGGAGTTTATTCGCAATCAACCCGATGGCATTGTGAAGGGCATTTAATTCCTTATACTACATCCTTGGTTTCAGTAGAGTTACAAAACATAGGCAAGAAGTTCGGGAGAGAATGGATTTTCCGAAACTTAAACTATACCATTGCTTCCGGTCAAAAACTGGTGATCTTGGGTGGCAACGGCTCCGGTAAATCCACTTTGTTGCAAGTAATTTGTGGTTTTGTAGGCATTAACGAAGGGCAAATGGTCTACACCCGCACAAGCGGACCAACCCCACAAGTTGTTTCGGAAGAGGATCTGCGCTTATTTGTTTCTTTTTCTTCTCCTTATCTACAACTGATAGAAGATTTTACCATGTTGGAAATGATAGAGCATGCTGCGCAGTTTAAACCATTTCAAGCCGGATTAACCCCAGAGGAGGTGATGAAGATCGCAGAGTTAAATCATGCAGCCAACAAACCCATCAAACAATTTTCGAGTGGGATGAAGCAGCGCCTCAAACTGGCCTTGGCTATTTTGGCCGATACTCCTTTATTGTTGTTAGACGAGCCCGTTTCAAATTTGGATAAAGCGGCCATAAGCTGGTACAAGGAAATGGTGGTGTCTTACGGCAAACAAAGAACCGTTATAGTGTGTTCGAATGCGATTGAAGAGGAGTTTGTTTTTTGTACATCTCAACTGACGGTCAGTGATTTTAAACCCAAGATTCTGTAAAAAATCAAAAAGCCCCGAATCATCGATTGCGGGGCCTTTTTTTGTTCCAACTACTATTCCAGAACAATTTTTCTAACCTGTGTTAATCCTGATTGTGATACCCTCACCATGTAAATACCTTTTGGGTGTTCACTGATGTCGATCTCCTTTTCAAATACGCCTGTCTTGCTTTTAAGGCTGTCGCGGTATATAGATTTACCTTCTTGTGTAAGGATGTCTAATTCTACATCTTCTTTTTGTTTGGATTGAAAACGAATGGAGAATTTACCGTTGTTAGGATTCGGCAAAATAACGAGATTATTTAATCCTTGCGTAGAAGGTTTTAGTTTCAGTGCTTTGGTTTCTTCAGGTTTCTTATTGCAGGCACTCATTCCGGTGACATAAATCGTGATACTTTCTAATACTGAATCAATTTCTGCTTGTGTGGCATCGCACTTTCCAAGACGTTTAATCAGAAACTTGTCTGCGGTCATTGGTGTGTTCACTTCCGATTCAGCCATCACTTGATCCAATGTTTTGCCATTAGGCAAGGTAATAGGGTTCTGCGATGTGTTCATTTGCCAGGCTTGGGCGGATGGATCATCATTTAACACAATCACCTTGTTTATTGTTTTATGCCGGATGCAGCTATCGTTGAGGGTGATGAATAGTTTCTTTTCGGTGGAATCACCTGCTTGTATGATACGCATGTTTATCTTCCCTTTCATGGTTTCTGGGTTCAAGCCTTGTATTTCATCTTCTAAAGGAGCATCGTCTGATACATAGGTGGTGTCTTTTTCGGTTTTTACACCGTTTACTATTTCCACTTTCTTGATGTGGACAGTAGTTTTGGATGCGCCATTTTGCGCATGCAGAAAGCCTATTGAGCCCAAGATCAAGGCCGGGAGGATACATTTTGTTTTCATGATACAGTGGTTTAAATATTTATGATACAAAAGTATCCCCTATGGTCCTGCCCTTTGGTTAAGCCGCGGTTAAACACTGTTAAAGAAAAGTTAAAGTTGGAAGCAAGCGTTAAAAAGCCGTTAAATTTGAATCGAATGAAGGCCAAACCCTATCAGTTGATTTCCTCGCTCATGCTTCTTGGCGTAATAGGCATTTTGGCATTTCAGATGTTTTGGATACACAGTGCTTACCAGCAGCGCAAAACAGAATTTACGCAATCGCTGTTGTATGCACTCGAACAAGTAGGAAACAAACTTTCGGAACAACAAGGTCTACAGGAACTTAAAAGGGAACTCGACAGCAACACGGTCATTTTTTCCAATGCAGCGGATCATCAAATAAGAGTTCAAACCTTTGCCACACGCACTATTGTAACATCCGGAACGACCATTCACAAAGGAAGTGAACATGTATCGTTGGACTCCCTCACGGAGATTGCAAAACGCATGAGTGGAAATAGGGACCTGCAACTTCATAAACCTAAATTAAGTGGTGTTTATTCCATCACGAATGAATTGGAATCAAAACATGTTAGATCGGCTGAACAGCAAAAACTTCTTGACAAGGTGATATATGAAATTCGCATCATGGATAACCCTCTGGTTTCAATGGATTCATTAAAAGGTTTAATTAAGAGAGTACTTCAAAACAAAGGCTTTACGTTTCCTTTCGAATTCTCATTGAGGCATCAATTTAAAGAAAAAGAAAAGGTGCTGCTTGAATCACCTGGATTTAAATCTGATGAAGAAGCCTTGAGGAGTGATTTGTCTTTGAACAACGTGATCAAAACGCATCAATTTCTTTATCTTCAAATTCCTGATTCCTACAAATGGGTTATTGCTTCTCTGAAAACCAGTTTGCTTCTAGCGACCTTCTTTTCAATCATGATGATTGCCTTGTTCTATTACACCCATCGTCTCATTTTAAAACAGAAAAAAATCGGTGACATGAAAACAGATTTTGTGAACAACATGACGCATGAACTAAAAACACCGATCGCCACTATTTCTCTTGCTGTGGATGCTATGTCAAATCCCATTGTGAGAGAAAATGAGAAAAAGCAGGAAGAGTATCGGAATATTATCAAGGAGGAAAGTTCTAAATTAAACACCCATGTGGAAAGAGTTTTGTTAGCTGCGAAAGAAGATCATGGAACATTGGAGCTCGATAAAAGCAACTTGCAATTGGATGCCCTACTAAAGGAGGTGTTGGACGGGTTTCACCTTCAGGCTGAGGCCAAAAGGGCAGTTATCGATTTTACTAGACCACCTTCCCCAGTTTATTTTTTTGGCGATGCCCGACATCTTAAGGCGCTGTTTGCAAATTTGCTGGACAATGCCTTGAAATACCACAATGCCTCTCCCTTCATTAGCATTAGAGTTCAAAAGCTAGATTACTGCATCAGAGTGAGCGTGTCAGACAATGGCATTGGGATGACCAAGGAACAACTCTCGAAAATATTTGAACGCTTTTACAGGGCGCAATCGGGCAATGTACACGATGTGAAGGGATTTGGATTGGGTTTAAGCTATGTAAAATCGATGGTGGTGGCACATGGCGGAAAAATTTTGGTGAAGAGTGAGATGGGAAAGGGTACAGAGTTTATTATAGAATTTGAAAACGAATAAGTTATGCTGAACGTTTTACTGGTAGAGGACGAAACTAATTTTGCATCTGTGTTAAAAGATTATTTACAGATGAATGGGTACCGGGTATGTTTATGCATGAATGGGGAAGAGGGATGTTTGGCTTTTCAATCACAGGAATTTGATCTATGTATTGTAGACGTGATGATGCCAAAAAAAGATGGATTCACTTTGGCGAACGACATAAAATCCTTGAAACCGGATGTGCCGCTAATTT
>Ga0075154_10003375_pt1 | contig 10116 bp, 16 predicted proteins | sample JI71714BDNA_FD_70965 | JGI IMG/M metagenome (GOLD analysis project Ga0075154, IMG submission 70965) | Wastewater effluent complex algal communities from Wisconsin, to seasonally profile nutrient transformation and Carbon sequestration -... | ecosystem: Engineered > WWTP > Effluent > Algae...
TGTCCCATCCCGAGGGGCAGGCCCTGATCCGGCAGCTGGTGGCCCATTGCGATGTGTTCGTGGAGAACTTCAAGGTGGGCGACATGGCCCGCTACGGGCTGGACTACGACAGCCTGCGGGCCATCAACCCCCGTCTGGTGTACTGCTCCATCACCGGGTTCGGCCAGACCGGCCCTTACAAGGACCGCGCCGGCTACGACTACGCAGTGCAGGGTATGGGCGGCCTCATGAGCGTGACCGGCGAGCGCGACGACCTCCCCGGCGGTGGCCCGCAGAAAGTGGGCGTGGCAGTGGCCGATCTGTTCACCGGCCTGTACGCTACCGTGGCCATACTGGCGGCGCTCCGCCACGTGGACCGCACTGGCGAGGGGCAGTACATCGACATGGCGCTACTGGACACGCAAGTGGCCATGCTGGCCAATCTGGGCGCCAACTACCTGGTGCGCGGGCAGGCGGAGGGCAAGGTGCCTGGCCGCATGGGCAACGCCCACCAGAACATCGTGCCTTACCAGGTGTTTGAAGTGGCGCCTGACGCCGCCGGCGTGCCGCAACACATCATTCTGGCGGTGGGTAACGATGGCCAGTTCGCCAAGTTCGCCCAGGTGGCGGGCCACCCCGAATGGGCGGCCGATGCCCGCTACGCCCGCAATGCCGACCGTGTACGCCACCGCGCCACGCTCGTACCCGCTATTGCCGAGGTCATGACACAGCGCAGCAAGAGCGACTGGCTTTCTGCGCTGGAAGCGGCCAAGGTACCGTGCGGCCCCATCAACAACCTGGCCGAAACCTTTGCCGACCCGCAAGTTCAGGAGCGCGGCATGGTACAGACCTGGAACCACCCCCTGGCCGACGGCGTGCGCCTGGTGGCCAGCCCCATGAAACTGAGCCGTACCCCCGTGCGCGCCGACCACCCGCCGCCTTTGCTGGGCCAGCACACCGAAGCGGTGCTGGCCGAAGTGCTGGGCCTCTCGGCCAGCGCACTGGCTGAACTCCGTGCGCGTGGTGTGGTCTGACATAGGCGAGAGCACTGCCATGACCGAACTCGTCAACGCCAATCCCGACGGCCTGTCTGAACTGCTGCCGGTGCCGCAGTCGCTGCGGGCTGCCGCCCAGCTGGCGCAGCGCCGGGGTGAGCCGCTGGTGGTCATGGTGACGCTGAAAGGTTGCGCGTTCTGCGACGTGGTGCGCAACAGCTACCTGGCCCCCATGTACCGCAAAGGCGAAGTGGTGGCGGTGCAGGTGAACATGCTCGACCGCCGCACCGCCTTGCAGAGCGTCTCCGGCGAAACGACCACGCCCTACGACCAGAGCCGAGCCTGGCGTGCCCGCATGGCGCCCACCCTGTTGTTCCTGGACTACGAGGGCCGCGAAATTGCGGAGCGGCTGGAAGGCATGGGTGTGGCCGATTTTTACGGCGCCTACCTGGAAGAACGCCTGGCTGCTGCGCGGCGAAAACTCAAAGCTTGATGTTCACTGACCTTCACTGCTCCCCCCGCTGCACACGCACAGAACATGCCTTGCAAACCCACCACACCATGACTGCGAACCCTATCCCCGAAGTAAGCAGCAGCACTCCCCCGCTGCGCAGCCGCCGCGGCGTGTTGGCGCTTGGTCTGGGCGGCCTGCTTGCGCTGGGTGGCTGCGGTCAGGGCAATGTGGCGCCTGCCTCCAGCTTCTTGTTGCTCGACGGCAGCACCGTCACCACCGCCGATTTCAGAGGCAAGGTCACGCTGGTGAACTTCTGGGCCACCACCTGCGTGAGTTGTGTGAAGGAAATGCCTGCCCTGGCAGAAACGTACACCAAGTACCGCGAGCGGGGCTTCGAGACCATTGCGGTGGCGATGAGCTACGACCCCCCGGAATGGGTGGTCAATTTTGCCAACACCCGCCAGCTTCCGTTCAAGGTGTCGCTGGACAACACCGGAGCCATAGCCCGCGACTGGGGTGACGTACGGCTGACGCCGACCACCTACATCGTGGACAAGCAGGGCAGGATTGTGAAACGCTACGTGGGCGAACCCGATTTCGCAGCCCTGCACCGCTTGCTGGAAAAACTGCTGGCGGAAAGCTGAAGGGGCGCCCTGGCCTTACTGGCGGTAGGCGTCGTGGCAGGCCTTGCAACTGGCAGCCGTGTCACCGAAGGCCTTTTTGATGGCGTCCAGGTTACCGGTCTTGGCAGCAGCGTCCAGTTTCACGGCCTCGCCCATAAAACGGTCGGCAGCGGCGCTGACTTTGTCCATTTCGCCCCACATCTTGGGTTCCACGCGACTTTGCAGGGACTGGGTATCCGGGGTGAATCCGGCCCAGGGGAGCTTGCTCATGGCCAGCACCACAGCAGCGTTCTGTTGCGCCGCCTCCGCATTGAACGGAGTCCGGCCATTGGCCATGGCACCAATCCGCGAAAAATGCTGACCCATGACGAACAAAGCGCCCTGGCGGTACTTCACCGCATCTTCGGGCTTCTGGAACTGTGCCTGAGCGGATGTACCGACCATGCCCAAAGTGACAGCCAGTGCGAACAAGTGACGGATTTTCATGGGAATACTCCCTGGCGCTAGGGCCGTGGTTGAACAAAAGCCCAGGGCGCCGTCAGGCATGTTTAGGGCGCTTACAGTGTATTCTTTCATTTTGGCGGGGCCGGCGTGCAAGGCAATGCCTGACCTATTTGCTCTGTCTCACCGCCGGGCTCCTTGACCTGTAGCCTGTTGCCTATTGCCCGTCGGCGTCCCGTTTTTTTCGAGAGGACTCTCTTCCATGCCCCGCGTTCGTGTCTGGGATCTTCCCACCCGGCTCTTCCATTGGCTGTTGCTTCTGGCCGTGGTCGGGCTGTTCGTGACCGCTAACGTTGGGGGTAACTGGATGAACTGGCACCTGCGACTTGGTTATGCCGTCATGGGCCTTTTGCTGTTCCGGCTGCTGTGGGGGTTTTTCGGGGGTTACTGGTCGCGCTTTGCAAGCTTTCTGTACAGCCCGCGCTCTGTCTGGGCGTATGTGCGGGGGCGTTCCCCGGGCCTGCACACGGTGGGCCACAGCCCGCTGGGTGCCTTGTCGGTTTTTGCGCTGCTGCTGGTCCTTGCCGCGCAGGTCGGCAGCGGTCTCATGACCGACGATGCCATCGCCTTCTTTGGTCCGCTGGTGCCGCTGGTGTCTGGCAACACGGTGGACTTGGCGACCTGGTACCACAAAGATGTGGGCCGCTTCGCGGTGCTGGGGCTGGTAGGGCTGCACGTGCTGGCCATTGCCTATTACCGCTGGGTTCGCCGGCAGCCGCTGACTGCAGCCATGGTCCACGGGGACAAGGAGCTGGGCTTCGAGGCGCCTGTTTCCCGTGACGGGGTGGCCCAATGGCTCGCCGCAGCATGCGCCGGCGCGGTGAGCACCGCGGTGGTGGTGGCGGTAGTCCGGTGGGGAGCAGGTTCCTGATGCCGACGAGTACCCCCCCGAACGAGGAGTTTGGTTCTTCTCTGGGGCCGGACATCTTGATCGCACCTGCCAGCGACGCCTTGCAACTGGCCTGGGTGAGAGACCTGTTCCTGGAGTACCAGGCCGAAATCGGGGTGGACCTTTGCTTTCAGGGTTTCGACGTCGAACTCGCTGCGTTGCCCGGCGACTACGCGCCCCCGCTTGGCGGCCTGTGGCTGGCTACGGTGGACGGGGTGCCCGCGGGCTGCTGTGCGTTGCGCCCGTTGCCGGACTCCGACTACACCAATGCCTCCGAGATGAAGCGGCTTTTTGTGCGCCGTGCCTACCGCGGTTTTGGATTGGGGCGGCAGTTGGTTGAACAGACTTTGGCCATGGCGCGGCAGGCGGGCTACGACCATGTGCTGCTGGATACCCTGAGCGACATGGAGGCAGCCCGTGTGCTGTACCAGGAACTGGGGTTTGTGGAGATCCCGCCCTACTACCACAACCCCCTGCTGGGTACCCACTACCTCAAGGCCAGCCTGAAGTAGCGGGCAACCCCAGCCTGCCTGTCAGGCCTTGGCCTGGGCCAGCATGGTGGCGGCGTCGCTCACCTCGAACTTGCCCGGGCCCTCGATGTTCAGGGTCTTGACCACGCCATCTTTCACCAGCATGGAGTAGCGGTTGCTGCGCAGGCCCATGCCGCGTGCGGTCAGGTCCAGCGTGAGGCCAGTGGCCTTGGTGAAGTCGGCCGAACCGTCGGCCAGCATGCGCACCTTGCCGTTGGTTTTCTGGTCGCGGGCCCAGGCCCCCATCACGAACGCGTCGTTCACGCTCACGCACCAGATTTCGTCCACGCCAGCGGCCTTGAGCGCATCGAAGTGCTCCACGTAGCCGGGCACGTGCTTGGCCGAACAGGTGGGCGTGTAGGCGCCGGGCAGGGCAAACAGGGCAATGGTCTTGCCGGCAGTGGCTTTGGTCACGTCCACCGGGTTCGGGCCAATGCTGCAGCCATTGCCTTCCACTTCGCTGTACTCCATCAGGGTGGCGGCGGGCAGTTTGTCACCTACTTGAATCATGGTCTCTCCTCGTGTTTGTGGTGGGGAAAATGTTTCGGGAATAAAAAAACGACCGGCGCATTGTCGGTCGTTTTTCGTGGGAGCGTTCTGCGTTGCCGCAGAGTCTTACACCAGGCCAGCCTTTTGAATCAGCTTGGTGGCTACCCAGTTCTTGGTCTTGGACAGCGGACGGCTCTCGGTGATCTCGATCAGATCGCCATTCTTGTACTCGCCGTTTTCGTCGTGGGCGTGGTACTTGCTGGACTTGATCACGATCTTGTCGTACAGCTCGTGCTTCACACGACGCTCCACCAACACCGTCACGGTCTTGGCGCGCTTGTCGCTCACCACCTTGCCAATCAGGGTGCGCTTGAGGGATTTAGTTGCTTCCGTCATGGTTCACTCCTTATTGGCCAGCGGCCTGCTTTTCGGCCAGGATGGTCTTGGCACGGGCAATGGCACGGCGGGTCTGGCGCAGCGTGGACGTGTTGGTCAGCTGCTGCGTGGCCTTCTGCATGCGCAGGTTGAAGTGGGCCTTTTGCAAGGATTTCACTTCGGCTTTCAGGCCTTCGGCGTCTTTTTGGCGCAATTCAGTCGTTTTCATCTGGTGTTCTCCTGAATCACTGGCCCAGCAGGCGGGTCACGAAGGTGGTGCGCAGCGGCAGCTTGGCGGCAGCCAGCTGGAACGCTTCGCGGGCCAGCTGCTCGGGCACGCCTACGATTTCGTAGAGCACCTTGCCAGGCTGGATCTCGGCCACGTAGTACTCCACGCCGCCCTTGCCGTTGCCCATACGGACTTCAGCGGGCTTCTTGGAGATCGGCTTGTCCGGGAACACGCGGATCCAGATGCGGCCGCCACGCTTGACGTGACGCGAAATGGCACGGCGAGCGGACTCGATCTGGCGTGCGGTCAGGCGACCACGGTCGGTGGACTTCAGGCCGAAGTCGCCGAATGCCACGGTGGCACCGCTGGTGGCGACGCCGGTATTGCGGCCTTTTTGTTCCTTGCGGAACTTGCGGCGTGCAGGTTGCAACATGATTATTCTCCTTTGCCGTCCGCAGCTGCAGGTGCGGGTGCGTCAGAACGAACGCGCTTAACGGCGGGTTGGGAAGCGGTGGCCTCAGCCGGCTTGTCGCTGCCATCGGCGGGCGCGGCATTGCTGCCGGCACGACGGGGAGCGCCACGGCTGGGGCGGTCATTGCGGGCATCACCACGGCCGTCACGGCGCGGGCCGCGGGGGCGGCGCTCGTCGTCGGGACGCGGGGTACTGTCCAGCGAGGGGGCATCGTTGCGGCCCAGCGTGTCGCCTTTGTAGACCCACACCTTCACGCCGATCACACCGTAGGTGGTCTTGGCGACGGAGGTGCCGTAGTCGATGTCGGCGCGCAGGGTGTGAAGCGGCACGCGGCCTTCACGGTACCACTCGCAACGGGCAATCTCGATGCCGTTGAGGCGGCCAGAAGACATGATCTTGATGCCCTGGGCACCCAGACGCATGGCGTTCTGCATGGCGCGCTTCATGGCACGGCGGAACATGATGCGCTTTTCCAGCTGCTGCGTGATGGAGTCGGCGATCAGCTTGGCATCGATTTCGGGCTTGCGCACTTCTTCGATGTTCACGGCCACCGGCACACCCAGCTGGGCAGCCAGGTCCTTCTTCAGCTTCTCGATGTCTTCGCCTTTCTTGCCGATCACCACACCCGGGCGAGCCGAGTGGATGGTGATGCGGGCGTTCTTGGCGGGACGCTCGATGACGACGCGGGAAACCGCAGCATTCTTGAGCTTGGCCTTCAGGTACTCACGCACCTTGATGTCTTCGGCCAGCATGCCCGCGAAGTCGCGGTTGCTGGCGTACCAACGGCTGGCCCAGTTGCGGGAAACGGACAGGCGGAAGCCTGTGGGGTTGATTTTCTGTCCCATATTCCAGTGACCCTCAGTTGCCCACCGTCACATAGATGTGACAGGTAGGTTTGCTGATACGGTTGCCACGGCCCTTGGCGCGGGCCGAGAAACGCTTGAGCGTGGTGCCTTGCTCGACGTGGATGGTTTTCACCTTCAGTTCGTCGATGTCGGCGCCGTCGTTGTGTTCGGCGTTGGCGATGGCAGATTCCAGAGCCTTCTTGACGATCACGGCAGCTTTTTTCTGCGTGAAGGTCAGGATGTTCAGGGCCTGGTCCACCTTTTTGCCGCGAATCAGGTCGGCCACCAGACGGCCTTTGTCGACCGACAGGCGTACGCCGCGAACGATAGAGCGGGTTTCCATGGTGTGTGTCCTTACTTCTTGGCTTTCTTGTCGCCGGGGTGGCCCTTGAACGTGCGGGTCAGCGAGAATTCACCGAGCTTGTGTCCGACCATCTGGTCGGTGATGTACACAGGCACGTGCTGCTTGCCGTTGTGCACCGCAATGGTCAGGCCGATGAAGTCGGGCAGGATCATGGAGCGACGCGACCAGGTCTTGATGGGCTTCTTGTCCTTCGTGGACACAGCCTTCTCGACCTTGTTCATCAGGTGCTGGTCCACGAAGGGACCTTTTTTCAGTGAGCGAGTCATGGTGTCAGCCCTTTACTTCTGCTTGCGACGCGACACGATCATCTTCTGCGTGCGGCGGTTGCTGCGGGTGCGGTAACCCTTGGTCAGGTTGCCCCACGGATCCACCGGCGGCATACCCGTTCCGGTGCGGCCTTCACCACCACCGTGCGGGTGGTCGATCGGGTTCATGGCCACGCCACGAACCGTCGGGCGAATACCCATATGGCGCTTGACACCGGCCTTGCCCAGCTGGCGCAGGCTGTGTTCCTGGTTGCTCACTTCACCAATGGTGGCGCGGCACTCCACGTGGACCTTGCGGACTTCACCCGAGCGCATGCGAACCTGCGCGTAGATGCCTTCGCGGGCCAGCAGCACGGCCGAAGCACCGGCGGAACGCGCAATCTGCGCGCCTTTGCCAATCTGCAGCTCGATGCAGTGGATGGTGGAACCCACCGGGATGTTGCGGATAGGCAGGGTGTTGCCCACGCGGATGGGCGACTCGGAGCCGCTCAGCAGCGTTGCACCGACTTCCACACCGCGCGGAGCGATGATGTAGCGGCGCTCACCGTCGGCGTAGCACAGCAGGGCAATGTGCGCCGTACGGTTGGGGTCGTACTCCAGGCGCTCGACCTTGGCGGGAATCCCGTCCTTGTCGCGCTTGAAGTCGACCATGCGGTAGTGGTGCTTGTTGCCGCCGCCACGGTGGCGCACGGTGATGTGGCCGTTGTTGTTGCGACCGGCCTTCTGGAACTTGGATTCCAGCAGGGGCGCATAGCCCGAACCCTTGTGCAGGGTTTCGCGCGTGATCTTCACCATGCCGCGACGGCCTGGCGAAGTGGGTTTCATCTTTACGACTGCCATGATCAGACGGCCTCCCCACCGAAGTTCAGTTCCTGACCGGGCATCAACGTCACGTACGCCTTGCGCACATGGTCGCGGCGGCCCACGGTCTTGCCAAAGCGCTTGGCCTTGCCTTTTTGGTTCAGCACGTTGACGGCTTGCACCTTCACGTTGAACAGCAGTTCCACGGCGGCCTTGATCTCGGGTTTGCTGGCATCGCGCAGCACCTTGAACAGGATGGCGTTGGACTTCTCGGCCGTCATCGTGGCCTTTTCCGACACGATCGGTGCCACCAGCACCTGCATCAGACGGCCTTCATCAAACTGGACGTTGCTCATGCGAACATCTCCTTGAGTTTGTCGATGGCGCCTTTGGTGACGATCACTTTCTTGTAGTGAACCAGCGACATCGGGTCGGCGTAACGCGGCTCCAGCACCAGCACGTGGGGCAGGTTGCGCGAAGCCAGGTACAGGTTCTCATCGACTTCGTCGGAGATCACGAGCACCGATTTGAGGTTCATGGCCTTGAACTTGTCGGCCAGCTGCTTGGTCTTGGGCGAGTCCACCTTGATGGAGTCGACCACGGCCAGGCGGCCTTCACGAACCAGCTGAGAGAAGATGGAGGCCATACCGGCGCGGTACATCTTCTTGTTGATCTTCTGGGTGAAGTTCTCTTCCGGGCTGTTCGGGAACACGCGACCGCCTCCACGCCAGATGGGCGAGGAAGTCATACCAGCGCGGGCGTTGCCGGTGCCTTTCTGACGGAAGGGCTTCTTGGTGGAGTGCTTGACCATCTGGCGGTCTTTTTGGGCACGGGTGCCCTGACGCGCGTTGGCCTGGTAAGCCACCACCAGCTGGTGGATCAGTGCTTCGTTGTAGTCACGACCAAACACGGTCTCGGGGACGTCCACGGTGGACGCGGCCTGACCCTGATCGTTCAGGAGTTCGACTTGCATCAGTTCGCTCCTTTGGCAGCAGCCTTGACGGCGGGACGTACGGTCACGAACCCACCCTTGGAACCCGGCACAGCGCCACGGATCAGCAGCAGCTGACGGGCTTCGTCAACGCGCACGACATCGAGGTTTTGCGTGGTCACGGTCTCGTCGCCCATGTGGCCGGTCATTTTCTTGCCCGGAAACACGCGACCCGGATCCTGGGCCATGGAGATGGAACCCGGCACGTTGTGCGAACGGCTGTTGCCGTGGGACGCACGCTGCGACGAGAAGTTGTGGCGCTTGATGGTGCCGGCAAAGCCTTTACCGATGGAGGTGCCCTGCACATCCACCTTCTGGCCCACTGCGAACAGCTCGGCCACAGGCAGCACGGAACCGGCGGCGTACTTGCCAGCCACTTCGGCGCTCACGCGGAATTCTTTGAGGATTTCACCGGCTTCCACACCGGCTTTGGCGAGGTGACCGGCTTCGGGTTTGGTCACGCGGGAAGCGCGACGCTGACCGAAAGTCACCTGCAGGGCATCGTAGCCATCGTTGGCCTGGGTTTTGACTTGTGCCACACGGTTGTTCGACACGTCGACCACGGTGACAGGCACTGCGTCCCCGTCATCGGTGAAGAGGCGCATCATGCCCACCTTGCGGCCCAACAACCCGAGGGAGTTGCTCAGACTCATTGTTTTCTCCGTTCCCGACTTCAATTGGCCGGGGCTGATTGGTGTTGTGGGCTCGGTACCCCGGGTAACCCCGGCGCGCTTTGCCCCAACGGATAACGCGAATGTCCGCCCAGGCGCCCGGGTTTGACCCCGAACTCTAGGCGGTACTTCGCAGAAAAGTCTTCAATTATATGCTGCAGCGCCAGAAACTGCAAGCTGCAGTCCGGCGCCGCAACCGCCGCATCACTGCAGCTTGATTTCCACGTCCACGCCAGCCGGCAGGTCGAGCTTCATCAGCGCGTCCACGGTCTTGTCGGTCGGGTCCACGATGTCCATCAGGCGCTGGTGCGTGCGAATTTCCAGCTGGTCACGGCTGGACTTGTTCACGTGCGGCGAACGCAGGATGTCGAAGCGCTTCATGCGCGTCGGCAGGGGCACGGGGCCCTTGACGATGGCGCCGGTACGCTTGGCGGTGTCCACGATCTCGGCGGCCGAGGTGTCGATCAGTTTGTAGTCAAACGCTTTGAGGCGGATGCGAATTTTCTGTTTGGTGGACATGTCCGCTCCTTACTCAATGATCTTGGCCACCACACCGGCGCCCACGGTACGGCCGCCTTCGCGGATAGCGAAGCGCAGACCTTCTTCCATGGCGATCGGGGCAATCAGCTTGACCGTGATGCT
>Ga0075154_10003376_pt1 | contig 10115 bp, 6 predicted proteins | sample JI71714BDNA_FD_70965 | JGI IMG/M metagenome (GOLD analysis project Ga0075154, IMG submission 70965) | Wastewater effluent complex algal communities from Wisconsin, to seasonally profile nutrient transformation and Carbon sequestration -... | ecosystem: Engineered > WWTP > Effluent > Algae...
CTGTTGAGAATATTGCGCCAGTTTGACCTATAAAAATTATGGCGCACGTAACGAGACAAATCCAGTGGTTGTCCAATCATAAAGCATAAAGTAACTCGGACATAAATTCAACATTAATTAATATTCTCATTAAGACGAAAAGTCAAATCTCCACAAGCCTGAACCAAGGCCCAAAACATTTACAAATAATTAATCAATCATGTCAGGTAGAGGTAAAGGAGGAAAGGGACTTGGAAAGGGAGGCGCAAAGCGTCACCGCAAGGTTTTGAGAGACAATATTCAAGGTATCACCAAGCCAGCGATTCGTCGTTTGGCTCGTCGTGGAGGAGTGAAGCGTATCTCGGGTTTGATTTATGAAGAAACCCGTGGTGTATTGAAGGTATTTTTGGAAAATGTGATTCGCGATTCAGTCACCTACACAGAACACGCCAGACGAAAGACTGTAACGGCAATGGATGTAGTATATGCTCTCAAGAGACAAGGAAGAACACTTTACGGATTTGGTGGATAAATTCATTTCTGAACAATAAATTCATTCATGAACGAACTATTGAGGGATGTTTCGCAGTAACACTTATGGGAAATGGGTAGAGCATAAATACATCAAATGATTATAGATTTTTATTTAGTTTAAACTTAAACAAACTCTCAGACTGGTTGGCGTTACGAACAGCCTGCTAGTTTCACGCTCCGTGATGAAGCTAAAACTTTATACATGTCACGGTGTTCCTCAACGCATGCACATCATAAACGAAACAATTTGTGCTCGGCGGTGATTACTGGAGTATACAGCTGGGTAACGAACCTTCATATCCACGATACGTGACATGGCAATATGGAAAGTTGATCGTTTTCAAAAACTTCTTAAGAACATTTATTTAACATCTGTTTATGTTGATACATTTTGCATATTGTTTGTTTAGAAAGAGTTCTGACATCATGCGTTGGCTCTTCTTTAGTATAATGAGTACGGAGCAAGATGCGCGTGTACAGATACTGAATTTCAAACGTGCCAAAGTTGTGCAGCGCAACGAATTAAAATCGTTTGGGTGCATTTTAGTCTCGAAGAATGAGTTGACAAGTCATAGAAATGCAAGCTTGGCTCGCTATTTTTCAAACCTGTCTTGGCTGGCCTTCGGTGACGGCAATAAGGTTTTCTTTCATTACTTTAGTGAAGAATAGTTGCGATAAGAATTTCTATTGAAATGAAGGATTGACATAAACAATAACGCGCATAGGCACCAACAATCATGGGGAAGCTCAAGATCAAATTGTTCGGAGGCAAGAGAAGCAACAAAAGCATCGATGAAGGTCATCATGTGACCTCGTCATTACTACCTCAAAGAAGTTTGGCTCATATCAATGTCCAAGGCAGTCAAGTGGATTTATCCAAGAAAATGCAGCGAAATGTTCGATTGGCACGAGCTTCTGACAAACTGCTAGGCAGGGAGGTTACTGTTGCCGTTGGAAATTCCGTGGCAGCAGTCACCAAGGGCATGAGCAAGTGTATTGGATGGGTAATCCACGATCCTTACTTACATCAACGTTCCGAAGTGCGCAATTTGCATCCCATCAGTCTTCAAGTAACTGCAAGGGTACATCGTCTCAGTTTTGTCCATCCGGCCATTGATTTGAATAGTGTCCAACACAAAGCAGAACACCTGAAAAAGAAGCAACAAAAAGCTGGCAGTAAAAAGGTTCTACCTACACACCATCGTACTTCATCGAACGCCAGCTATACTAATCCTGCCACTGTGGCTGCCTCGTTGGAGCGGTGGAGCAACTTGATCAAACGCGAACAATTTAGATTGTCCCGTGACGGAATCGTGGCGGACCACTTTCAGAGATCGCGGCGCCGTAAACGTCGAGGAGTGCGCGTCAAGGGAGTTCGGCGCGTGATTGCTTCTCGGACCACCTCTGGAAGTGTGAAAGAATTTGCTTCAAGCAACGCCAGTCTCACCTTTTTAAATCAATCCTCCAAGTCTGCCCGACTTGCGAAAAAGCTGACCATCAAGAACAAAAAGTTGAACCAATATGTTCCAACGGACGTTGCCTCGGGTGATGACGACGGCTTGTTTCCAGCCAGATTTCTCAACTCTGATTACAGTGAAAGCGTTTTGTCCGAAAATTCAGGGGACGCCGAAACCAATACTCATGATGCAGATGATGCACGACAACTCCAGGAGGATGAGGAAGAAGACGAAGTTGAGGATACTTCCATTGCACAATCCGGACTTGCCTTTGCAGGAGGCGTAGTTCATGATCCCGCTGTAGCCCGGATAGGAAGATATTTACCTGAAATCGCCTGTAGAGTTCCTCAATCTTCCATATCACTGGAATTAGTCAACAATCGTAATAAAATTCGCGGCACCCAACCATTCGTGGTGGAGTCTCCTCATGTATTGTGGGGTGATGGTCGTGATCCTCTACTCAAAAAGGTTGCAAAGGAAGGCAGCCCCTTTTTAGACAGTCGACCATTGGAGTTCTTGAGCGACTTTGATTTAAACCAAAGTGAAACGACCGAAAGCTTGTTGCTAACAACCTCCACTTTATTTGTTGATTATCCGCCAGAGGACGATCTTCCCACATATCGCAAAATTCGAGAAGAAAATGCGCAACAGAGGGCTCGCTTATTGGCGTCTCGGCTGCAACGAAACATGCCTACACCCCAAATGTCTGTAATTGGAGAAGAGGACGAAGATCACGAAGAAATTTCTAATGAAGAAGAAAAGGTCGAAGAAGGAAGCGTATGGGAAAGTGTCTGTAGTTCGGTGCATTCTCCGCGTTTCCAACTGAGAACGCCGCAGAGCATCTTGACTAAAACTGCAAGCAACGGTGAGAAAACCATGCCCATTGGAGACATTGATGTTAGATTCATGACCAATATGCTGCCACCAGAAGACTGCTTAGGGGAATCGCCTTCAATCGATGAAGAAGACATGGTGTTTCGATGTAGCGCCAAAAGGCCTGCGTCAGCCACTCCATCACAGAGTAATTCACAAAATAGTACTGAGCCCGAGAGGACAAACCGACATAATTCTTTTCCAAAGAAAATCAGAACTAGTGTGTCGACATCCAGTCAAGTACCGCTAGACCGATTGGACAACAATGCTCTGCTAGGAGAGCTATCTAGCGGTTCCATTTTGCCGTTACGCGATTCGTCACTACATGTCAATCACAATTCATCTGTTGTCAAGAACGACAACTCACCAGAGAAGGAATCAAAAGAGATCTTTGATATACCAACGCATAAAGCCCCGTCAGTGGTCAACGTAAGAAATGATTTGGACTTTGTACAAGCCGTTTCGCATGAGGGTAAGCCGATACATGGTTCAGAGGGATCCGACTCTGCTTTGACAGAAGGAGAAACTGGCGAAACTGAATCTTCCAAGGTCATTCAAGGCAACAATCAAGTACAGAACAAGCCGCCTGAACCTACGATTTCAGACGTCCGTCAAGTCTCGTTTAGTGATCCGGTCAAAAAGCCTGGCGAATTGAACGAATCCCACAAAAAGATGAAGAAAAAAAGGTTAAAGTCTATCGCACATGTAGTGGTGTCAACATTTCGAAAAAAGAAAAAGGCCAAGAAACTCCATGAACGATCATCGTCTTTAGTTAGCATAAATGTTGACGATGGCGCCACCACATCCAAAGGACAGAAGAAAAAAGAAACACAATCTCTGCCAATGCTTTCGACTTCCTTGTCAGCCTCGTTAAACATATCAGATCGGCCATCACAATCGCAATCACTTCCTGTGGTAATAACCCCGATAACAGAACCTATGACAAATGATAAATCTCAAGAATTTTCTTCAAGAAAGAAGGTACCCACATCCATTAAATTAAAGTCGACAAAATCACTACCTACTCAAACGACGCACAATTCATACTCAGAAGCCGAAGTCATAACACATTCACAATCGATGTCATACGACAAGACGCACTTGGAATCGATCCGGAATGAGCTTTTTGTGAATAGTAGGAAGCATAGCTCTTTGGCAAGTACCCCCATAGCACAACCCGATGACAGAACTCCAGTGCCACAAATCAAGACTGAATCTAGACTTTTGGGAATGCATTCATTACCAATAATAAGTGCAGCGTCTAATGAAAAGGTTCTAAAGGAGCAGCGGCAATTGCGCAATAATCGCTTTCGATCTATGGATGACATTGAAGCGTTTACGAGTTCAGATGCATTGAGAGCTCTTGAATCATGGTCTCTTATTTCAGACGATTTATCTTCCGTTGGTAAAGATTCCGATCAAAACCAAAACGTTATGCGTGTTAGCTTAAGTGATAATCCGCAGGACTTGGGAACTTCGCCGTTTCCAGTGTTTGTCAAACATCAAAGTCGAATATCTGACCACGCATCTGTTGCGTCTTCAGTCAAGGGGCAACCTGGCATTGATTCCCCACGAAAGGTCTTTCGCTCTAATGGTGAAAGCCCATCCTTGGTGCAGCCACAGACAGAGAACGAGGTGAAAGGTCACGCTACTAAACCAAGCGATCTAAGTTACACAAGGATAGGCTCTATATTGCTGAATGATGATAGTGAGAGCCAAATTGATACAAATATCTCTGTTTCATCTTCTCCTGTCGTTTCACGAAAAAAAGTGGACTTTAGCTCGTCCACGGATAATATTTCTCCGATCACGAGGGCCATATCAACAAAAGGTGTGGACGCACATCCTGTTGTGGATCAACACGAGATAAATCAAATCAATTCTGCATACCGTGAAACCAAAAAGCGGACAAATACAACGGACGACGCTTACTCTATGACTTCTAGCGCAAAGTCCAAAGGATCCGCCATTGGATCTATCCAAGCTTACTTTAGTCCCAAGAAGAAAAAAGAAAAGGACGAGTCTCCCGCGCCTTATGTTCTCGTTTTGGATGAGATTGTCAATTTCCGTGTGGTATGCTTTCCTTCAAACACTGTTTTGGCTACATTTCCTATTTCCGTGGCCTCGATTCTCGGTGAAAGGAGTATGGAAGAAAGATTAAGGGACCCGTCACATCCTAGCGAACTTACTGTTACCTTAGTTCAAGAACCTAAGGCATCTGAAGGCAGGTGGGGGGTTGAAGCTACCGTTACTTTCCGATGTGTGGCTCAAGACTCAAGAAAGAACAGACCCAGAACTCCCGTTAGCGATCCTAACATTCAGACATCAAAAAATGGAGGATTGTCTTTGATGCGATCACAATCAACCGACGTGATCGAGCTTGTTGAGTCAAGAAAAGATCAAATTTCGCTCCATGAGGATTCAATGTTTGGTACGGCGAGTGTAATGGAAGGAGATGGACCACTAAAATTTCTAGAAGAACAAATGTTTTATGATCCGCAAATTCAAAACTCTGAATCAATGCGCTGGGGAACTGGTGGAACACCATCCAAGTCCGATTCGACTCAAGTCTCTTCCTGTAGAGGTCACTTAATGAGTGAGGACTCGTTACTGGATTTAAACGCTTATGGCACACCTTTCACTTCGTCAGTCTTCCGCCAGAACTCAATTTTTTTCAGTCCACCATCTCCTTCAAGAATCTCAGTTTCAAACGATAAGCATTCATCGAGCCAAAACTTGGAAAGGCTGGATGTTACGTCAGCAAACGATTCATTTCAGATGAATGGTACGGAGGTACGACAAAGGACGAGAACTGTATCATTTGATATAGACGACCACCAAAATCGTCAGTATAATATGCTCGAAGAAAGATCCGCACCAGCGGAGGATAAGCATGATGATAAAGAGAAGCCTCATGTTTTGACTTCCTTTGTAGCAAACCTTTCAAAAGTTGGGGATTTACCAGAGCAAAAGAATCTCATGGAAACCATGCATCAGGCTTTAGTTAACAATTGCTATAGCGAACCGGATGTTTGTTCGAGGCAAGATTTCACTTCAGTTGTCAGACAATCACTGGTTGAAAATGGTGTAACCCAGAGCTTTCAAGCAGAGACAGAGATTGGTGAGAACGAAAGTAATACGTCAAGCGTTAGTCATGATGTCCGGGGTGGTCTTGTTCTCAACCCTTCCGATTTAGGCCTGGATGCCAGCTCAAGTGATGTCGAAGAAAACAGTTTGGCCTCAGCAATCGCAGTCGAATCAGCTCGTCGCACAAGCGCCAAGAAACGTTACATCACAAAAATTTTGCGCGGAACGTTTATGTCTTTGGTACGCCAATATCCTGGAATCTTAATATTGATATTTTGGGGCGGTCTGTATCTTTTTTTGTCTTGAATGATTGGACTATCTCCGAGCCCAGAATAATGATCAATCATATCTGCTTCACATGATCTTGTGGCTTTTCGAGAAGCACAGTGTGCGTGTCCACAGCTATTGGATGTTGTTAGAAATTATTTTGTACATTAGTTTGCAAGAATCTCTTTAGCTAAGTTAAAGGATCAATATGTATCAACTGTAAAATATGACGAAAGCATGGAGTATCAGTAATAATTAGATGGTGCATTTTACTTTTTTCTACTTCGATTCTATCCTCATCTTCAACTTTGTTTAGGTAATAACTCAATGACCAGGATATTTCATTAACGCCTTGACTTTGACTTTGTCAAAATGTTGTCCATTGCCATTATTGTCAATATTCAATGCACCTATCCCCATGTGTCCATTTTGGAACTCTTTGCATGCACCGCACAAATATATTCCAATTACACTAAAAGGTCGTGGCTTCAACTCGGTGGGGGATATTGTAACTCTATTGACTCCAGGCTCTGCGTAGCCGATTTGAATATACGATGTAACCAAAGTTTGGCTCTTTGGATTCACTCTAGTCGACCTATCCAAATCTGGATTTACCTTTAGGGCTGGCTCAACTCCATTCAGAGTCACCATCACAGTAGGAAAGACGTCTGGAAATCCCTTGGTTAAGTAACCGATGGCGACAGGTACTGGTCTATCAAAATCACTTTTGAAGCTGATTGAACCACCTTGTCTTGGATCCATCTCAAGAGAGCAATCCATGTTGGTATTTTCTTCGCATACAAATTTTGCACCCGTATATGAAACATTGATCTTGCCGCTGAAGTACCAGTTGTAGCACTGATCACCGAGGGACCATGAACCAAGTGGTTTTCCATCCATGAACGCTTGGTTCCAGAGTTTCTGATCTTTCTTTAGCATTTCAGCTATCCCAATTGCTACATTCTTGTGACCCTCTTGTGTCAAGTGATGCCAATCTTCAGCAAACCAACCCTGAGTCAACACTTCCTGTGGTGATGGCTTAGGATCCATCATGTATGCCACACCGTTCACTTCTTTCAGGATCTCCATCATTTCATGTAGTTGGCAAATTTCTCGGACACAATCCATATTGGTGTTATCGGTCGCTGAAAAAGTGTCTCCTTCATCTCTCCATGTCCATCTCAAGTCCGGATCGAAATTCTTCTGAGCTGGTGTGTAGCCTTTGAAACGGGCACGACCGACGAAGTGCCATACATGGACAAACATAATTACTGCTTTGGGATATCGCTCTCGTAACCTCTTAACTAATAATCTGACTCCATCTGACTGGTTAGAAGGAAACTCAAAAGTTATCAAATCATAGTTCTTGGTATCTGCGTCAGGAATCATAGACTGCAAACAGAGAGAAGGCTGATCTGCTGCTGTGGCTGGTACCGCGAGGTTGTCAACAAGCGTAGCATCAGGCGAGATTAAGTAAGGATATGCGTATCGTCGGTCCGTTAGTCCATGACCATAGGTCTGAGATGTGCCAAAGGAAAGAATGCTTAGAGGGCGGGGCACCTCGTCGAAACTCAAAGCTGTTTGCCAAGTTTTGTCTGACTCCAAAATTCCTTTTGGTATTTGGAAATTCTTCTGCTGAACTGTGCGAGGATCGTGAAGCGAAAATATGTGCTGGGCACGTATACTTGGCATTAGTTTCCTATGATCATGTTCTTCCTCAACATGTAGTGTGCCTCGGAGTGCAACTTTGTCAATCGCTACTGCTGTACGTAAAAAATTTGCAGCAAATAATAGGCCGGTGAAAGAAGCTACAATGCTCCTCATTTTGGTGCTTGTCAGAGTCATGAAGCAAGTTTTATTAAAGATCATTTTTTTAAATACTACAGAAAAGTGATGCCCGAAAGTGACTGGGATCCGCAAATTGCTATTCGTATTGACAGTGGAGGCGAGGCTCCAAGCTATATTGCCTGCAGCAGACATGGGATCTTTTCTTAGATTTTTCTAATAATACATTATTGAATTGAGATATTGACAAATAAAGCTTGGAGGACACTGGACGATAGCAAATAGCAATATGTCCTGCGTCGCTAGACATCTGTCTAATTTCGAAAAGAGCTTAAAGTCATATGCCCATTCATATTGATAGACTCCGCGAGAAATAATTGTCTTGGATTACCTACATGAATTTTTCTGCATAGGCTCGTATGAAGTACAAAATTCCGGTGAACACGTTCTTATTGAGATCAAGAGGAATGATGACCAATTGCTGCTCCAAACACAGGTATGGATGTATGGATGCTACAAAATGAACGTAAACTTGCAAAAGCCTAGGACGGATGAGCAATGACATTAGTTGTTTCTATCTACTAGGAGAATGAACGTTTGCTGAATGACTGTTTCGTCAGAGCTTGTGGGGATTCATCTCCATGTTGCAGCTTTCCATTCGTGCAAAGCACAATTAGATTAGTTGAAATTGGGTAATTTTGAAACTTTATGGGGTTTATTCTAAATTTTCATTCGAAGTCATATTGTTAGAACCAAATTTGTAGAAGCTAACAACCACAGGGCGACCAAATCATAAAAGAAAACAATGATAAATGGGATTAAAGGTTCTAGAAACAAATTCTATACTAGACGCAAGAACGATATAAAATAGTCTAATTATGGGAGCAAAAGCGAAAGTACCTCACATTTGCTATGCAGTAATATGCAACAGATGGACTGCAAAGTTGAACCTATCATTTATCTGTAATGAACTCTTTAAATCGAAAATGGCTTTTGAATATAAACAATTCAACTTCTTTGCATAATCTGACCAGATATGTTCTGTGAACTGCATCAATCAAGGAACTTTCATGAAAAGGATGGACATATGACGCTTTGCCTTATTAAATCATTTAGCGATCAACTGTGTAATTCTGAATTCTAAATTCGAACCAATAATCAGCCCCTTTAGATAGCAAGACCTAGACCCAGATAAATCAAAATGTGTCCCGTTTGAGATAATCAAACTTGCACTCACATTTTAGTGATAAGTTAACTAAAGAATACACAACCTATGATAGTCGGGAGTTCAAAATTCATCCTGCAGGTCAACACAAAATCCAACTTCATGGACTTCCAGCAACTACAAAGACCAATGGGATTGGTAAATTTAGATTTCACATTCATGACTCAATGTTTACCTCAACCTCTATCATTACCACTGCATTCCATCGGCAGAGAACAGACTGTTTAGCCAACGAGTATACTTCTCCAAAAACATGACTGGATGGTGCATGGTGATTGCTAAAGGTACTATTCTGACTCTTACAAACCAATCCTTAACCTTTAGAATATCACAAGGAAATCATGTTACTATGGATGCAAATACTACTTCCACTAATAGGGCCATGTGTTAGGCCTTAGACGCCTTTACAAGCCAAGATGCTATAGTTTGATGGTTGAACAAAACCAAAATCTCTTGAAGGCACAAACAGAATTTCAAATGCCTCAGACAACCCGAAATGGCTATTTGGAAGAAATGAAAGAGGATACTGCCACACTAACAAAACAACAAATCATGGGTATTGGTACTGCTGAACTCAGACTTGAATGTTAGCATTTTTAAGATTGCGTCAGTTCTCAAGAAATTTCTTTTATTCATCCAATCAGAAAAGGAACTCTGTTAATCAATTTCGAATATTTGATTTGTCTAGTTTATGTAGATGATACATTGTTCTAGAGTCCTACTAAAAGAGAATTGACAACATATGGAGTGAATTGAAATTTTTTGGGTTGGAGCTAAATGTAGAGCATGTCATGGCTGGATTCCTTGGAGTTCTGATCAAGAAACTTGACAACACCAAATTAAGCTTACACAAGCAGGTTTATTCAAGCGGATCTTATAAACTATTGAAATTGAAGATGTCGAGAAAC
>Ga0075154_10003377_pt1 | contig 10115 bp, 8 predicted proteins | sample JI71714BDNA_FD_70965 | JGI IMG/M metagenome (GOLD analysis project Ga0075154, IMG submission 70965) | Wastewater effluent complex algal communities from Wisconsin, to seasonally profile nutrient transformation and Carbon sequestration -... | ecosystem: Engineered > WWTP > Effluent > Algae...
TGCCCCCTCCCAACTAGCAAAATACAGAAAGCCATCCTGATCCTGACTGATATCATTAATGGTGTTATGCGGCAGTCCATCACTGGTCGTCCAAATTTCGCGATTGTAATCAAGCAGAGGTAGTTGCTCTGCTGCTTTGAGAACATCAGCAGCAAAGATACCAACCAACACAGCTAACAACCGTAAATATTGGAAATTCATTCATCCATCATCATATTTTTTTCGACCAACAGCTCACCTTAACCTAGCCAAAGAAGCCAGACAATCTGTAGGCAGAACGATCACGACAGCAACTGCAAATAATTTTTGAGTACTTGCTATAAATTGAAGAAAACTTGCTATGGTTAGCGCTGCATCCGCTTTGGTGCAAATGCCACCGCAAATGCACCATGATGCGGCAAGTGCGCACCACTATGGTGCACAAAAGATGGCTCATTATCTCCACCATTGAAATGATTTATTTTAAATCAACAACTTAAATTATTGGCACAGTATTGGCTTTAATCAGCGCAACTTGTCGGTTGAGCCGATATCTTCAAGTACAGTTTGAGTATTAACAGGAATAATCCGGAGGATTGCATGTCTGCATCGAACGTTCTGAGTTTTATGAAAGAAAATGACGTGAAGTTTGTTGATTTACGTTTTACTGATACCAAGGGTAAAGAGCAGCATGTGACTATCCCTGCCAACCAGATCGACGAAGACTTCTTCGAGAACGGTAAAATGTTCGACGGTTCTTCAATCGCGGGCTGGAAAGGCATCAATGACTCAGACATGATTTTAATGCCTGAAGCCGCTTCCATGAAGCTGGATCCATTCTTCGAAGAAACCACGTTAAACATCACTTGTGATGTCATCGAGCCTAGCACCATGCAAGGTTACGATCGTTGCCCACGATCTATCGCTAAACGTGCTGAAGAATACTTAAAATCAACCGGCATCGCTGACACTGTATTGTTTGGACCAGAACCAGAATGGTTTATGTTCGATGAAGTCCGTTTCAAAACTGACATGTCTGGTTCTTTCTACAAATTAAACTCTGAAGAAGCAGCTTGGAACTCTGACGCTGTTTACGAAGGCGGCAACAAAGGCCACCGTCCAGGCGTTAAAGGTGGTTACTTCCCAGTACCACCAGTTGATCATCACCACGACATTCGTAGCGCCATGTGTATGGTGCTGGAAGAAATGGGTCAGATCGTTGAAGCGCATCACCATGAAGTGGCAACTGCTGGTCAAAACGAAATCGCTACTCGTTTCAACACTTTAACTAAAAAAGCTGATGAAACGCAGATCCTGAAATATGTGGTTCACAATGTGGCGCATATGTACGGCAAAACTGCGACCTTCATGCCAAAGCCAATCGTTGGTGACAACGGTTCAGGCATGCACTGTCACCAGTCTTTAGCTAAAGATGGCGTGAACTTGTTCGCGGGCGATAAATATGCTGGCCTGTCAGAACTGGCTCTGTATTACATCGGCGGTATCATCAAGCACGCTAAAGCAATCAATGCCTTTACCAACCCGTCAACCAACTCTTACAAGCGTTTGGTTCCGCACTATGAAGCACCGGTAATGCTGGCTTATTCAGCACGTAACCGTTCAGCTTCAGTGCGTATCCCGTTGGTACCAAGTGCTAAAGCACGTCGTATCGAAGTTCGTTTCCCGGATCCGGCGGCGAACCCGTACCTGGCATTTGTTGCGCAATTAATGGCAGGTTTGGATGGTATCCAGAATAAGATCCACCCAGGCGATGCCATGGATAAAGACTTATACGATCTGCCGCCAGAAGAAGAAGCACTGATCCCTCAGGTGTGTGGTTCTTTAGACGAAGCACTGGACAACTTAGACAAATCGCGCGCCATTTTCACCAAAGGCGGCGTGATGTCAGATGCAATGATCGATGCTTACATCGCGTTAAAACGCGCAGATGCGAAAAAAGTTTCAATGGCTGTTCATCCGCTTGAGTACGATTTGTACTACAGCGTTTAAGTTCATTAAACTGGCCAAACCAGCTTTAATCACTTGATTTTCAAACATATAACTTTTTATTGAAAAAGCCCGCAGTTGCGGGCTTTTTGTTCTGGTCAAATGAAACAAAGCGCGATAGAGTAAACAAATAATTACCAAACAGCTATTGTTGTGAAAATAGGTATCCAATGAAAAAAGCACTGTGGTTGTTACTGTTCACATGCCTGGCTGCAGTGGCAGCAGACGATAAAAAAGTTTTTGTCACCGTCGACAAAAATAACAATCTGGTTTTTTCTGACAGCCCAAGCCCAGGGGCGACTCAGGTCACCGTTAAAGATACCGCAACCGCAATGCTGCCAACGAACCCAGGCGTATCAACTTCAGTGGTCCAGGAAACAACTAAATTCGAAGTCTCCATTTCTAAACCAGAACAACAAGGTACAGTTCGCGAAAATAGCGGCACCGTTTATGTGTCAGGTCAGATTAAACCCATGTTCGCCCAAGGGTTGCGCGTGAAATTATATCTTGATGGCAAACAGGTCGCAGGCCCTACCGGAAATGCCAATTTTATCCTCCACAATGTTGATCGCGGCGAACATCAACTGACCCTTGAACTGCTTGATCAAAGCGGCAAGATTATTGCAACCAGTCCAGTAACGACCTTCTATTTGCATAGAGCTTCGGCTATTTCACCAAAATAGTGCATCGCGGCTGAATTCTCAGCCATCACCAGTTACACTGGAGATTGTGATGCACTAAACTGGTGCAGAGGAATCAACACTGTGACACAAACTCCAAAGTCGCTGGATTTAACCGGCATTGACTACGCCAACCACCTAACTACAGCGATTATGGTGTTGGATGCACAATTACAGGTGCAGCATTTTAATACCGCCTGTTGCGCTTTATTAAGCATTGGCGAAAAACGCCTGCAAAATCATTACTTTCCAGCACTATTTCAATTCAGCGATCTGCACGCCAGCCATCTTGTCAGTACCCTAACCACTAAGCAGGGATTTGGTGTCAGTGATGTCAACTGCGTCTTGCCTGATGGTCGCCATATTTTGATCGATATCACCGCTAGCGCGTTGGAAACCGAATTACCAGCCTTGTTGATTGAACTGCGCCAAGTTGATCAACAACGTAAAATCAGCATGGAAAGCCTGCAGCAACATCAACATTTGGCGGCGCGTGAACTGATCCGTGGTTTGGCACATGAGATAAAAAACCCTTTGGGTGGCTTACGTGGCGCTGCGCAATTGCTAGAAGAAACGCTGAATGAAGAACAAAAAGAATATACCCAGCTGATTATCGCCCAAGCTGATCGGCTACGAAATCTGGTTGACCGGTTGCTGGGTCCTTACAAACCACCACAACGGCTGATTTCTAATCTGCACCAGATCATTGAAAGAGTCACTCAGCTAGCGAAAATGGATAACCCTTCCGGCGTGCAGTTTGTGCGGGATTATGACCCTAGCATTCCGGATTTTCTGCTGGATCCCGAGCTTATCGAACAATCGCTGTTGAATATTGTCCGCAATGCCCAGCAAGTCTTGCCAAAAGGCGGCCAGATTGTGCTGCAAAGCCGGATCTTACACCAACACACCATACACGGTCGCCGCCATCGCTTGGTGGCGACGATCAAAGTGATTGATAACGGTCCTGGTATTCCAGCAGAAATCAAAGACACCTTATTTTACCCGATGGTCAGCGGCAAACCCGGTGGCACCGGTCTTGGGTTATCGATTGCTCAAACGCTTATTCATCAACACGACGGCTGGATTGACTGCGAAAGTTGGCCCGGTCGTACCGAATTTACTCTTTATCTACCCATCAACTCGCAAGGGGCTTAAGCATGCATCAGGATGTCTGGATTATTGATGATGACAACTCCATCCGTTGGGTGTTAGAAAAAGCGCTGTCACGCGCTGGTATTGTCTGTGAAAGTTACGCCTCAGCCGATTTAATGCTACAGCGGCTGGAATACGACCAACCTGCGGTCGTGGTGTCCGATATCCGGATGCCGGGCACCGATGGGATGGCGTTGTTAACTAAATTGCAGGAACTGGCGCCCGAGTTACCGGTGATAATCATGACGGCGCACTCGGATTTAGACAGTGCCGTGAATGCCTTTAAACGCGGCGCTTTTGAGTATCTGCCAAAACCTTTTGATATCAATGAAGCGGTCGGACTGATTAGCCGCGCGCTGGAACATGCCATGGCGAAAAAGCCGAAGGCACAACCTGCGCCAGCCTCGCCCGTGACCGAAATTATCGGTGAAGCCCCGGCAATGCAGGAAGTGTTTAGGGCGATTGGTCGGTTGTCGCGATCCAGCATCAGTGTGTTGATTAATGGTCAAAGTGGAACTGGTAAAGAGCTGGTCGCGCAGGCGCTGCATAAGCATAGCCCGCGTTCGGAACAACCATTTATTGCCCTCAATATGGCGGCTATTCCGAAAGATCTGATTGAATCTGAGCTATTTGGTCACGAAAAAGGCGCTTTTACTGGCGCGGCCAATTTACGCAAAGGTCGTTTTGAGCAAGCCGATGGCGGCACCTTATTTCTGGATGAAATTGGCGATATGCCACTAGATGTTCAAACTCGCTTGTTGCGCGTGCTTGCGGACGGCCAGTTCTATCGGGTGGGTGGTCATCAGGGCGTCAATGTTGACGTGCGGATCATCGCCGCGACGCATCAAAACCTTGAACAGCTGGTGGCGGAAGGCAAATTCCGCGAAGACTTATTTCATCGATTAAACGTCATTCGCGTTCATATTCCGGCGCTGAAAGACCGTAAACAGGATATTCCAAAATTAGCGCAGCATTTCCTGCAACAGGCGGCCAAAGAGCTCAATGTAGAAGCAAAAAGTTTAGCGCTGGATACCGAAAAGTACCTCGCACAATTGGATTGGCCGGGCAACGTGCGGCAACTGGAAAATACCTGTCGTTGGTTGACAGTCATGGCCAGTGGCAAGCAAGTCTTGCTATCCGACTTGCCGCCTGAGCTGACCGCTGCACCAAAAGTGTTCAGCCCGCTGGGTGGCGAGCAACATCATAGCTGGCAGGACTTACTGGCCGCTTGGGTACAGCAAAAATTAACCGCAGGTGAAGAAGATATTTTATCGGAAGCGGGCCCAGAATTTGAGCGGATTGTACTCAAACAAGCCCTACAATTTACCCATGGCCATAAACAAGATGCGGCAAAACGGTTAGGTTGGGGACGCAATACCCTGACTCGTAAACTGAAAGAATTGGATATGGAATAAAGGTTCGGGTTGTCGCTGTTTTTGCGCAACCCGGCATTCTTCGCTGAGCAAGTCTTTATGAACCGCTAGCCATTTTTTGTAAAAACTCTAAACGCTGCAGATCTTCAGCGCTAGGTTCTGGCAAGCTGTCGGTAAGTTGTGCAGGGTCAAAATCACCTAATTCGAATTCAGGCTGAACACTATCGCCATAGCGAGTTGGTTCAAACGGCGATGGCGAACGTCGCTCCAGCTGAAAAGTCGTTAACAGATAATGATTCGGCTGCGCGTTATCTTCAGATGCTGATTCAGTCTCTGCAATCTGCTGCAACACTATTTTATGCGCTTTTAACTCCAAAGTTTGCGAACCTGTTGCTAGTTCAGCACTGCCCGTTAACTGCGCCAGTGGTTGCCCCGCCGCCGTTAGCAAATTAGCGCGCAACCGATAGCTGCCGGCTAGCTCCACCTTGATTTGTACTGGGATCACCATATCACTCTGCCGAGCGACCAGAGACTTGACCGCAGTAATGGTCGCTACCGGTTGACTGTATTCAATTCCGGTTTGCACACTTTGCTGCTGTCCCTGACTGCTGAACTGAAATTCAATAATGAGCGGACCATCCCATTCCTTTTCTGATGGCAAAGTCGCAGTATACACCCCAGCGTTTTCAGCAACGGCTTCACTGACTAACAGCTCACCACTCAGTTCATTTTTAAGCAGCACCTGCACTTGCGACAGTTCAATACGCTGCGCAACTAAGCGAACCACCACTGGCTCTGGAGCACTAAACCGGTATTTATCAGCCTGAATACTGACGCTCGCCCCACCTTCCAAGGGTATTTGTTGTGTAATAAATTGATTAGGCGCTAACAATTGGCTATCCGCCGCGGTGAGCGGCCTTACATAATCAGGAACCAGCAACTCATCGGCATACGCTGCCGCGACCAAAGAAAAACTCTGCTGCATCGATTGTGGTAATTGCTCAGAGGTGGGTTGGACAGACGGCGTAACTGCAGGCGCTTCGGTATTCGGCGTCACCGCTGCCGCCATAGGTTGGTTCGCCACGCTTGGCCTTTGAGTTGGCGGATCCACCGGCCACAGCCACCAACTGGTCAAGGCTAACAACGCCACCAAGACTGCCAGCAGCCAAGATTTTTGGTTCATAGTCACTCCAAAGCGCTGGTTACAGCGGATCGGATCAGGATCCGCTGTAGCGAGTTACAACCAAGATTAATTCGCGGCGCGAAACACCAAGTCCGTCATACTGAATCGATCAGAGCCGGTCACCACCTGATATTTATTGCTAAAGACCCACCAGCCGCGATTTTCTTGATAGGTGTTAAAGCTCAGCGAGCGCTGGTCAAGATAATTCACCTGACTACGGGCTGCAGTGACCAGCCCTTTACGCGCTTGGCCAATGGTTGCATTGTGACTATAGCTATCACTCATCAGCATCGGATAGTGATAAGGCATAAAGTTACGAACGCCAGCCGATTGGCTCGCTAACTTACCATCGAGATCAACACTGGCAGAACAACTTTCGAAAGATGCGGCCTGTGAAGCACCACAACTGGAGTGCGGGGCTACAACACCGTCATCATCACCGGGTAAAAACGGGCTGGTTGCCCCAAGATAGTCCGAAGCGCCGCCGACAAAACGTAATCTGGGTATTTTGCTCTGTGGTTGAGGAGCGAGTTGCCTTGCGGTATTGACGCGCAAGTCATGTAACACCCCAACATTGGCAGCTGAAGGCGTTTCGCCAAGCCATAACGACACCGCAAACTTCAGTGCAGCATCAATCAAGCCACCGCCGGTTGCGACATTCACCGCTAAATCGGCCAGTTCAGAGCCGCCACCCGCACCTGAAAAATCAAAAGTTGCGACAATATTTAGCGGCGTGAGTCCGGCATTCTTCAACCATAACGCCTGATTATCGATGATGTAGCGGGTAATCAAGTCACCGGTTGAATGATTTACAAAAATACAACCGCGCGCACAGGTACCATCGGCGGAAAGCTTTTTAAGCTGGGGCCAAATATAATCACTGGCAATTTTGCCGCGGATCCGCTCTTGGGATGGCCAATCGATCCGTAAATCGGCTCGGCTGGCCCAGTATTCTTGCCAATAGGCTTGGCCATTGACTTTGACCTGAGCGGCATTCGGTTTACTTTTTAAATTGTCAGGTTGTAAGCCGTGGATTAATACCACCGGATAACCCCCTACGGCGGCGCTGACATTTAGGCTGCAAAAAGCAGCTGCCAGCAACATCGCTGTCATTTTCATTTGTGATTCCCTTGTCTGGTGATTTATTTTTTTAATGTTTTTTGCGTGACGGACCAGACCACAAACAGATCCGAAGCCCTAAGATAGAGCAGTTTCTGACATTCTCAATACAACAAATAAGGGACAAATGTAAACATAAAGGCCATTTTAGTCGCCTGCCGTTTGAAAATAAGGTCAATCTTTATACATAAATCTCACTTAAACGGCATGTAGTCACTCGATCCGCAGGGATGTTTTTTGGTGAGCAGGCAGCACGCTGGGTTTAAAGTATTTGCTCAGATTATTTTCAAGATGCGTTAAATTTGTGCTGGCAAGTCCTGCGGAAAGTGGGTGCTATCCAGCAAATGAGGAATAAAAAAGGCGCTTACGCTAGTAGAGCGCAGCGCCTGGAAGGATAGAATCATTTCAGCGAGGGTGAGCACATTCGTACTGGTTATTCAGTCGCCTGCGCTTTTTCCCGCATTTTATGCCGCATTTTTGCTTTACGTTCATCCAGCTTGGCTTGCTGCTCCGGTGTTAACACCGCCCTTAACTGATGTTGAAATTTCAGCTGTGCGACTTCCAGATCGAGACGTTTAGCTTGTTGTTTCTCCAGTAACACCCTTACACCTGCTTCATCAAAGGTAGAAGACTGCATTAATGCGGTTAACTCTTCACGATAAGCTGCGCGCTCCGACTTCTCTGGCATGGTTTGACGATGCGCAGCCGTCAGCTGTTCAATCTGCGCTTTTTGCGCGTCCGTTAAGTCTAATCCTCGAAACATTTTCATGCCGTACTGCTGATGCATCCCCTGCTTGCGACCTTCTCGATCTGCGCCATCACCGGCGAAAGCTGGCATTGCTGCGCTGACCATTAACACTGAACTTAAAATAACTGCCATGACATTCAATTTTTTCATCGTTGTAACCTCAGGTTGTGCGAGTTGAACTGTTTGCCCGGCTGGACGAAACAGCGATGAAACAAGCATACTCTGTGCAATGCAAAGCAACGCCAAGCGCGGGTAAAGGTTGTGTAAAGAGCCTTGTCGCAAGATGTCAGCCTTTTACACTGTCACCAAACCAGCCGCCGGAGATCAGAATTGAGTAGCCAACGGATCCTGTTAATTGATGATGACCACGAGCTAAGCCAGCTGGTGAATGACTATCTGACGCTGGACGGCTTTAGTCTGGATATCGCCGCAGATGGCATCAGCGGGCTCAAAATGGCGCAAAGTGGCTTGTATCAATTGATCTTGCTAGATGTGATGCTCCCTGGCCTTGACGGCTTATCATTGTTACGGCAATTAAGGCAATCGAGTTATTGCCCTGTGCTGATGTTGACGGCCCGCGGTGATGACATCGACCGGATTGTTGGCCTGGAACTGGGCGCCGATGACTATTTAGCCAAACCGTTTAATCCCAGAGAACTAAGTGCTCGGGTGCGGGCAATTCTGCGCCGGGTGGAGCTGGCACAGCAGCAAAGCAGTAACCCAGTCGCATCAGCTATTTTGGAGCTGAATCAGGTGCATTTAAACCGACAAAATCGTCAGGTCAGTTGCCAAGGTCAAGCTGTGGTGCTGACTGCCACTGAATTTCAGCTGCTGGATTATTTAATGAGTCATGCCGGTCAGGTCATTACCAAGGAAGATTTAAGCAAAGCCGTCCTCGGACGAGCCTTACAGCAATATGACCGCAGCCTCGATATGCATATTAGTAATATTCGGAAAAAACTAGCCAGTGGTGATCCTGCCGAAAAAATCCAAACCTTACGCGGCAGTGGCTATTTATTTTTGGAGCAGGCATGACGTTTAGAGGCCTCAATCCTTTTCGTTTTCTGGCGTTTCGGATATTTGCTTGGTTCTGGCTGGTGTTATCGCTGACCCTTGGGGGTGCTTGGTTGCTGGCGCGTGGCTTGGCCGACGATACCGAAATTCGCCGCCTGCCGCCTGGGATTGTTGAGCAGTTGGAACCTTTGCTCAGAACATTACACAAGTCTGAATCGCTCGAAGCATTAGCGGCTCGGATCAATCGACGGGATCGCAATCGATGGTTAATTGTCGATCCTGAGCAAAATCAGGTGTTAAACAGCGAAATCTTACCGCGAAATTTCAATCAGAAATGGTTAACCGAACTATCGCAGCTCAACCGTCCCCGCTTGCTGATCCATCGCAAAACGGTATTGGCTGGACCTTTTCTGGTCAATTTTAAAGGGCAACAACTGGCTTTGTATCAACTAAGACCAAGGGGACAGTCCCCAGGCTTAGATCTGATGGCATTGCCAGACCATCTACTGCCACTTTTATTGGTAATGGTCTCCGCACTGGCGAGTTTTATTCTGGCGTTAACCATTACCAAACCGCTGCGTTTGTTACAGCAAAAAAACCTCGACTTTGCCGCTGGCGATTTGAAAGCGCGGGCGGAAGCCCCGGCCAAACGCAATGATGAAATTGGTGAACTGAGCCGAGGTTTTAACCTGATGGCGACCAAAATCGGCGATTTATTGCAAAATCAGCAGCGCTTGCTGCGCGATGTGTCGCATGAACTTCGCTCACCCTTAACCCGGGCACAATTGGCGATTGCTTTGGAACAACGGCAAGGCGGTGGCGCCCAACTGCCACGATTGCAACAGGAGTTAGAACGTGTT
>Ga0075154_10003382_pt1 | contig 10106 bp, 9 predicted proteins | sample JI71714BDNA_FD_70965 | JGI IMG/M metagenome (GOLD analysis project Ga0075154, IMG submission 70965) | Wastewater effluent complex algal communities from Wisconsin, to seasonally profile nutrient transformation and Carbon sequestration -... | ecosystem: Engineered > WWTP > Effluent > Algae...
TATTGGCTGGCCAACACGCGGGACAATCATCTGCCCACCGCCTCGCTGTTCGGCCTGATTCTCACCCCCGACCCGCATGACCGGCGCGGCGCTTTGCTGGTGGGCAGCGCCTGGCAGCGGCTGCACCTGAATGCGACGGCTGCGGGCCTGGTGGCGCAGCCGCTCAACCAGCTGCCGGAAATCATCGACCGCGAACGCCAGTTGGGGCAGCCGGCGCGCTTTGCAGCGGCGGCCGATGCGCTGCTCGATGATCCGGCCTGGCGGCCTAGTTTCGGCTTTCGTCTGGGCCTGGCCGACGCGCCGGCCGGCGCCGCCCTGCGCCGCCCGGTGAGCGAGGTGATTGGCCATCCGGCGCGGCTGGAATGGGAAGTGGACCAGTGGCGCGCGGCGGGTGGGGCGTTTTGAGGGGGGGCATAAATTCTGCCCAACCTCCCCAACATACAATCGTCGCCCCGGACTTGATCCGGGGCCCCGTTTTCTTGAATGCGCTGCAAAGGCCGGCCCGTTTTGAAGGAAGGCAAAAAAGCGGGGCCCCGTGTCAAGCACGGGGCGACGGGGGCGTGTTAGAGATAAGGCGAGAGCACCCCGATCACATCGGCATACAGCTCCCGCTTGAAGGGCGCTGCCATGTCCACCAGCGTGTCCACCGGGCTCCAGCGCCAGTGGCGGAATTCGGGGTGGGCGGTGGCGATGTTGATGTCGGCATCTTGCCCGTGAAAGCGTAGGGCGTACCATTTCTGGCGCTGGCCGGCATATTTGCCCTTCCAGATTTTCCCGATCAGTTCGTCGGGCAGATCATAATAATGCCAGTCCGGCGTTTCGCCGAGCAGGGACGTGAGCTTGGGATCAACGCCGGTTTCTTCCCACAATTCGCGCAGCGCCGTCTCATACGGGTCTTCGCCGGGATCGATCCCGCCTTGCGGCATCTGCCAGGCCTCCACCATCTGATCGAGGCGCTGGCCGGTGAAGATGAGGCCTTGCGGGTTGACCAGCATCACCCCCACACAGGGGCGATAGGGCAGGCCGGAGGGATGTTCGCGCGGGATGGAGGAGGGCGTCATGCGCCCGCCAAAAGCAGCTTCAGATCGGTGATGCAACCGGCCAGATCGTCCTGCGCGCTCGGGATGCCTTGCCGCATGGTGAAGCAGCCGTGGATTTGGCCGGCGGCCTCGCGATAGATGGTGCGCACGCCATGTTCGATCAGGCGGCCGGCATAGGCGCGGCCCTGATCGCGCAGCGGATCGAGCCCGCAGGTCATCAACAGGGCTGGCGGCAGGCCGTCCAGCGTTTCGGCGTGCAGCGGGCTGGCCCAGGGATGCAGCAATTTGTCGGTGGCGCCGCCCATATAGGCGGCGATGAACCAGTCCATGGTCGCCTTGGTCAGCACATAGCCATCGGCAAATTCCACCATCGATCCTTCCGACGCGGTCATGTCGGTCACCGGATAGATCAGCCATTGCGCCACGATCGGCACCGGCAGCGTGCCGTGCAGTTCGCGCGTCACCAGCGCCGCCATATGGCCACCAGCGCTGTCCCCAGCCGGAATGATGCCGGTGACGGCGCCGCCCACTTCGGCAGGCGAGCCGGCCAGCCAGCGGGTGGCGGCGATGCAGTCTTCGGCGGCGGCCGGGAAGGGCGCTTCGGGTGCCAGGCGATAATCCACCGCCAGCACCCGCCGGCCCAGCGCCCGGGCAATTTCGGCGCACAAGGGATCATGGGTTTCCAGATCGCCGATCACCCAGCCGCCGCCGTGATAATAGGCGACGACCAGGCCATCGACGATTTCCGCCGGGGTGTAGAGCCGGGCCTTCAGCCCGCCGGGCAGCGTCACATCGCTGCTGCCGATCTCGCCGCGCGGCACTTCCAGCATCTGGCCCATGCCCTGATACATGGCGCGGCCTTCGGCCGGGCTGAGATCGGCGATTTGCGGGGCCGGATTGGCCGCCATCATGGCAAGCAGATTGGCAACGTCGGGGCGGACGAACGGCATGGTGGGGCACTCCCAGGCAAGATTTGGCGTCTGTTGTAAGGGCCGTTGGGCTGGCGGCAACCGGCAAATTGGGTGGGGTTCAGCGGCGGCAAATCCTGCCCCAGAGGGGGAGGAGCTTGGGGTCAGCCCTTGACCCAAGTGGTGACGTCGGTGGCGAGGCGGTTGGCGGCGCGGCTCAGCGCAGCGGCGACGGCTTCGGGCTGCTGGCTGGCCACGGGCTCTTCGCTGACAAAGCTGCGCAGCGCCACGGTGCCGCCGCCGCGCGGGCCGGCAAGCTGCGCGTCATAGCGCACGCGCACCATCGCCTGCCCACGCACATCCAGGCCGAATTCGCGCAAATGGCCGGTGAGCTGCCGGGCGGGCGCCACGCTGCCGCTGCGGGTATCGAGCACGGGGATGCCGGCCCCGGCCAGCGTATCGGCCAGCAGCCGCTGAAACTGGCGGTTCGGCTGTTCGGACCAGCTGGCCCCGGCGAGATATTGCACGCCGGCGGCGCCCACCTGCACCGGCAGCCGCAGGGTTTGCAGTTCGGCCGGCACATCGGGCAGCGCCACGCTGATCGTATCGGCCAGCGGCGTCGGCCCGCGCCATTCCGGCGGCGGCGCAGCGGCGCGCAGCACCAGCAATGTCGCCGGGGCCGGCGTGTTGCCGCCCAGCTGCACCAGCGGGCCGCAGCCGGCGAGCAGCAGGGCCGCGAGGGCGGGGATCAGCGGGAGGGGGCGGATCATGGGCGCTGTTCCTTGGGGGGCTGATATTCGGGCAGGCGGCGGCCGCCGAGCAGGGCACCGGCCGGATCTTCATCCAGCTTGGCGGCGATGGCGCCCAATCGGCTGGTGGTTTCGCGCAATTCGCGGATCAATTGCGTGGTTTCCGGCACGGTCTGGTTGGACAGCATTTCAACGCCGGGCTGGGCGGCGCTGGCCAGCGCCTCCACCTTGGCCAGCGTGGTTTCGGTGCGCACCGCCGCGCGCCGCAGATCGCTGGCCAGCGGGCGCAGATCGCCGTCCACCAGGCTCTGGCCCGATGCAGTGAGCGTTTCGATCCGCTGCAGCGTGGCGGTGGCCTGCACCATGGTGGTGCGCGCTTCAGCGAGGGCCGCGGCGAGATCGGGGGCGCCCTTGGCCAGGGCGGCGGTGGCGACATCGGTGTTTTTCAATATGCCGGCCAGCGCGGCGCGGTTTTCATCGCGCAGCACATCGTTCAGCCGTTCGGTGAGGCGCGAGACGTTGGACAGCACCATCGGCGCGGTGGCGAGCAGATCGTTGAGGCCGCCGCCGCGCGGCGGGATCAGCGGCACGCCCCACGGGCCGGGCGTGGTGAGCGCGGCGGTGCCGTGCATGGCGCCCTGCAGCTGGATCTGCGACACGCCGGTGAAGCCCACGCCTTCGATGCCGGCGGTGGTGCCTTTCAGCACCGGCACATCATCATTGACGGCGATGCGGATGCGAACATTCTCGGGCCGATCCGGCATCAGGCGGATTTCGTTGATCTTGCCCACGGTGACGCCGTTGAACTGCACCGGCGATCCCACCGCCAGCCCGGTGACCGAGGTGGCGAACAAGATGTCAAACTCCTTGCGCTCGCTGCCGGAATAGCGGGCCAGCCACAGGATCATGATCAGTATGCCCACGATCATCGCCAGCGCCACGCTGCCCACGATCACCTGATTGCTGCGGTTTTCCATCAGGCCGTCTTCCCAATTGCCGCCCGGCCGCGCGGGCCGCCGAAATATTGCTGCACCCACGGATGATCAAAACCGCGCAGTTCGTCCACCGTGCCGCAGGCCAGCACCCGGCCTTCGCCCAGCACGGCCACCCGGTCGCAGATGGCGATCAGCGTATCAAGATCATGGGTGATGAGAAACAGGGTGAGGCCCAGCGTTTCGGCCAGCAGGCGCACCAGATTGTCGAAGGCGGCAGCCGAGATGGGATCAAGCCCGGCGGTTGGTTCATCGAGGAACAGCAGCGGCGGATCGAGGGCGAGGGCGCGGGCGAGGCCGGCGCGCTTCCTCATGCCGCCTGACAGTTCGGATGGATATTTGGCCCCGGCTTCTGGGGGCAGGCCAACCTGGCGCAGGCGCGCGGCGGCCAATGCTGCCATCACCGGTTCGGGCAGGCGAAGATATTCGCGCATTGGCACCTGGATATTTTCGGCCACGGTGAGGCCGGAAAACAGCGCGCCATCCTGGAACATCACGCCCCATTGCCGGCGCAGGGCGCGCTGGGCGGTTTCGCCACCGTTCAGGGCATCCTGGCCAAGGATGCTGATCTGGCCGGCGCGCACCGGTTGCAGGCCGATGATGGCGCGCATCAGCACGGATTTGCCGCTGCCCGAACCGCCGACCAGCCCCAGCACCTCGCCGCGGCGCACATCCAGATCGAGATGATCGTGCAGCACATGATCGCCAAAGCCGGTGACCAGGCCGCGGATGCGCAGCGCCACATCAGCGTCATCGGGAAGCGTGGCGCCGAGCATCAATTATAGCCCAGCGCGCTGAAGAACACGGCGAAAAAGGCATCGAAGACGATGACCACGAAGATCGCCTCCACCACCGCCTGGGTGGTGCGCCGGCCGACGGATTCGGCGTTGCCGGTGACCTGGAAGCCATGGAAACAGCCCATCAGCGCGATGATGAAGCCGAACACCGGCGCCTTCACCATGCCGATGACGAAATCGGACATCAGGATCACTTCCTGCAGGCGGGTGATATAGCTGGCGGGCGGCATCGACAGATCGAGCCAGACATAGATCCCGCCGCCCACCAGCGCCCACAGGCTGCCATAAAAGGCCAGCCCCAGCAGCATCAGCGAACAGGCGATGACGCGCGGCACCACCAGCACCTCGATCGGATCAAGGCCGATGGTGCGCAGGGCATCCACTTCCTGATTCAATTTCATCGATCCGATCTGGGCGGCAAAGGCCGAACCCGAACGCCCCGCCACCATGATCGCGGTGAGCAATATGCCCAGCTCGCGCGTGGTGGCGCGCCCGATCAGGTTGACGGTGAACACCTCGGCGCCGAACTGGCGCAGCTGCACGGCGCCCTGCTGGGCCACCACCACGCCGACCAGAAACAGCAGCAGCGCGACAATGCCCAGCGCGTTGACACCAATGGCTTCGGCCTGATGCACCACGCCATGCCAGCGCAGCCGGCGCCGGCCGATGAGGGTGGCGCCCAGCACCAGCAAGGTCTGGCCCAGAAAGGCGAGGAACTTGCCGATATTGTCCATCTGGGCCAGCACGCCGGCCCCGATGCGGGCGAGGCGCGCAATCACCGGGTTGCCGGGATCGGGCCGCATCGGCGCGGGCGGCGGCGGCGTGCACAGCGCATCGACCATGCGGCCCACCGCCGGGGCGGCACCATCCACGCGGGCGCTGTGGCCGGCATCCTGCCAGCGCATCAACAGGCAGTTCACTGCCCAGGCCCCGGCGGTGTCGACGGCGGTCACATCGGCCATGTCGATCACCAGGCCGGGGGCCTGCGGGGCGGTGGCGGCCAGATCATCGGCCAGCCCTGCGACATCATCAATGGTCAGCCGGCCGGAAAGCCGCACCAGCGTGCTGCCATCCTCTGCCCTGTTCCAGCTGATGCTGCTGCCCATGGCCGGCAAACTGGGCTATGCCGGGCGAAATGCCAAGGGAAACAATGACCACCACGCCTGCCGAAATCGCGGTTTATGATCTGGACCGCACATTGACCGACAGCGGCAGCTGGGCGCCGTTTCTGGCGTTCTGGCTGCGCCGGGAAGCGCCATGGCGGGTGCTGTTGCTGCCGCTGGTGGGGCTGGGCGGGGCGGCGCATGGCGCCGGCCTGTTGTCACGCGGCGGCCTCAAGGCGTGGTCACACCGTTGGCTGATCGGTGGCCAGGTGCGGGCCGAGCGGCTGGCGGCCGTGGCCGAGGCCTTCGCCGTGGAGTTCGTGACCGGGCATGCGCTGGCGGCGGCGCGGGCGGCGCTGGCGGCGGATATGGCCGCCGGCCGGCGCGTGGTGATCGCATCGGCCAGCCATGGTTTTTACGTGCGGGCGATCGCGGCGCAGCTGGGCGTGGCTGATGTGGTGGCCACCGAAGCGGTGCGCGAGGGCGATTGGCTGCTGAGCCGGCTGGCGGGCGCGAATTGCTATGGCGCGGCCAAACGGGCAGCGGTGGAGCGCTGGCTGGCGGGCGCTGGACTTGATGATGCGGTGGTGCATTTCACCAGCGATCATCACAGCGATCTGCCCTGTTTCGAACTGGCGCTGGAAACGGGCGGCACGGTGCGCTGCGCCAATCCGTCGGCGAAACTGGCGGCCATCGCGGCCCAGCGGGGATGGCCGGTTGTGCGGTGGGGGCGGATCAGGGGCAGCTTGCTGGAGCGGGCTTAGGGCAGAAGGAGCTCGTCATGCTGAACTTGTTTGGCTGCGCCGCCCTGCGGGGCAGCATCCATGGAAGAACGCCCCCGCACTGCGCGCTTGCCGAGGCATTTGCGCCATGGATGCTGAATCAAGTTCAGCATGACGATGTTATTGATGGGGAAAGCCGCTCTAAACCCGCCGCTTTACCAACGTCACCACGGCAATCCCGCACCAGATGATGTTGAGCACCATCGACGGGATGGCGCCGTGATAGGCGGTGTTTATCACAAAGCCTGCCGCACCCACCAGGTTCAGCCATTGAAACAGCGGCGAGCGGCCATCGAGGCGGCCGGCGCTGGCCAGGGCATAGCCGGCCAGCACCAGCACCGCCCCGATCCAGCCCGCCGCCTCGATCGCAACGGTTTGCGCTGTCATCAGGCCGCAAGATTGCGCAGCACGTAAGGCAGGATGCCGCCGGCGTAATAATATTCCAGTTCCTGCTCGGTATCGATCCGGCACAGGGCTTCGAAACTGCCGGTGGAACCATCGGCGCGGGTGAAAGCCACCGTGAGCATCTGGCGCGGCTTCAGATCAGCCAGGCCAGTGACATCGAACAGCTCATCGCCGGTGAGGCCGATGCTGTTGCGATCGGTGCCGGGCGCGAATTCCAGCGCCAGCACGCCCATGCCGATGAGGTTGGAGCGGTGAATGCGCTCGAAGCTTTCCGCCACCACGGCGCGCACGCCTAAGAGGGTCGTGCCCTTGGCCGCCCAATCGCGGCTGGAGCCGGTGCCATATTCCTTGCCGGCGATGACCACCAGCGGCGTGCCTTCCGCCTTGTAGGCCATGGCGGCATCATAGATCGGCATCTGGGCGCCGGTCGGCACATGGCGCGTCACGCCGCCTTCCACGCCCGGCACCATTTCGTTCCTGATGCGGATATTGGCGAAGGTGCCGCGCATCATCACCTCATGGTTGCCGCGGCGCGCGCCATAGCTGTTGAATTCGGCCTTGGTCACCTGCCGGTCGGTCAGATATTTGCCGGCCGGGCTGACTTCCTTGATGCTGCCGGCCGGGCTGATGTGATCGGTGGTGATCGAATCGGCAAATTTGGCCAGCGCGCGGGCCCCGACAATGTCGGCCACCGGGGCCGGCGTCATCGTCATGCCATCGAAATAGGGCGGGTTCTGCACATAGGTGCTGCTGGGGTTCCAGCGATAGGTGGCGCCGCCTTCCACCTTGATGGCCTGCCAGCGCTCATCGCCGTCAAACACATTGGCATAGCGCGCGGCGAACATTTCGGGGGTGACATTGGCCATCACCATGGCCGACACTTCGGCGTTGGTGGGCCAGATGTCTTTCAGATAGACCGGGCCATTGCTGCCCTGGCCGATCGGTTCCTTGGTGAGATCCTTGCGCATGGTGCCGGCCAGCGCATAGGCGACGACCAGCGGCGGCGAGGCCAGATAATTGGCCTTCACGTCCGGGCTGACCCGGCCTTCGAAGTTGCGGTTGCCCGACAACACCGAGCAGGCAACGATGTCATTGCTGTTGATCGCATCGGAAATCGGCTCCGGCAGCGGGCCCGAATTGCCGATGCAGGTGGTGCAGCCATAGCCGACGAGATTGAAGCCGAGCGCGTCCATGTCGGCGCTGAGGCCCGACTTGTCGAAATAATCGGTGACCACCTTGGAACCGGGGGCAAAGCTGGTCTTCACCCAGGGCTGGTTCTTGAGGCCAAGGGCGCGGGCCTTGCGGGCGACGAGGCCGGCAGCGACCAGCACGGCCGGGTTGGAGGTGTTGGTGCAGCTGGTGATGGCAGCGATCACCACGTCGCCATGGCCGATATCATAATTGGCACCGGCGACGGGCACGCGCTGGCCCATGGTTTCGGCCTTGCCATAACCGCCGGCCAGTTCCTTTTCAAAGGCCGGCTTGGCGTCCGACAGCAGCACCTTGTCCTGCGGGCGGCGCGGGCCGGCGAGGCTGGGCATGACGCTGCCCAGATCAAGTTCCAGCGTGTCGGTGAAGACCGGATCGGGCGTATCGGCTTCGCGCCACAGGCCCTGCGCCTTGGCATAGGCTTCGACCAGGGCGACATTTTCGGCGGTGCGGCCGGACAGCACCAGATATTCGATGGTCTTGGCATCGACCGGGAAGAAGCCGCAGGTGGCGCCATATTCGGGTGCCATATTGGCCAGGGTGGCGCGATCAGCCAGGGTGAGCGCATCAAGGCCGGGGCCATAATATTCGACAAAGCGGCCAACCACGCCCTTCTTGCGCAACATTTGCGTGGCGGTGAGCACCAGATCGGTGGCGGTGACGCCTTCGGCCAGCGTGCCGGTCAGCTTGAAGCCGACGACTTCGGGGATGAGCATGGACACCGGCTGGCCGAGCATGGCGGCCTCAGCCTCGATCCCGCCGACGCCCCAGCCCAGTACGCCGAGGCCGTTGATCATGGTGGTGTGGCTGTCGGTGCCGACGCAGGTATCGGGATAGGCGACCATGGCGCCAGAGGCGTCTTCGCTGCTCCACACGGTCTTGGCGAGATATTCCAGATTGACCTGGTGGCAGATGCCGGTGCCGGGCGGCACGACGCGGAAATTCTTCATGGCGCCGCTGCCCCAGCGCAGAAATTCATAGCGTTCCAGATTGCGGGCATATTCCAGCGCCATATTGTCTTCAAAGGCGGTGGGGTTGCCGAATTCATCGACCATGACGCTGTGATCGATGACCAGATCGACCGGCACCAGCGGGTTGATCTTCATCGGATCGCCGCCCAGCCTGGTGATGGCATCGCGCATGGCCGCCAGATCGACGACGCAGGGCACGCCGGTGAAATCCTGCATCAGCACGCGCGCCGGGCGATAATTGATTTCATGGTTCGACGTGCGGGTGGTCTGCCAATCGACAATGGCCTGCACATCGGCGGCCTTGACCGTGCTGCCGTCTTCAAAGCGCAGCAGATTTTCCAGCAGCACCTTCATCGAATAGGGCAGGCGGGAGACATCGCCGAGCTGCGCCGCGGCGGCTTCCAGGCTGTAATAGGCATAATCCTTGCCGCCGACGCTGAGCGTGCGGCGGGTGTTGAGGCTGTCCTGCCCGATGGCGGTCATGTCTGGTCTCCCAAAAGGATGATGTGCGTGTTTTTTGACAATATGTCGCACCCTTGGGTCTAGCCGATATGGTGCAGCGCGAAAAGCCCATGCGCCTGACAATTCGTGTCAAATCCTGCACAGGTTGCGCCGGTAAAAAGCATCACCGATAAGGGGCCCATGGCGTCACCTGAAATCGAAGCGCTCACCCAGGCGCTGGCCCGGCTGCCGGGCCTTGGCCCCCGTTCGGCGCGGCGGGCGGTGCTGCATCTGATCAAGCGGCGCGAGGTGGCGCTGTTTCCGCTGCTGCAGGCCTTGCAGGCGGTGACGGCCAATCTTGTGGTGTGCAGTTCCTGCGGAAATGTCGAAACCAGCGATCCGTGCAGCATCTGCCGCGACCCCCGGCGCGATCCCGGCTTGTTGTGCGTGGTCGCCGATGTGGCCGATCTGTGGGCGCTGGATGGGCGGCAGCTGTTTTCCGGGCGCTATCATGTGCTGGGCGGGCGGCTGTCGGCGTTGGATGGGGTGGGGCCTGAGGATCTGGCCATTGCCTCGCTGGTGGCGCGGGCCAGTGACGGGCGGGTGAGCGAGGTGGTGCTGGCGCTTTCGGCCACGATGGAAGGGCAGGCGACCATGCATTATGTCGCCGATGCGCTGGCAGCGACGGGCGTGAAGGTATCGCAGCTCG
>Ga0075154_10003383_pt1 | contig 10105 bp, 6 predicted proteins | sample JI71714BDNA_FD_70965 | JGI IMG/M metagenome (GOLD analysis project Ga0075154, IMG submission 70965) | Wastewater effluent complex algal communities from Wisconsin, to seasonally profile nutrient transformation and Carbon sequestration -... | ecosystem: Engineered > WWTP > Effluent > Algae...
AGGAATCGACTCAGCATCCAAAGTGCTAATATATCTGTATCTCAGATTGGGTCCAATCATGGATACTGGATTGCAAATAATACCACAATATCCTCAACACCAATTTCATCCATTGAAACTCCAATTATGTACACTCGCTTTCAGCCTCCAAGATGTTATCTGGATCCAAATCCAGAAAATTGGCGTCCTGTACAATGGCCGACTTCGGATCAAGAGTCCAGGTGTGGATTACCAACAAGCTTGGAGAGATATTTGGAATATCACTTTGAATACATGCCATCCTCGCCTATGAGCCGTCTATCTCTGGCTGACTTGGTTCAAAAAAACTTGAAAACAATATGTGTCATAGGGGCAAGCCATGGACGTAGTATTGCCTTACATATGAAGACATTGGGTATCCATGGAGAAAAAGTTCGCATCTTGGTAAATTACATCAATGCAAACTTCCCCTATGATATTTCTTCTGATCGAATCAGACAAAACATCCAAAATGCCAAATGTGATATTTTGTTGATAGGAGTTGGGCAATGGCCTGCAAGCCACGTCAGAGGGGATCCGACACTGATTGGTGATTATCATGAGCAAATCAATGTCATGCTCCAGAATCTGACAGAATCACATCCAGGTGTGGAAATCTTCATGAGGTCCATACACTACAACCCACTAAACATTAGGATATCTTCCTGCCCTCCCAAGGATTGGCGTAATCCTACAGTTATTGATGCTTATACCAAAGTCATAGCCAAAGTATGTGAGCAAATGGAGCACGTCAAATTTGTTGACACTAATTTCATAGTAGGGCCTATGTGGGACAGTAGCCCAGATTGGAATCACCTTTCTCCTGAGTTGCAATCTGTAGAGGCATTCTATCTTGCTGCGGTTGTTTTGGGAGTTGTTTAAGCCAAGTCAATATAGCAGCAAATATTAACCTTCTGAGTAGCCTTTCATTTGTTTCAGCACACCAAACACTTTCACCAAAAGACGAATTTCTCTATATGTGGGTAATAATTATTGATGGAGTGAAGGTCTGGATGCATTCAAATATAAAATGAGTAATTAGAACTTTTGAAGTGTGTCATGGTTCTGCAATTGATTGCCTTGATACAAAAAAAGAAGTTGAAAGGCCAACTCTCCACACATGAATGATGTGAAAAACAAGGCTCACAAAGGAAAATATTGGTTCACTTGAGAATCTAATTTTGACAAAGCTTGCGCATCATCTCTCATTTCATATTACCCCATCCAATGACACATACTAAAATAAATGCAAGATTGCGATTCTGGTTCGGCCATCATAAGCAGTGGCCAACAAACACAGTTTCCACAAATTTCAAGTTGTCTGAAAGGAGACAATGCATGGGGATGAATTTGGAGTGCATGAAGGAACAATCGCATAATAGAATCAAGAAGTTCTGGATGCATTTACTGCAACTAATAGCTTGAAAGAGAGTATATAGTTTCAGTATCTTTATTCGCAGAATTTTCCATTTTAATTCATATTTGTTATGTCTAAATATATGTGATAATATCTGTACTGTTGGGAAAGTTGAGAATTTCTTAGTGTTGCCAATATCATTTTTGACAATGATGGATTCTTTTTGATGAAAGAAGTTACTTTCGCCAGCGATTTGAATGGTTAAGGAAATGAACATGAACTTTAGCCATGATATTTAGAAACTCAAATATGATAATTTCAAAAATATTTTCTGATTATGACAAGTTATGCAGTATTTCAAATTGCAAACTCTAAATCAGGAAAATTCCTATAAATTTGTAATAATTGCTTACTAACTTGATCAGACAAATAAACCAAGAACAGGAGACGAATGTGCTGATAACTCAGAAATGATTTCGATAAAACTCATTTTACGTCACTTTTCTGCCCTTTTTTTCAAATTAAATTCTTTGAAAGAAGCGATTTTCGCTTGTTTTTTCTTTGTCACCATAAATAATATCTTCTCTTTTTCTCCTAATTATTGTTATTGCCAACAATCTCCACACATTATCTGATATTTGTATGGATGTATTGTTCTCCATTTGCACCTCCATTTCCTAGTGGATTGTTTACAATTAATACTTGTTTGACAACTATTAGAATATGTACTTTTTTGCTGATATTATTGCACTTTGTTTATTGGAATGTATGTTGTAGCTCCAGGCTTTAGATTTTTCAAGTGCGCTTTTTTTGATGAGCGAGTATAATGATCAACAAAATTGTTGTTGTGAGTTTGTGTATTTTGCTGAATATCTAAGAGTCTATGCAAATCCATATCGATTCTTGGTACCTTGTAAATATCTCATTTGATTTTAGATGTAAATTTCCACCTGAATCCGGGGACAACACCTTTCCTGTTGTTGCCCCTTCGAATTACTCTTATCTTAAAGAAACTGCTATCATGCATTTTTTTAAAAATTCAAAACTTATATTCTTGTTTGTGATATATGGTTTTGAGTTTCAAATCCTACAAACAAAACCTTGATGATCCTTGCTCTTGTACGACATACTTTAATCGAGTCATTTATATTAGTCCAGTAGCCTTGCCTTAGTCCCATAAAGCTAACCGTAATTCACGGAATCTTTTCCAGCTCTATTTTAGAGGCACTAGACCCAGATCCATCCACCAAGCACCTGTCCTGCTTACATAAGTGAATAACTGCCACATTTCACTACTAAAAACAATATTAGATAAATTATAACATTTACCATTTTATGTGATGCAAATGGTGCCCATGTGATTTGATTTAGCCTCAAATGTTGAATAATTGTCTGACTTTTCTGAATCGACACATGATGTGATAAAATTTTGAAATATGCATGTATTGCACAAATCGAAATTGGTATTATAGTGTTTCGTCCTGTAAAATGTTGTATCTCTCCAGGACTGAGCAGCACATTGGCAGCACATGAGACTGGTCCATTCCCAAAGTCGACTATACAATAACAGGCAAATTAATGCTGTTTGGATCCTTGTCACATTTGATGTGGTTTGAATTTAGTAGCATGTGTACTTCCTCTTCCATGTCAGCATGTTGGAAGGCTCCAGGTATATTATTCACTGCCATGAACCTGTTTTACTTTGTGTTGCTAGTAATACCATTGGCAAGCTTGTGTCAAATTTTGCCATTTAATCTCTCTGCAATCTCCCGTCAGCACATCCTCTTGCTTTGATGGTACTTTTGTGCTTTTCCTTTTAGAACATGAGATATGGGAGTGCCTTTTTCTTTGTTCATGTGACATGTCCTCTATTCTTAGTGGCAGTAGTGCTTCTGGTTCATGTAGTTGATTTAATTCTTCTAATTTACTCTTTTGCCAAATTCTTTGATGACCTGTTTTACACTCATTTTCACCATCATGATGTGTTTATGCATTTTGCCAATGCTCCTCATTCTGTATCATGATGTATTTCGTATTTTATTGTGTTGCGTGTGGTCGGAGGTTATACCTATGGCTAGTGATGGTCCTCCATCTCTCAACAATGCTAGTGCCCTCTTTCTCAGCAATATCATCGTCAGAGTTGCTTTCTTTTTCCTTTTTGTCTTCCTTTATTGCCACTAGGCTTTGTGGCAGATCGTCACATTTGCTTTGTCATCTGATCTGTCTTGGTCCTTATTAAGTACTAGGAAATTCGAGCCCTTTTTTATTAGATGTCTTCATGGTTTCATCATCATTTTCACACTGGTTAGCATAGTGACTGGCTTTCTTGAATTTATAGCAGATGATTTCCTTCTTCTGACAGAAGCCAATGCTCCAATAGTCTTTCTCACAGAATTCGTTTTTTTCTTGTCTGTTGCCATAGGTCTTCAAGGTTGTGTCTTTTGGGCTGGCCTTTGTCTTCATCATTCTATGAGTCATCATAGATTCAGAATCATCTTCGTCCTGTGGATGTTCTTCGTTGTTGTATTCATCAATTACTCCACCACTGCGTGCGACACAGGATATTATAGGGGGAATTTTTCTGACTACAGTGAAACATTTGATGCAATTCAGAAGATCTGCCTTGTACATATTATCACTAACATCTCTGCTAATGTTTAAAGCTGATGCTGATGATGATTCAATGTAAGCCTAGCCATAAACTGAAACTAGAAAAAAGCTGTTAAGCTAAAACTGACATGAGTCCTAATAAATTAAGAAATTATGAGCTAGTTCCATCGCTAGTTTAATTTCTTAATTATATTCCACTCTTTTCGAGAGGTATCGAAAATTCCAGCTTCATGATCTGAAGGGATTTATAGAATGGTGTAAGGCAGGGATCTTAGTTACACAATCTTTGACTGGGGCTGTCACAATTCTACAAGCATGCCAAGATGCAAAGCTTCAGCCTACTTTACTGGGATGTGCAGCTTTTCTGTCACAATAGTCATGAACCCTTTAGAGAACAGCAAAAGTTTTTCGTAAACATTTGATTTTGATGCTTCTTTTTAAGAGATTAAATATTCAGGATAATTTTATGGATTCACAGTCGAACAAGGTTCAATGTTGCATCGGATAATCTCAGGCATTCATCATGGCGTTGTTAAAGAATGACCAGAAATAAGAACATGAAGTCAATAAAACTCACTTCATAAAGCTGTAAATTTGATGGGAATAAAAAAACAAAAATTACAAGTAGAGGTTATCATAGCTCTCTTCGAGTTTTTTTTTCTTTGTACATGAAAGATTTTTTGATCAAGAAATCTCATTATCCCAAAAAAATCCTTCGTGAACGGGACTGGCCGAGGATAATGGTTTTGATAAACCTCGGTCATTCTGATTTTTTAATTCTACGGCTTCTTGCTACGCCTTCACGGCTTCCATAAGCAATTTTTTTTCTTGGAGAATCGGGGCATTTGGTGGTAATTTAAGCTGATTACAGATTGTCTAATCCGGCAGTTTTTACCAAATAATGAGGGAGAAATTGTCAAGAGAATAGTGCTCGTGAATAAATTGACAACCCTTTTAGAAGTGTAGTATTGCCAGGTGTATGATGCGAAAATCGAACGAATAGTATTATGCTTTGGAAAGCTACAAAACCGAATTAGACATTTTCGATTTCAATACATCATGTGTAGATGGATGAATCCTCTGCGATTTGAAATTGATATGCCATGTCCAAAATTGTACGTTCTTCGTAGCTTGATCGATTGGCTGATGTTTTTATATAACTAATCACCTCTGTTCATCATCACAGTTGGTATCTACAAACGATAACGAAGAACGATGCCAGAAACAGTTTCAAAGCATAGGAGTGAAAACTCTGCTAATGAGTTGGGAAGCAGAACCCTTGTTAAACCAAAAACATGGACTGTCTTGTATTTGCTGTTGATTGGACTGTCAATCGGTCAGATTGCAGTAATTCTCCGCATGTTTGTGTCCCCCCTCAATATCTCGGATCCAGTTTACATTGAAATTGATCCAGATTCTGAACTCTCGAGTGATGTAGCTTCAATCGAGCACAACCAGAATAATGCGACAGTTACAGTGCGCTTTAGAGCCGGAGCCTCTTGTACGAGACCTTTTTTATTGGGTCGCCTTTCAGGCCCAGCTTTGAGTTTGATACAGGATTGGAAATGGCAAAGTGATGCTGAGCTGATGACGTCGCTCACTGGTACTTATCATGTACCTTTCCTTGGTATGTATTATATTGAAATAATTGTTATTCACTGTTCAGACTTTTCAGATATTTATGGAATGGATTTTAAGAAAACATGTGTGATTGATCCGTTCAGGAATCGACTCAGCATCCAAAGTGCTAATATATCTGTATCTCAGATTGGGTCCAATCAAGGATACTGGATTGCGAATAATACCACAATATCCTCACCAATTTCAAATATTGAAACTCCAATTATGTACACTCGCTTTCAGCCTCCAAATTGTAGATACTATCCAATTCCAGATAATTGGCGTCCTGTACAATGGCCAACTTTCGATCAAGAGACCTTGTGTGAGATACCCACAAGCTTGGAGAGATATATGGAATATCAGTTTGAATACATGCCATCCTCGCCTATGAGGCGTCTGTCTTTGGCTGACTTGGTTCAAGAAAAGTTGAAAACAATTTGTGTCATAGGGGCAAGCCATGCACGTGATATCGCCTTTCATATGAAGAAATTGGGTATCCATGAAGAGAATGTTCAAGTCTTGGTAAATCACATGGAAGTAAGATATCCCCATGAAGTCTCTTACGATCAATTCAGACGAGACATCCAGATTGCTGGATGTGATATCTTGTTGATAGCAGTTGGGCAATGGTCTGCTAGTTATGATGGTGGGATACCGACACTGATTGATGATTATCATGACCAAATCAATGTCATGCTCCAGAATCTGACAGAATCACATTCAGATGTGCAAATATACATGAGGTCCATACATTACAATCCACTAAATGACAGGATATCTTCATGTCCTTCCGAAGATTGGCGTAATCCTACAGTTATTGATGCTTACAACAAAGTCATATCCAAAGTTTGTGATCAAATGGAGCACGTCAAATTTGTTGACACCAATTTCATAGTAGGGCCTATGTGGGACAGCAGCCCAGATTGGTGTCACCTTTCTCCTGAGTTGCAATCTGTAGAATCGTTCTATCTTGCCGCGGTTGTTTTGGGAGTTATTGAGCAAAGTCAATTGACCAGCGGATACTGAATTTATGAATTTTTCATTATTTATTCCAATTACTACTATCCAAGATCATGAATAGGAATTGATTATTGATGTGGCAAAAGTCTGGACATGTTTAAAACATGGTATAATTTGTTAGCTCTTTCCAAGTGTGTCAAGATTCATGAATGATAACACCCCAGCAGTTGTTCTGTTAGGCCACTGTGTAATTAAAAAATATTAAATTTGTAGGTCATATATGCATACTCTTTAGCAATATTTCTATTTGCAATGATTCATTGTGACCTCAGAGAAAGTCACAAGACAAGATGGGCACAGTAACAAAGATAAACCATGTTGAAATGTTTGGAGGGAACTGATCAATCTCAAGAGGTTACACAAAGAGAAGTGTGAAAGTAAGTGTATTGTCATAGAGCAACAAAATACTGATTCCAAAAATTAGATTGCATTCTAAATGACTATATTTCCTAAGGTATATTTCTCGCTTCATTCCTATTTGTCCATTTTCCCCGCGAAAAGCATTTAGTTCATTTGTGAAAAAAGAGGTCCAAAGTCCCCTATAACGCATATGAAATATACGTTTTCCGCCTACCAACCTTTTTTGACCAGAGCTAGCGCAGCATTTTCTTATTCCAATGCCCCCATCCAATGACACAATGCTCGCTTCATTCCTTTTGTACATTTTTTGCCGCGAAAGCATTTGAGTGCTTTGTGAAGCCAGATTGCATTTCTGGTTTGGCCATCTTAACCAGCAGATTTGAAAAATAGTTCCCACAAATGACAAGTTAGTTGCCAGAATCGAAAAAAAACGCTTAGAGCTCGGATCCAGTGATGATCTTTGAATTTGTGAAAGAAAAACTGAATAATAGAATCAAGGAGTTATAGAAGCACCCTGCAGTTACTGCAATGACTGGATTGAAAGAGGATATAGTTCCAGTATCTTTATTTGCAGGATTTTTCTTTGGCAATGATGTATCTTTTTTTATTCAAGATATTTTTATTTAGTCAGTGATGTCAATGGTCAAAGTAAAGAAGATTGTTTCAATGATATTCTTCTGATTATGACAAATATTGTAGTATTTGCAAATTTCAAACTAAATTAGGAAAATTCCTATAGATTTGTTTTTCAAAGAATCTTCTACTAACGTGATCAACTCAGTAATACTCAGTTAAATTATGAACAAATCCTCATGAGATTATCTCGATACAACTCATTTACCATCATGTTTTGTTCGAATTTATTTCCCTGAAACATCATTTTTCAATAGCAATTCTCGGAGCGTAAAATATTTTCTCGCCAGTAGATTACGTATTCGTCATTATCATGATCGATATACGCATTTGATGCAATTCCTTAGTGCTGTAGTATTTTTCTCCATTTTCTCCAGGATTTCTTTGTTGTTTACGCTTGAAACTTGTTCTGGACCTGCAAGATATCTGAGAAATTAATTTGTAATTGGCATTTCTAATGTTTAAAGCAGATGCTCCGTAGGCTGCAAATATCGATTTCGACCAACATCTCTCCAACCAAATTGGCACTTGCATAAATTCCAACCACATGTTTTTATTGAAGACAGAAATGTATAAAAAACATTACTAATACTGTTTGATGGAATGGGCTCTACCAGAGGGTGGAGGGACTACATATTAGACTGATTTTCACATTTCTGCAAGCATGCGAAGATGCAAAGCAAAAATGACACGAAAGAAGACAGTTGTAGGGGTTGTCAATTTATGCTCAAACTTATTTTTTCCAAATTCTAAAATTTTCCTTCAAGCAATAACTGCCAAATGACCCAATCTGCAATCGGCATAATTGAACACCCCAAAATGCCTTGATTCTCAAAAGAGCAAATTTTTAAAAGATTTGGAAGCCGTAGCCAAAAGCCGTATGATAAAAGCTTATTTGTGCTTTTACCTTGATGCAGAAGACAGCTTTGAAGATGACCTTGATCATTATGTAGCAGTGAAGTTGGCTGCTTTGAAGTCATCATGTTATGTGTTTAGAACTCCATATCGAACATGGGACAGTGACTGGGAATGGATGCTCTATGATGGTACATATATGACTGATGATGAATTCTTGTCTAACTTTCTAATGGACAGAGAATGCATCCAACAATTGAACAGGATGGTTGAGCATGATGAAGTATTTAGCCAGTGTTTGGAAAGAGGAGCAAGAGCCTGTCAATTTTGCACATCATGGTGTTACTCAAATACCTAGGGAGTTATGGCGATGAAGCATCTCTCCAGAAGATCGGTCAGGCAATGGGCATTTCCAAAGGTGCTGTGAAGAACTGTGTGATGTGGGTGAGTAGTGCCATTCTCAGGCTGCAGAAGGAGATATTTCAGAACTAATAGTTAAACTGGGCCCTGAGACATGCAACAAATATATATGGTACAATCATAAAAACAAAACAATGATATGCATACAATAAAAAAGGCACAATATGGAACTCTACAGGTGACACTGTTGTTTTGGCAACTATTATCCACTACACAACAGGAGTGGAACTTTGAAATCAAATGACTACAGACAAAAAGGAAAGGTGAGATTCTCCATGCAAGTGTAATTTGAAAAATTACTGGAAGAAGTGCAGCAGGACATGGATGGGACAGCCAAAACACCTGCAGCCAACCACCTTTTTAGGAATTAAGATGCAAATAAACTGACCATTAAAAGGCAGAGCTATTACACCACATATTATCTAAAAATACTGTACCTATGCAGATGGACACATCTGGATATACAAACTGAGGTGGCATTTTATTCAAAAGAGTGAAAAGCACAGATGAAGACAACTACAAAAAGCTAACAAGAGTAATAGATACTCAACACATTACACTAACCATAGAAGAATCCACAGTGGCGTGTAGACAGCTCATATGCTGTGCACCCAGATATGATAAGCCAAACCAGCAAACTAATGTCAATTGGAAAAGGATGTACATATAATTCATTAAAAAGAAACTGAATACTAAGAGCTCAGCGGAAGCAGAGCTAGTAGCAATAGATGATGTCATGGGTAAATACTATGGACAAGACATTACCTAGCAGCACAAGGAATACATGTAATTATTATGACAATCTACCAAGACAACAAAAGTACCATACTACTACCTGAGAATGGGAATATGTAGTAAAAGAATGAGACACTTGAATGTACGATATTTCTTTGTGACAGACAAAATTAAAAAGGAGAGGTGAAGGTCGCATACTGTCCCAAAGAGATCAAGCTTTCAGATTTTTTACCAAGCCACTACAGCGAGCAGCATGCAGAAAAATCTCGGCAGCCTCAATTATTTCAAACCTGTCACCAATGCTCAAGGTATTAATGCTCTAACAAGACATCGGATGTCAGTATGGATCACATGAGTGTGTTGGGGAGTAACCTAACTGTAGGTGATGCGAAAGTATGTACAGGTACTACGGATGTACAGAATATGGCAAGGCATGAGCCAGGACATTGGCCAAGTGATGAACAAAGGAAATTAGAT
>Ga0075154_10003385_pt1 | contig 10102 bp, 8 predicted proteins | sample JI71714BDNA_FD_70965 | JGI IMG/M metagenome (GOLD analysis project Ga0075154, IMG submission 70965) | Wastewater effluent complex algal communities from Wisconsin, to seasonally profile nutrient transformation and Carbon sequestration -... | ecosystem: Engineered > WWTP > Effluent > Algae...
CCGGCATCCAGCAGGCGCTGCACCGTGGGCGCGGTGCGGCTTTGCACCCCCAGCAGAGCCAGCAGCAGGGGCTGGCCGCCGCTGGTGGGGTAGCCGGCAATGTGGAACAGATCTTTGGCCGCAAAACTCAGGCCGGCCAGCGGCCCGGTGGGCGCATGCGGCACCGGTACGGCCGGGTAGGGCATGAAGGCGTGGGCGGGGTCGTGCAGGGCGTTGGTGTGCATGGGGCTGTGGTGAAGGTGTGCAGTGCGGTGCGCTGGGTCACGGCAGCGTTTCGGGCTCGGCAGGGGCGATGGTATCGGCCACACGCAGGCAGCGCACGCTGTGCCCGGCTTCCAGCCAGGTGATTTCGGGGCGGGTCTGGCGGCAGGCGTCTTCGGCCATGCGGCAGCGGTCGGCAAACGCGCAGCCCGGGGGCAGCGCGGTGAGGTCGGGCGGGGAGCCGGAAATGGTTTCCAGCCGCGTGCCTTTGGCCATGGCGCCGTGGGCGCGGCTGCGCAACAACGCCAGGGTGTAGGGGTGGCGCGGCGCGCGCAGCAGCGTGGCGGCTGGGCCTTCTTCCACAATGCGCCCGGCGTACATGACGGCAATGCGGTCGGCCACTTCCACGGCGGCGCCAATGTCGTGCGTCACGAACACCACGGACAGGCCCAGCTCGCGCTGCAGCTCGCGCAGCAGCAGCAGAATCTGGATCTGTACGGTGGCGTCCAACGCCGTGGTGGGCTCGTCGGCCAGCAGCAGTTGCGGGCGGCAGGCCAGGGCCAGCGCAATCATGGCGCGCTGGCGCATACCGCCCGACATTTCGTGCGGGTAGGCCTGCAGGCGCCGCTCGGGGCTGGGAATGCGCACCCGCTCGAACAGCTGCAGGGCGCGCTGGTGCGCTTCGGCCTGGCTCACGGGTTCGTGGCGGCGTATGGCCTCCATGATCTGCGCGCCCACGGAATACACCGGGTCCAGGGCCAGCAGGGGCTCCTGGAAAATCATCGAAGCCACCTTGCCGCGGTACTGCGACAGCGCTTTGGCCGACAGGCCCAGCACGTCGGTGCCGCCCACTTTCATCTGGCCTTCTATGCGCGAGCGCGCTTCCGGGTACAGGCGCAACAGGCTGCGCAGCGTCACGCTCTTGCCCGAGCCCGACTCGCCAATCAGGGCCACCACTTCGCCCCGGCGCACCTGCAGGTCCACGCCGTTCACCGCTTCCACCGGCTTCTTGCCACCGGTGAAGGTGACGCGCAGGTTCTTCACATCGACGAAGAATTCTTCGGTGTTCATGCCGCCTCCTTCAGTTGGGGTGCGGCGCTGTGGCCGCTGCCTTCCACATGCATCCAGCAGGCGGCCACCTGCCCGCCGGCCGCCGGGGCCAGCGCGGGCTGGCGTTCGGAACACACCGGCTGCGCGTGCACGCAGCGCGTGTGGAAGCGGCAGCCCGAGGGCGGGTTGATGGGGTTGGGCGGGTCGCCGGCCAGCGGAGGCGTCTCGGTGCGGTGGTCCGGGTCCATGGACGGGATGGAGGACAGCAGCGCGCGGGTGTAGGGGTGGGCGGGCTGCTCGAACAGCGTTTCGCTGTCGCCAATCTCGGCCACCTGCCCCAGGTACATGACCATGACGCGGTCGCTCATGTAGCGCACCACGTTCAGGTCGTGGCTGATGAACACATACGTCAGCCCGAACTCTTCCTTCAGGTCGAGCAGCAGGTTGAGCACCTGCGCCTCCACGGATTTGTCCAGGGCCGACACCGCTTCGTCGAGGATGATGAGGCGCGACTGCAGGGCCAGCGCGCGCGCAATGTTCACGCGCTGGCGCTGCCCGCCCGAGAGTTCGTGCGGGTAGCGTTCGGCAAAGCGGCGCGGCTCCAGGCCCACGCGGGCCAGCAGGTCGCGTGCGCGCTCCACCGCCTGCTGTCGCGGGAGGCCATGCACCTGCGGGCCAAAGGCAATGGAGTCCTCCATGGTCAGGCGCGGGTTCAGGGAGGCGTAGCTGTCCTGGAACACCATCTGCGTCTGGCGGCGGAACTCCTTCAATGGCAGCGACATGTCGGAGACCGGCTGCCCATCGAAAACGATTTCGCCACGGTCGGGGTTGATGAGGTGCATGAGCAGCCGCGCAGTGGTGGACTTGCCGCAGCCCGACTCGCCCACCACGCCCAAGGTCTCGCCCTTGAAGACGTCGAAGTCGATGCCATCGACCGCGCGAACCACGCCGCCGCCACGGCCCAGCACGTCTTTTTTCAGGGGGAAGTGTTTCACCAGGCCGCGCACGCTCAGCAGCGGCTGGGCCGGTCCTCCAATGTCGGGGTTCTGCATAGGCATGGCGGGGCTCACTGCTTGATTTCCATGGCCGAGCGCAAGCCGTCGGCCAGGAGGTTGAAGGCGATGGAGGTGATGAAGATCATCACGCCGGGCAGGGCGGCAATCCAGGGCTGCACGTAAATCGCGGTGCGCAGCGTGTTGAGCATCAGGCCCCACTCGGGCTCGGGCGGCTTCACGCCCAGGCCCAGAAAGCTCAGGCCGGAGGCCAGGATCATGCTCACCGCAATGAGGCTGGTGGCGTACACAAAAATGGGCCCCAGCACGTTGCCCAGCACATGCACCCGCACGATGGTGAAGGCGTTGGCCCCGGAGGCGCGCGCGGCATCCACGAAGTCGCGGTTGCGGATTTGTGTGGTCACGCTTTCGGCCACGCGCGCTATGGGCGGAATGAACACGATGGTGAGCGAGATGAGCGAGTTGGTGATGCCCGCACCCAGCGCGCCCGACAGCGCAATGGCCAGCAGTACCGAGGGGAAGGCGTAGAACACGTCGATGGTGCGCATCATGAGCGTGTTGGTGTAGCCGCCGGCATATCCCGCCGTGATGCCGATGAGCGAGCCCAGCACGAAGGCAAAGATCACCGGCGTGATGCCCATGAACAGCGACAGGCGCGCACCCACCATGAGGCGCGAAAGCATGTCGCGGCCCAGCTCGTCGGTGCCCAGCGGGTGCCCTTCAAAGCCGATGGGCTTGAGGCGCTTGAGCATGGAGGACTCGTACGGGTCTACTGGCGTGAGCCAGGGCCCGAAGATGGCCAGCAGCAACAGCAGCAGCACCACGCCCGCCGCACCCAGCGCGACCTTGTCGCGCAGGAAACGGCGGAAAACGGTTTGCCAGTAACCCGGGGAGCGTTCGTACACCAGGGCCGGGACTTTGGCGGGGTCGATGGCGATTTGCATCATGGGAGCGTCCTGTGCGTGTGTCGGGTTTCAGGCTGTGTTTCAAGACCTTGCAATGCGCGGGTCCAGCAGCGTCTGGATCACATCGACCACGAGGTTGAGCACCACGAAGAACATGGCCAGCACCAGAATGGTTCCCTGCAGCAGTGGCAGGTCGCGCTGGAAGATGGCCGAGTTGAGCAGGAAGCCGGTGCCCGGCCAGGAAAACACGGTCTCGATGAGGATGGAGCCGCCCAGCAGGTAGCCCAGCTGCAGGCCCATGACGGCCAGTGCGGTGGGCGCGGCGTTCTTCACCACGTGCAGGAACACGCCCAGGTCTCCCAGGCCCTTGGCGCGCAGGCCCACAATGAATTCCTGCGCCAGGATTTCGGCCACCAGGGCGCGTACCGTGCGCGCGATGATGCCCATGGGAATGACGCTCATGGTGATGGCGGGCAGGATCATGTGCTTCACGTGCTCCCAGTCCCAGACCCAGTCGCCCGAGCCGCCCGGGCCCGCGCCGCCCGGAGGCAGCCACATGAGGATGGAGGAGAACACGATGACCAGCACCATACCCAGCCAGTAGTGCGGCACGCTCACGCCCAGCACCGAGGTGAGGGAGGCGGCCTTGTCCAGCCAGGAGCCCTGAAAGTAGCCAGCCACAAAACCGAACAGGCAGCCGAATACAAAACCTATGGCCGTGGCGAGCAGCGCCAGGCGCAGCGTGTTTACCACTGCGCGCATGACTTCCTCGGTGACCGAGCGGCCCGAGGCGATGGAGGTGCCCAGATCGCCTTGCAACGCGCGCCACACCCAGCTGAAGAACTGTTCCGGGTAGGAGCGGTTGAAGCCGTACAGCTCGATCAGTTGTTCCTGCAGTTCCTGCGACGCATCGGGAGGCAGGATGGAGACCAGCGGGTCGCCGGGGGACAGGTGCACCAGGGCAAAGCACACCAGGGCCACGCCCAGCATGATGGGCAGCGTGTACACGACGCGGCGGAACAGGAAGCCGAGCATGGGCGGATCCTTCAGGCTAAGGAAAACAACTCAACACACAGGCAGCCGGGGCGCGCGCCACACGGCACGCGCCCCGGATTGGCAGGCTTACTCCATGGACACGGGTGCCAGGTCCACGAACCAGCTGCGTGGCTGCACGAAGCCTTTCACCTTGGCGCTCATGGCACGCGGGCCCACGTCGTGCGCAATCCAGATGAAGGGCGCTTCTTCCACAATGCGGGCGTGCAGCTTGGCCAGGGCCTCGTCGCGCTTGGCATCGTCGAAGGTGGTGCGCGCATCGGCAATGAGCTTGTCGAACTCTTCATTGCCAAAGTGGCCCCAGTTGTTGGACACCGGCGGGAAGGTCTTGGTGCTGGTGAAGCGCACCATGGCAAAGAACGGGTCCATGGCCGCAAAGCTCACGTTGATGGCGTGCGCGCCGTTGGCGGTGGGGTCCTTGGCACCACGGCGCCAGTTGGTGAACAGCGTGTTCCATTCGATGACGTCGAACTCCACATCGAAGTAGCACTGCTTCAGGGACTGCTGCACGAACTCGTTCATGGGCAGCGGCTGCATCTGGCCGGAGCCCGAGGCAGAAATTTGCACCTTCACCTTCAGCGGCTTGGCGGCGCTGTGGCCGGCCTCGGTCATCAGCTTGCGGGCGGCGGCCACGTCGTACCTGATGTCGAACTTGGGGTTGCCCCACCAGGGGTGGCCCGGGGGCACGGTGCCTTTGGGAACAGCCATCATGCCGCCCAGCAGGGTTTTCATGCCCTCGCGGTCCACGCACAGGTTGGCGGCGTGGCGCACGCGCTTGTCCAGCCACGGCGAGCCTTCGGCAAAGGACAACTGCCAAGGCCAGACGTGCGGCTGGGCGTTGCTCTCGATCTTGAAGCCGCGCTGGCGGATCTGGGGCATGGCATCGGGCGCGGGCGCCTCGATCCAGTCCACCTGACCGGACAGCAGCGCGGCGGTGCGGGCATTCGCTTCGGGCATGGGAATGAGCACCACGCGGTCCAGCTTGGGGGTGCGCTTGGGGTCCCAGTAGGCCTTGTTGGCCACCAGTTCTAGGCGCTCGCGCGGCACGAAGCGAGCCATCTTGAAGGGGCCGGAACCGGAGGCGTCGGCGGCGAAGGCGGTCCAGGCGTTCTTGGCCTTGTCGGCCGGGGTGGCGCCCGCAGCGGCCTCGAACTTCTTCTGCCAGTGGGCCGGGGAAGCCATGAACAGGTTGGTCAGGTTCAGCGGCAGGAAGGCGTCGGGCTCGCTGGTGGTGAGTTCCACCGTGAGGTTGTCGATCTTGCGGGCGCTGCGCAGCGTGGGCATGCGCGAGGCGGTCACGCCCACCTGGCTGGCATCGAAATGCACGGCGTCCTTGTCCAGCACCTTCTGCACGTTCCACACCACGGCGTCGGCATTGAAGTCGGAGCCATCGTGGAACTTCACACCGGGGCGCAGCTTGAAGACCCACTTGGTCTTGTCCTGTTCGGTCACGGCCCAGGAGGTGGCCAGGCCGGGGATGAGGACGCTGGGGGCATCGGCCTTGGAGAGATCCCACTGCGTGAGCGCGTCGTACATGGGAATGCCGGTGAAACGGTTGCCCTCGAAGCCCTGGTCGGGCTGGCCGAGCGTGCGCGGGATGTCGGCGGCGGTCATGGCAATGCGCAGCACTTTTTCCTGTGCCAGCACAGTGGGAGATACCAGCGCGGCGGACAGGCCGATGGTGAGGGCGAGGCCCATGAATTGGGGTGCGAGACGGGGCAGGCGGGTAGACCGGTTCATCGTGACTCCTCCAGAACGGATGGCGGGGGTTGGCAAGGGCAAAAGGGTGTGCGCTCGGACTGCGTGGCTTCCCGTTCGGAGCGCCCGCAACTGAGTTGGCAGGCTTTTTGTATGCAATCAGCGTGCCATGCCGGAAGTTCGCTTTTGACGTTCTCTGCGGTAGATCGATGATTTATCTGGGTTTCTTTGCGTTTTTCGGCGGTCAACTCGATGTTGGCGCCACTTTTTGGGGCGTTGACCCGGATGGCTGCGCATCAAAACGATGCAGTGAATTTTTTACTTTGTATGCAAAACTCCCCGATTTGGGGCTGTCCCGACCGTGAACCTGCGAGTGCTCCCATGAAACTCTTGCTCATCAATCCCAACACCTCCGCCGGCATGACCGAGGGCATTGCCGCGGCAGCCCGGGCCGTGGCAGCCAGCGGCACCCATGTGCAGGCCGTGCAGCCCAGCTTCGGGCCCTTGTCTATCGAAAGCCATTACGACGAGGCCTTTGCCGCCGCCGGTGTGGCCGAGCAGGTGCGCCTGGCCGAAGCGCACCCCGATGGTCCGCCCGATGCGGTGGTGGTGGCCTGCTTTGGCGACCCGGGGCTGGAGGCCGCCCGCGAACTGACCCGCGCCCCGGTGCTGGGCATTGCCGAGGCCGCCTTCCATGCGGCTTCCATGCTGGCCACCGGCTTTTCGGTGGTCACCACCATGACCCGCACCTGCATCATGGCCGAGCGACTGGTGCAGCGTTACGGCATGCTGCACCAGTGCCGCGGCGTGCATGGCACCGACATTCCGGTGCTGGCGCTGGAGTGCTGCGACGCCGCCACGCTGCAGCAGATAGAAGACGCCGCCCGCACCGCGCTGGCGCAGGACCGCAGCGGCGCCATCGTGCTGGGGTGCGCCGGCATGGCCCCGCTGTGCGCCACCCTGAGCCAGCGCCTGGGCGTGCCGGTGGTGGACGGCGTGGCGGTGGCGGTGAAGTTCGCCGAGGCTCTGCACGCCTTGGGCTTGCACACCAGCAAGCACGGCGACTATGCTCCGCCGCTGCCGAAAGCGTTCACGGGCTGGGCCGCTCCGCTGGCTTGCTGAAGTTCTCTGCCCCGGGTTTACCCGGATGACCATGCTCAGGCTGGGCCGTATTCTCTGTATACAGAATACGGTAGCCAATTTGTGGCGTTGCCGATTCTTTCATTCCGAAGAGGCCGCCCCCATGAACACCCGAGACAAAGACAGCTTCCCCGACACCGCCACCGAGAACAAACTCATTCCCTACGGCGGCTACTTCAGCAACAAGGTGCCGGGCCACGACCCCGAACTCACCGAGGTGGGCCCGGGCACGCCCACCGGCGAATACATGCGCCGCTTCTGGCACCCGGTGTGCATGTCCATGGAACTGACCGACACGCCGCGCTTCCTGAAAATCCTGGGCGAGGAACTGGTGTGCTTCCGCGATGGCAGCGGCCGCATTGGTCTGTTGCATGCCCACTGCGTGCACCGCGGCGCTTCGCTGGAGTACGGCAAGATCATGGAGCGCGGCATTTCCTGCTGCTACCACGGCATGCAGTTCGATGTGGACGGCACCTGCCTGCGCGTGCCCTTCCCGGCCGGCGAGGAAGAAGAGGGCGAGCGCTACCGCTGCTCCATCCGCCAGGGTGCCTACAAAGCCTTCGAGCGCCACGGCCTGGTGTTTGCCTACATGGGCCCGCCCCAGGAAGAACCGCCTTTCCCCGAATGGGAAGGCAATTTCACCGTGGCCGATACCGACGAACTGGTGCCCTACAGCAACTTCCAGCACTGCAACTGGCTGCAGGTGCAGGACAACGCCGCCGACAACTACCACACCATGGCGCTGCACGCCAAACGGCAGGTGACCGGCGAACACTACCAGGGCACCACCTTCGATGAGGTGGGCGCGGCCTCCATGGAGGTGCCGCCCGACATGCACTTCGTGCCGGTGCACGGCGGGCGCAGCCTGGCCTGTTCGGGTGCGCGCCGCTCGGACGACGGGCATATGTACATCCGCGTGCAGCACCAGGTGCTGCCCAACCTGAGCCTGCACGCCTACACCTCGGAAGACGGGCACCAGAAGAAGCTGTTTGGCCGCTTCCACATGATCCGCTGGACCGTGCCGGTGGACGACCACAACAGCAAGATGCTGGGCTGGCGGGTCATGGGCCCCGGCATCGATACGCGGGGTGTGGGCGACAAGAGCCTGGTGGGCTACGAGACCATCGACTTTCTGGAAGGGCAGGTGGCCATGCGCCGCCCAGAGCGCTTTGGCCAATACAAGCTCGAAGACATGCCGCCCATTCCGTCCGACCACCGCGCCCGCGCCAACTACAAGGACGCGCAGTACGCCCCCGGCGACTACGAGGCCATCATCAGCCAGCGCCCGATTGCCGTGCACGCCCTGGAGAACCCCACCAAGTTCGACGCGGGCCTGTACATGTTCAGGAAACTGCTGCGCGATGCCGTGCGCGGTACCAACCCCAAGGCCACCCCGGAGCAGTTTGCGCAATGGCTGCGCGAGTGCGGCGGATCGCCGAACAGCTACTGCTCGGGCAACGTGTTCGAGCTGCCAGTGGGCCGCACCACCGAAGAAGAAGTGACGCTGCGCCGCCATCTGGCGCGGCAGGTGGTGGCCATACTGAGCGAGTCCGACAGCCTGAAGGGCGAGGAGCGCCAGCGCTTCGTGAAGGACAAAATGGAAGCGCTGCAGCAGGAGGTGCTGGCCCGGAGGCACGCGTGAACGCGGCGCTGCCACAAGGCGCGCTGGGGCCGCAGGAACTGGCCGAAACCGGGTTGCTGAAGTTGCGCGTGCACGCCATACGCTGGGAGGCCGAAGATATCCATGCCTTCGAGCTGCGCGACCCCGCTGGTGCACCGCTGCCCGCGGTGCAAGCCGGCGCCCATGTGGATGTGCACCTGGGCGCGGGCCGGGTGCGCTCCTACTCGCTGGCCGGCAACCCGGCCGAGCGCAGCCACTGGCTGCTGGGCGTGCTGCGGGAAAAGCAGGGCCGGGGCGGATCGCGGGCCATGCACGAACAGGTGCGCGTGGGCGAACTGCTTACGGTGGGCCTGCCGCGCAACGCCTTCGCGCTGCACCCCGATTCCCTGAAGAGCCAGGCGCAGGGTGGTGGCCACAGCATCTTGCTGGCCGGCGGCATTGGTATCACGCCGCTCAAGGCCATGGCGCACACCTTGCAGCAGCAGGGCGCCTCGTTCGAGTTGCATTACTGCGCCCGCACGCCGGCCCATACCGCCTTCGCGCAGGATCTGCGCGCCGTGGTGCCTGCGGGCCAGCTGCACTTCCACCACGACCACGGCAACCCGGAGCAGGGGCTCGATATCGCGGCGCTGCTGCGCAACCCTGCACCCGGCACCCACGTGTACTTCTGCGGCCCGGCAGGTTTCATGAAAGCCTGCGAAGCGGCCACCGCGCACTGGCCGGCGGGTACCGTGCACAGCGAGCATTTCAAAGCCCCGGAACCCGCGGCCAAGTCCATGCCCGATGGTGCTTTCGAAGTCAGGCTGGCGCGCAAGGGAGTGACGCTGCAGGTGCAGCCGGAGCAAACCATCGTGCGCGCCATCGAACTGGCGGGCCACCGTGTGCCTACTTCGTGCCTGTCCGGGCTGTGCGGTTCCTGCAAGGTGAACTACCTGGAGGGCGAGGTGGAACACAACGACTACATCCTGAGCGACGAAGAGAAAACCCGCTGCCTGACGGTGTGCGTCTCGCGTTCGCGCGGGCCTCTGCTGGTGCTGGACCTCTGAGATTACCCGTCACCTACCTTGAGGTTTCACCCAGTTCCGCGAACCACTGTTTTTCCGCACCATCTTTCCATCGTATTCCCTAGCCACCACGGAGCCCATCATGCTCGACCGCGTCAAGAACCACTCCATCTACCAACCTACACAACCCGGGCTGATCTTCCCCGAGATCCCCGAATTCGACTCCTTCGAGGCGGAGCGCCAGCACCGCAAAGAGCGCCTGGTGGCTGCCTGCCGAGCCTTTGCGCTGGAAGGCTTTGACTACGGCTTTGCCGGCCACCTCACCATCCGCGACCCGGAGCACCCCGAGCTGTACTGGACCAACCCCATGTGCGTGCACTTTGCGCAGGTGAAGGTGTCCAACCTCATCCTGGCCGA
>Ga0075154_10003387_pt1 | contig 10101 bp, 7 predicted proteins | sample JI71714BDNA_FD_70965 | JGI IMG/M metagenome (GOLD analysis project Ga0075154, IMG submission 70965) | Wastewater effluent complex algal communities from Wisconsin, to seasonally profile nutrient transformation and Carbon sequestration -... | ecosystem: Engineered > WWTP > Effluent > Algae...
AAACTACTGTGATTGCACTGCAATATGTGTATTTTAAAAATTAAACTACTATGATTGCACTGCAATATGTGTATTTTAAAAATTAAACTACTGTGATTGCACTGCGATATAATGATTGTAGAAATTTAAAATCAGCTACTTAATTCTATTTTATAAAAAAGTTACAGATAAATAGATATTTTTTGAAAAAAATTATATCAAAACAAAAAATATAAAATAGAATTAAGCAAGCATTTATTAGCGATTGAAACGCAATTGCACGCCCCCAAATATACCAAAGGGTTCTTGAGGAACAGCAGCCATACTAATCACATCCAAATAGGGCGTATGATAGTAACGGGTATTAAACAAATTGCGAGCGCGAACAAATACATCAACTAAAAAGCGGTCTTTGTCCAAAGAAGCTACTTGATAATTGGCAAAAACAGAAGCTACAAAAAAAGTTTTATTGCTCTTTTGATAAGCTAATGCTTCGTTTATCTCAAATGGTTCTTGGAAAGTAGGAGAACGGTATAATCCTCGCAAAGAAATTGAGAATTTATTATATTGAAACCCTATCCCCAATTTGCCCGTATGCATAGCTGAAAAAGGCAATCGAGCTTCAAAACCACCAAATTCATCCAAAATTTTACCATCTAGAAAAGAATAAGAAGCATCAAAACGAAGGTTAGTTTGCTCATTGATTTGCCATTTATACTCAGCTCTTACAGTAGCACCATAAGATATATTTTGTCCGTCGGAAAAAGCAATTTGAGCTAATTCTACGGGCGGCAGTCCTTCAAAAAAAGGTACAGAATCTACAAACTCATTGCGGATGACATTGGTAAAGTAATTAAAATAGCCATTGGCGGACAGCAATAAATTGTTTTTGGTATAGATAAAAGAAGCTTCGATACTTTGCAAACGCTCTGAGATTGGGGCTTCTTCTTCTATGGTTTCCTCATTGGTTGGCAGTTTAAAAAAATCTGGTCTTACCCCTGTTATTCTACCCAAAGAATCTTTTTCTTGCACAAAATTGCCATAGTGATTAAGTACTTTATTGGGGCTTGGGGTTAAGAAAGCAGAGCCATAGAATAATTTAAACCGTGAATTTTCATTTAATTTATAAACCAAACCCGCTCTTTGATTAACCACTGGGTAGATATGAATATCATTTGCAAAACGACCGTGTGTATTATAGATATAATCAAAACGCGCGCCCAAAAACAGGGTTAGTTTTTCTTTTATTTTGAGTTGATATTGGACAAAAGTACCAGCACTATATCTAGTTTCAAAGTAATTTTCTTGTGGTACGCCCAAAAAATTGCCTTGATAATCTACTGTATCTGTGTTGGTGTAGTAGAAATTTTGTTCTTCTTCGGATAAATTTGTATCCCATTTGCGCGAGAGGTCAGCAGTTTCGGCTAGAGCCTTAGAGTACTGCAAAGAAAGACCAAAAGTAAGCTGCTGATTTTTTCGGATTTGGTAGTTGGCGATACTACGCGCAAAAGCGGACTGTTCATAACCGTATTTATACACGCGATTGTAGGCTGATATATTGTCCATATAGCTCGTCTTGGGGTGGATATACCAATAATTGAACTGAGCTATGGAGTTGAGCGACCATTTTTTGCGCTGCAAATCGTGCTGAACAAAAGCGTTATTGAGTACAGTGCTATATTGACTTTCCGCTATTGGCGGGCTTAGTTCGGGACGATAACTAGAGTTACTGCTGTGGCTTTCATAGAAGCGAGAACCACCAAAGGAAACATTTTTATATTTTAGCAACAAATTAAAATTATAAGCCTGTGAAGGCATAGCAAAAGGCTGCGGCGTTCCCAAGTTGGTTGTATTGCTGCTATCGTCAGGGCTAATCAACACGTTTCCATTTGTAGCGTAATAACGATTGTATAAAGCATAATCGTTGGGGTACAGTTTGGGATAATTGGGGGCTTGAGTGTTGAAATATGAACCTGTAGCTAGCACTGATAAGTTTTTATTTTGGAAACCCATAACCAAAGTGCTATTGGATTCGTTAAAGCTACCAAAGCTACTGTTGAGTTCTACCCCGTTGAGGTTAGCATTTTTGCTGATGATATTGATAACACCACTAAAAGCGTCAGCACCATAAACAGCAGAGGCTGCGCCGATGATGATTTCTATCTTGGCTGCGTGGCGGATATTGATATTTTGACTAATTACAATGTCAGACCCCATCATCGTATTGATGCGAATACCATCCTGCATTATCAACCAACGCCCAGAACCAGTAGAACTGCGAGAAGAAATGATATTGAGATAGTCAGGGTCAGCATTTTCATTGAGTTCTATTTCAGGCACATCGCGCAATACATCCAACAAACTCATATAACCGCGAAAAGCAATATCATCGCTATTTATCAGGTAACCTGTAGCGGGCTGGTCTAATAGGGTTTGGGAAGATGCCGTCGCCGATTTGGTTTCCGCATTTTGGCGCGCTTGCAGTGAAGCATAAGTATAGATTAGTTCCACACTATCCCTATAAGCTCTTACATTGCCACCCGACATCACTATCCCCTTATTGCTGTTCATTTTAAAATAAGTCAAACGGATAGCATTGTTGGTAATCTGCAAACCTATTATCTTTTGGCTGATTTGCCCCGCTGCTATACATTCTATATCGTAGGTAGAATTAGCTAAATTTTCAATCACAAAATTCCCCTCGCCATCGGTAATGGCTTGAGCGCGGATTTGTGAGGTATTGGAAATCAATACCCAAATTTGCGCACCAACTATATTTTTGCCCGTGGCACGGTCGGTAACTTTGCCTCTTATACTACCATTGGCAGCCCAAAGAGCGGTTTGAATAAAAAATAGTAAAAAAATAACTTGTAAAAATTTCAACATATCACCTTAACAATTGAATAATAGAGTTATACAATTAAACCAAATCTCTCACAAAAGTAGTATTTTTTATCAAAGTGCAACAACTTTGCATATTTTTTTTGCATCTATTCAAAAAAAAGGTGGAATTTATACAAAAAAGCTATCTTTGCGCAATAAACACAACTTATATTATAACTGATTTACCCCCATTTTTGAAATGCGATTAGAACCCATTGACGAATTTGCAGAAAAAGCACCTGATATAGAGCAACTGCAAACACTTTTGAAGAAGAATACCCGCAGGTTTAAAACAAGCTTTATTGTGGCAACTGTTATTTTTTTTACGGGCTGGTTATTAGCACTTTTGGTCGTCCGCAACCAATTTTTATTCATTTCTTTCGGATATATAATTATTGGGTTAGTTTTTCTGCTTTTGCTCGCCCAAACTGTATCTGTGGCTACTACTGCTTGGTTTTATCTAAAAAAAGAAACCAATCGCTGCGATATGGAAAGCAAAGAAACGGGTAGAAATGTGTTGGTGGCTAACGCGCCCCTGCACGTAGTTGGGGCTTGTCTGTGCATTTATTTTTTTGTATTTGTTGTCGACAATTATGCCAACGTGCTGCGGCGAATAATGCCTTTCGATAACAACCAAGTGCAAGAATTGGCTGCTGTATTTTTTCTCTCCCTATTTTGGGTAGCGGCGGGCTTGCTTTGTTTGGCGGCAGCTATTAGGCTCTGTCTGCAAACCTACACCAGCACGTACGATTTTTTTGAGCATCAAGACAAAGTGAAAGTATGTTTTAACACTTTTATCTATCAATTAATTTACTCGGGGGGATTTTTTGCCCTTTTTGTGCTATTGGCTTTGGAGTTGATAGATATTAGATTTTTGAACTCGCTAATCGGGCAAAACACAGTGTATGTCGCTTTTACTGTTTTGGTTGTCGCATTTTATACCTTTTGCAAATTTGTTGGCACAGGCTTACTATTATGGGATATGAAAAGCCGCCGATATGATGGGCTATAATCCGTTTGATTATCAATTATTTAAAAATTATGTCCCAGAATATATTAGATGAAATAGAACCAAGCAACAATCTACACACAGCAGAAATTGAGCAAAAAGTGAGTTCTTTGTTAGCCAAAACGAAAAAATCGGCAATTATCACGACCGTTGTTTTACTTGTTTTTTTATCCACTGCAGCAGTGAAACTTTTTAAAATTAGCGTGTTGAGTGGATTATTTTCATTAATAATACCAATTGGGATAATCCTACTGGTTATGGGCGCGATAAGTTTTATAAACGCCTACCGTTATGGAGAACAAAAGAGTATATTATTAACCAAAATTGATAAAAATAGGTCTTTCAACCGCAATTTCAACCGTTTTGTGTACTCTGTGCTAATTTGTGTATTTATGCTTGTGGCTTGGAAAGTTTTTATGTCTTATAAACCCAAAGAAATAGTTTTGGCGCAATTCGACGGCAATGAGCAAATGGAAGTATTAGCTAGTTGGTGGCGGCCTTACCGAGATTTTATCACCCTATCGTTTTTGGGCGTAGTGCCATTGTTGGGTTCGTTTATAATTTTATTTTTATGCTTGCATACACACGAAAAAACCTTATCTTTGGGCAATTTAGACAGCATTTACGAACTTAAATTAAAGCATCTACTCGGTTATTTATCGTTGTTGGTGCTCACTATTGTAGCTATCGTAATTGTAGAAAATAATTATCCTTTGCGGAGATATTATAGGTCTATAGCGCGATTTTTTGAGTTTGACCGATTGGGGATTTCGACTTGTGTGATTGGCTTTTTTATCGTTTTATTCATTAGCCATTGGTTCGTTTATGCGAGAAAACCGCAGCATTTATGATTTTTTTTTATTTTTTTAAAACTTTTTTCCCAACCCCTTGTTTGTAAAATAATACTATGTCTTTTAACATACTTGATGATAGCCTTACCGAAAGCGAAGGTGTAGAGCGGCTGAGTGGCCAACTTACTAAACAGAGAAGAAGGTTAATTTTTTGGGCGGTCTTTTTTACCCTAGTGGCTGCGACCCAAATTGGCTGTTTAGCTTATCATTTTTATCTGGACTCTATAGATGAACCCAAAAGCTGGCCTGAAGGGGTAGCCGTTTGGTTATTTTTATTGTCTATACCACTTCTATTCATTTTGTATTTTAGTGCATTTTTTACCAAAAAAATTGTATTAGAGATAAATTTTTTGATAGATACCCAACGTTCGGAAGACAACCAACGATTTTCTAACCGCTTATTTTTAGCAGTGTCGATTTTCGCTATGCTTACTGCTATGCTTGTAAGCGAATCGGATACTTTATCGTTAGCGTTCCACGTAGTTTTTATGCTGTTGCTACTGCTAGCCATCAACTTATTTTTCTACACATTGGTAGAAAAGTGTTTGAAATATCATTTTTTTACTTTATTATCCCAACGCGGCGACCAAATCTCGGAGTATCACCGCAATCCCCTATTGATTAGCTTGATAGGGTTACTATTTTTCTGGTTTTTAATCTCTATGGGCGCAGTGAATGCGATAAAACCAACCACCATCGCCCCCTTCGTAATGGGCAAAACAGCCACTGTTGGGGCTACGGTCTTGGCTATCGGGCTGTATTTTGCTTTAGAATTTATTGGGTTGTTATTGCTAAGATATTTTAGCCCCAAAAATGGGACAATTCAATAAAAGGGATAAAAAAAACCTGTTACTTAATTTTGGACTCTCGTCTTATTCCATAGAATAGAAGATTGTTTTTTCATGGTGTTAAAAAATTTAGAACAATAACCCGTTATGTTGTGAAACGTAGCGGGTTTTTTATTTTTGGGCAAAAAAAAGACCAACTCGTGGTGAGTTGGTCTTTTGAAATCAAAATGTTTGTTTTGAGATTATTTTGTCCAAGTAGCGGTACAGCTATCGCGTAGGATGTTAGCTGGGTCGCTTTCGTCAGAGATAACATACATCATAGAGATGCTGTTGCCTGCTGCGTTGATTGTACCAGAACCTTCTACATAGTAAGGAGAAGTACCGTCTTGTTGACGAGCAACAGTGATGTCCATACCGTTGGTGCCTACTGTACCTACAACTGCAGTTGTCCAAAGACCCCAGAAGTTAGTGAAGCTAACTTGGCTGATAGAAGAACCAGCACTAGCTACAACAGCGTAGTTAGACATACCTGAGCGAGAGCAGTTGTCTGCTACAGACCAAGTACCGAGGAATTTAGTGCGTTGTTGAACGTTGCAAAGGTTAGCAGCGTCTTTTTCGTAGCCAGCTTCGCAGTTACAAGTACCTTCTGTACAAGTACCGTTAGTACCACAAGCTACATCTTTACAAGGGTCAGTGTTACAAGCAGCGAAGAAAGCACCAGCAGCGAAAGTCAAAGCGAGAGATTTGATGAAATTTTTCATTTTTTAGAAACAGTTGTTAAATTTTAAAAAAAAGTTATAGAAAGAATTTAGTTTTGCTAATTCAAGCGCAAAGGTAGTTATTTTTGATAGAAATAAAACTTTTGCTGTGTTTTTTTTGGTAATTTTGGTATAAAAACGGTTGAATTGCGCAAAGGTTGGGTAAAATATCAAAAAAATTAAAAAAACCTTACATTTTCATTAACGAGATTTTAACAAGTTGATACAGAATTTTTTGCACAGCAAAAATCGTGCCAATTTTTTGCATTTTACCCAAAATTCAGTTTTATCTGTGACAATTATCTATTTCTACCATATTTTTCGTGGCTAGACACCCAATCGGAAGAAGAAATAGCAGAAGCTAATGAAATTTCACCAGCCAAAACCACCCCAGCGATAATTTCAGCCAATTTATTGACTTTATCGCGCCCAGCACAACCCAACATTTTGAGCGATTCTTGTTGAGTAGCCAAACCAACCCCGCCCCCGTAAGTGGCGATAATCAGCGAGGGGATAGTGATAGAAAAGTATAAGTCGCCCTCTTTGGTCAATTCGCTATACACCAAAGCGGCAGAAGATTCAGCTACGTTGGCTACGTCTTGTCCTGTGGCGATAAACATAGCGGTAATACCGTTGGCTGAGTGCAAGCCGTTATTGTTGGCTCCTGACATCAACGAACCGATATTAGCAATGCCGTAATGATGCGCCAAAGCTGCTGGCTCTACGCGCATATGTTGAACCAAAACGTCGCGTTTGAAGGTAATTTCTGCGGTTACGCGTTTGCCACGTGTGCGCATAATGTTGACTTGTGAGGCTTTTTTGTCGGTAGCAAAATTAGACTCTAAGTAAAAATGCTTAATTGGATTTTCTTTATAGGTTTCCAAAATCCAGCTACAAGCCGCAAAAGTAGCGCGACCAACCATATTTTGACCAGCCGCATCGCCTGTAGAGTAGTTGAAGCGCATAAACGCAAAACGATTGGACAAATACGGGTCAATATACTGTAAACGAGCAACTGTAGAAGTAGATTCTGCTTCTTGAGCGATTTGTTTGAAATTGGCTTTTATCCAATCGACGAAATCGCGCGCTGCGCGTGCATCTTCAAACTCAAAAACAGGCGCGCGTTGCATAGCATCGCGTTGTACCGTACATTTTGCTCCCCCGCAAAGATTAACAACTTTTATCCCACGATTGTAAGAAGCTACCAAAGTACCCTCGCTGGTTGCCATTGGGATAATGAACTCACCTTTTGCATATTCGCCATTAACTATCAAAGGGCCTGCTATGCCAAGCGGAACTTGCGCTACGCCGATAAAATGTTCGCAATTGCCTTTGGTCGTGTGTGGGTCGAATGAATAACTGCTGATGTGTTTTAGTTCTGCGCCTGTTTGTTCGGTTACAAACTGTTGGCGGGTTTTAATCGCTTTTTCGGAATAGTCGTCTTCTTTGTCGCGGGGTATAACCACCTGGTTGCTGGTGTCAGCCGAAATTCCGTCCTCTACTTTCAGCACCAACGCGCCAAAAGGTTCTGCCTCAAAATGAATTTCAATCTCGTACTTGCCCGCAGCCAAATGCGCCACGCTGCAATGCACCTCAACTGTTTTTTTTAAGGGAAAATCTATAGGATTACTGCTGCTAATGCTGCCCGCAGCGATTTGGTCATCGCCCAAAACTACAGTAATATCAGCCGATGGCACAGCGTTGCCGCCAATTTTGATAGCGGTAAGGGCTGTCATTTTGGCATCGCTTAATCTATTTTTAAGCGCAAATTTAACCCCACCTTCTACGTTTTTTAGGCTATTGAAGGTGTAAAGTTGTTTCAATATCAGCGTTGGGATTTGCATAATTGATTTTTTATTTGAAAAAATTTTGAAAATGTGCGCAAATATCTAATTATTTTTATTCTTATTCGCTAAAATCCAAATTTTTTCAAAAAAATTTTTTCTGTTGGGAACTTTTGCCCTTAGCTTTGAGTTTATGACTTTGAACTTTGCAAAAAGTAACCCACGCACAGCAGCAAAATAAATTTTTCAAAAAAAATGATAAAAATTTCGCAGCGCGGGAACTTTAGCCAAGTCTTTACAGTTAATGGGTTCGTAACTGCTTAATTGAGCAACGCCAAAAAAAATTTAAAAAAATTTTTTCAGGTCGGGAACTTTAGCTAATCCTTTACAGTTAATAGGCTCGTAACTGCTTAATAAGCAACAGCAATTCTAAAAAAATTAAAATATCTATATTATGAATTTCTTTGATAAAAAATCTCAATTTATTTCTCTACAGATTATTGCGCGTTTTGAACAACGCCAAGATTCTCGCGCTATTGATATTCAGCGCGAAGAGAAGGATTTTATTATCAAAAAATAAGCTGCCCCGTAAATTGTAGGCAGCGCACAAAGCGGCTTGCCGACAATTTATAACTTTATTTATCCAGATATCGTTTTTGTATTCGTACAAAAATAGAAGTTATACGTTTTCGCTATGCTGCCGAGTGTCCAACTTGGTGGCATTTTTTATTTTATAAATTATTGATAATCAAACAGTAGTGTAGCGCAGAGGTAGCGCGTTCGTCTGTCTAACGAAGGGTCGCGGGTTCGAATCCCGTCATTACTGCTAAATGAAGATATAGCTAAATGGTTTAAGGCACTTGTCTGATACACAAGCGATTACAGGTTCGACTCCTGTTATCTTCACTTTTTAGGAACGTAGTTTAATTGGATAAAAACACGAAACTCCAAATCTCGGCAATGTGGGTTCGACTCCTGCCGTTCCTGCCACAAATGAAGATATAGCTAAATGGTTTAAGGCACTTGTCTGATACACAAGCGATTACAGGTTCGACTCCTGTTATCTTCACTTTTTTATGGAAATGTAGCTCAGTTGGTAGAGCGTTGGTCTGAAAAACCAAAGGTCGCTGGTTCAATCCCTGCCGTTTCCACCATATTCTAAACTTTTTTTTTCTAATTATGGAAACGTGGCGCAACTGGAACAGCGCAACTCTCTACGAAGGAGTAGGTTATAGGTTCGAATCCTATCGTTTTCACTTATGTTGCACATATAGCTCAGTAGGAAGAGCATCGGACTTTTAATCCGAGGGTCGCAAGTTCGAACCTTGCTATGCGCACATTTTTAGCCTGATGATGTAATGGTAACATAACAGTCTTTGAAGCTGTGTTTGTAGGTTCAAATCCTGCTCGGGCTACCAAGTTTGAATGATTTTATTTTATGGTCTATTGGTGTAGTGGTCAGCACATTGTCCTTTCAAGGCAGTAGCACCAGTTCAATTCTGGTATAGACTTCCATTTTTTACTTATTTTTACACAAGGTCTATTGGTGTAGTGGTCAGCACATTGTCCTTTCAAGGCAGTAGCACCAGTTCAATTCTGGTATAGACTTCCATTTTTTAATATCGCACGGCAAGACATTTCCAATCTTTGAAATTTTTTGCGAAAAATGCAAAAAAAACTTTTTTATATCAAAAAAATGCTACCTTTGCCCCGCGATTGAGAAAATAATAAGCCTTAGTAACCCAACTGGTAGAGGTACACGTCTCAGAAGCGTGCCAGTGTGAGTTCGAATCTCATCTGAGGCACTTAAGTTTTGGTTTTTAATGGGTGAATGATAAAACGCTGGAGTTAGCTTTATTGCTAGTCCAGCGTTTTTTTTATGCAAAAAAAAGCCACTTTCCGTATAGAAAGCAGCTTTTATATTTTGGGTTCAATACTTGTACAAATAGACGGGCTGCTCAAGTGCATCATAACCTATGAGCAGCGTGTCAGCAGATAAACAAATTTCTTGAACAAAATAACGTTTACTTTGACCAGCATCATCAACGC
>Ga0075154_10003388_pt1 | contig 10099 bp, 14 predicted proteins | sample JI71714BDNA_FD_70965 | JGI IMG/M metagenome (GOLD analysis project Ga0075154, IMG submission 70965) | Wastewater effluent complex algal communities from Wisconsin, to seasonally profile nutrient transformation and Carbon sequestration -... | ecosystem: Engineered > WWTP > Effluent > Algae...
TTGAAAGGATCGCAACGGATGGCGGCACCCGATTGGCCGATGAAATTGAAAGACTGCGTTAAAGCGCAGCTGATCAGGAAGGAATAAAAATGGACCCGGATAAAGTAGCCATCATTTCCACAGTCGCTCCCATCATTGCAATCGTCGCTGTTGCCGCTGTCAGCGGTTGGGTGTTGACCACATGGATACGCATCAAAAACGGATATCCGCTTGATGGCGCTTGGGGCCAAGCCGTCTATCCCAAAAATGATCAGGAAGCGATCGAACGTGTACGCCTGATAAGCCAGGAAAATGCACAGCTTCGTGCTGAACTCGGCTCGGTTAAGGATCGGCTGGCCAATATCGAGAAGATCGTGGTCGACGACAGCCATCGGCTGACATCGGAGATCGAAGCTCTGCGTGGCCCAACCAATTGAACAAAAATCGAGAAATTTGATGAGCCCCCTAATGATACTCATTTTAGCGATCAGTTGCGGATTGGTTGCTATTGTTGCCAACACAATAATTCGCCCTTGGATAAAAATGAAGGAGCGCCAGATGGAGCTCGATGCCGAGAACATTGCCGAAAAAGCAGCGCAATATGCTGCTGACAAGGGCCGGCTGGAAGAACGTGTAGCTGTGCTGGAACGCATCGTGACGGATCAAGGCTACAGTCTTGCCAACGAAATCGAAGCTTTGCGCAGCCAGCCAGTGGCTGCCCTCCCTTCGCATGAAAAGGAAGTTTTGAAATGATCGGTGATCCTTTCACTATGGTCGTCGCCATTGTCCTGATTGTTACGATCGGCAGGGTTGCGAGTTCAAAATATAAGGCAAGACATGGCATTATTGAAGACGAGGATATGCTGGGTAACAAGACCCAACGCCAGATAGGCAACGGCGATACTCAAGCCATGCAACATGAGATCCACGAGTTGAAAGAGCGGATCAAAGTGCTGGAACGGATTGCCACCGACAATAACAGCGCCAACGACGTCAGTCGTCAGATTGAAGCGTTGCGCGACAATTGATTGAACGAGGAAGGAAGGAACCATGCCCCAGGATCCCAGCTTCTACATGATCGCAAGCGCGCTGATGCTTGCCACGGTTGGAATTGTCGCAGCTGTGACTTTGCGTGGTTGGCGCGACTGGATTTCTTTGAAGCGTGCCGAATTGGAAACGATCCAACGCCCAACACAGGATACGCCACCTTCTGCCGTGTCGCGGATCGAGGTTGCCGACCTGAAAGAGCGGGTGAAGAAACTCGAAGCCATCGCCGCAGGCATTGATCTCTGACGCCCAAGGCCATAAGCGCACGGCCATGACAGCATTGGCCGACATTCTCGACGAATATGAATTTCTCGATCCCGACGACCGTTATCGGTTGCTGATCGATCTGGGCAAGGCTTTGCCGCCTATGGCGGATGCCTTGAAAACAGACGCGACATTGGTTCGCGGCTGTTCGGCAAATGTGTGGGTCTATCCGCTTACTTCAGACACTGGACTGCAATTTGTCGCCGACAGCAATGCTGCGATTACCAAGGGCATTATAGCGCTGGTGCTGAAAACGGTTGAGGGCAAAAGCGCAGCGGAAATTCTGCAAGCCGACATCGAAGGCAAACTCGCTCCATTCAATTTGAAAAACCAACTCAGCTCAAACCGGACGCAAGGCATTCCCAACATGATTTCGCTGATCCGAGAGACGGCGGTACGATATGCGGGTTAAATCCCCGAGCCCTTCCACTCACGGTTTTCCTCGGCAACGCGCAACACGTTGAACGCCGCCTGCCCAGCCTGAAACGTCTTTGCAGCTTCTGCGTCGTTCGGGCGAACGTCAGGATGGCTTTCTTTGGCAATTTTGCGCCAGGCCTTTTTAACATCCTCAAAGCTGGCATCGGTATCCAGTCCTAGCAAATCCAGCGCGCGCATTTCGTCTCGGCTGCGACTGCCGTCGCCTGACCCTGCCCAGCCATAATGTGCCGATTCACGATAGCCACTGGCATCACGCTTTTCATTGGCTTCGCGCTGTGCGGCTTCTTCGGCGGACAGTCCGGCGAAATAATCCCAGCCTCTATTATATTCGGCGGCATGCTCTTCGCAGAACATCCAGCGTTCCGGGCTGTTGGGGGATTTGGGCGCAGGGCATTTTCCCGGCCGTTCGCATCCTACGCGGTCGCAGAGCCGAACCGGCTGCGCATCGCGCGACGAGCCGTAGCCGCGCCAGCGGGGAAAACCCCAATCATTACTCCGGGAAGAACGAGCCATGCCGCCGCCCATAGCGACAGCATGGCTTTGTGACCAGATTCGAATTTCGCTCTTACATTCCCGAAGCGGCGCCAGCCATCATGGCTCCGCCAAAAAACATGCTTATGACAGCGGTTGCGATCACGGCGCCGACAACCAAAGATGCGACAAGGTAGATCAACACGGTCACAACGGTCATACCCGCGACTTTTTCCTGCGGGATATCCATTACCGGACGAACGCCCAGATAGATCAGATAAACCGCATAAGCCATGGCGGCTAGCGAGAGCAGCATGCCAATGACAGGCACCCAGGATACCAACCCAGCGACCCAAGTAGGCGTTGCCGAATAAACCATCAGCTTCGTTGCCTGTACCATGTCGGAGTTGCCGTTAAAGCTAGGCGAAACCGATTTCACGATGAATGAGACGAGCCATAAAAGCCCCAGGCCAACGAAATAGCCGACCACTGCGGTTGTGATCCAATAACTCATGCCAAGGCCAGCCATCATTGCACCGCCGGCTCCCATTCCGCCAAGGCCGATGCCGAGCACGCCCATGAACAATGCGCTGGCTATTGCTGGCAGCAGTGCCAATATTGCGGCGTAACCGGTAAAAAGACTACCGACGGTCGCTGGCTCTTTTGCAATCACTTCCCATTCCTGTGCTGGCTGCAGCAGGATATTTTTTGCGCGATCTACGAATGACATTTGACTTCCCCCTTCAAAGGCTGGTTTGCGCTGGCTTAGAGAAGACCATAAAAGCAACCCGATGTAAATCTTTTGGGGAGGTGGAGGAAAAATGACACTGTCGCGGATATGGGCTGGGTTAGTTGGAATCGTCGGTTTGCTCTCAATTCTGACTGCATTCCAGCATTGGTTCGATTTGAATAGCATAGAGCTTCAACGGGGAATTGTTGGCAATTCGGTAGCGGGCAAGGCCAATATCCGCGCCGATGTTGGCGGCATTTTCCTGGCAATCGGTATTTTCATGCTGCTGGCGTCATGGAAACGCAGCGCACATTGGGCGCTCGCAACCCTCCTCCTGATTTTGTCAGCCCTGACTGGGCGTCTGCTCAGCCTTTCGATCGACGGCATCGGCACAGGCATTTTACCGCCTATCCTGATCGAAATGTTGTTCGCGGGGATGATGGCCGTGGCATGGCGGCTTTGGTCCGAAAAAGTGCCAGAGGGCCTATAAGCCGGGTTCTGTCCTCCGCTATAGCCTAAGCGACAGCGGATGTGCGACCATTCCTCTAGGCGCAGCGTTGCCGCTACACTCAAGCAATCAACCCGGGCGACTGGCAGGAGGATGCCATGCGCCGCCCCTATTCGATTTTGCTCCCGGTGGGGTTTGCCAAGCCGCTGACGTTGCCGCCCGCGCGGTGCGCTCTTGCCGCACCCTTTCGCCCTTGCCTGGCCGAAGCCGTGGCGGTTTGCTTTCTGTGGCACTGTCCCTGATTCGCCTTCGCCTAAGCTATGGCGAACCGCCGGGCGTTACCCGGCACCGTTCCTCGCTGGAGCCCGGACTTTCCTCCCGTGCCTCCATAAAGAAACACCGGCGGTCGCCCAACCCTCTGGCTGGTCAGCCTATAGCAGCGCCGCCTTCATATTCCAACAAAAGGCTCCACAGGATCGCACGGCATTGTCCGTCGATTATGCCATCGACATTTTCCTGTCTGAAACGACGCTGGAAGGCGACGACTGCAGCGGGGCCGTCAGTGACGCCATAGCCATAGCGTTCGAGCGCAAGCAGAAATGCCGCATCACTCCAACCGGGATCAACCAGGTTTTTGGTAGGACGCGGAACTGCCAGACCAAGCTTTGCCAATCGCTCCCAATCGAACAATTCGCCCGGATCCTGCTTGCGCGCAGGGGCGACATCGCTGTGCCCCACGACATTTCGCGGTTCGATCGAATAGGTGCGGACTATTTCGGCAACCAACGGCACCAGTGCGGCCATCTGTTCTTCGGGAAAGGGGCGGTATCCCCATTCATGCCCCGGATTGACGATTTCGATGCCGATGCTGGCGCTGTTATTGTCGGTGATGCCCCGCCAATAGGACAGGCCAGCATGCTGGGCACGCTGTTCTTCGCGCACCATGTGAACAATTTGTCCGTCCTCGTCGACTACATAATGCGCCGAAACCTTGGATTGCGGATTGGCAAGCCAATCAATCGCAGAAGCGCCGCTTTTCATTCCGGTATAGTGCAAAACGAGCATCGAAATCGGAAGCGTGCGCTCTCCGATGTTGGGCGAAGGAGTCCAGATCATTGGGTTATATTAGGAAACCCTCTGCAGAATGCAAAGCTTTGAAACGTGTTCAAGGAAGGAATGGGCTACCCTTGTTGCCCATATTCCCGATCTTTTGATAAAATCCTCTAAATTCAGCATTGGCGGCGAAGCGCTCAGTCTGTCCTATCACCGTTTCAGCGGCACCAAGCATTAGCACTCCGTCCGGCGCAAGCCTTGCGGATAAAGCGGTAAAAACCGACTCCCGCGCACCTTGACCGAGGTACATGATCATATTCCGACACAAAATGATATCGAACGCTCCCCAGTTCGGAGAGGTGTCGACAAGATCATGTTTCCGGAATGACACTTTCCTACGAATATCATCGCGCAAAAGCCATTCGTCGTCTTTTTGCTCGAAATAATTGAGCATCAGTCGAACCGGCATCCCGCGTTGCACCTCAAACTGTGAATATTTGCCAAGTTTAGCCTGAGCCAACGCCGACATCGATATGTCCGACGCGACAATTTCGATCAACCAACCGGCCCATTTTTCGTTGTTCTCTGCAAAGGATATTGCCAGCGAATAGGGTTCTTGACCGGTCGAGCAAGCAGCAGACCAGATGCGCAATCGCCGCTGTTGGCTCCGACGAGCATGCAGGGCATCCAAAACCGGGCCGGTGAGCAAGGCGAAATTGGCCTGGTCTCTAAAAAAGCTGGTTTCGTTGTTCAGCATCGCGTCGATGCAATCCTGTTCCAGTGCAGCGTCACAGGCATTTTGGATCAACTCCGACAATACCGAAATATCCGGAATAGAATGGCGGCGAAGAACAGGCTTCAGCGCCATTTCAACGCGCCAATGGCGGGTAGGGTGCAACACTTGTCCAGTCCGCTTTTCCAGCAGGTCTGCTAAGTGCGAAAATCCATTTGTGGGAAGAATAGTCACAATAGAACAACCCGCCGTAGCTGTTCGGCGATGTCGTCGGGTGACAAAATTGCATCGGCCGAGTTTTGTCGTGCCACTGCACCCGGCATGCCCCAAACAACCGAAGATTTTTCATCCTGAACGATTATTGCGCCGCCTTGTTCGCGAATTTTCCGCGCTCCGTCGCAGCCATCATTGCCCATTCCACTGAGCACTATTCCCAACGCTCGATCGCCAAAAACCTTCGCGACCGAACCGAACAATATGTCGACTGAAGGGCAATATCGGCTGATTTCGCTATCTTCGACGAGGTCGATGAAGGTTCTGCCTTGCGATTTGCGGCATACCAGGTGCGCATCACCGGGGGCGAGGATGATTTCATTTGGTCGGACGACGGCGCCACGAGTTGCAACCGACACCGATCTGCTCGTCAATGCGGATAGTTGCCGCGCGAAAAAGTCCATGAACACAGCCGGAAGATGCTGCGTTATGAAAACAGGGCAAGTCAACTGCTGCGGCAGTGAGGAGACGAGTTGGTAACAAATGGGTATCCCACCGGTCGAGGCTCCGATGGCAATGCACTCGGGTTTACTCGCAAGTTGCCAGTCGGCAGCGACAATTTTCGGGCGCGCAGACTTTGATTGCGATACCGGACGACCCAATCGAAGCACTTTGTGAACAAGCAATTCGGAGAATCTGCCAGTCGAACCCACCGATCCCGGTTTCGCAAGTGTATCGCAAGCACCAAGCGAAAGCGCCTGTATCGCTGCAGGACCATTTGCCTTAATAAAGGCAGAAACAATGATGACGCGTGCATCGCCAGCAAGCGCGACAATTTCAGGAAGAGCATCGATCCCGCTGCGATCAGGCATCTCGATATCGAGCAGGATGATATCGACTTCATTGGCTGTCAGAAATTCAAGCGCTTCTGCACAGTTCGCGGCTGATGCGGCGACTTCAATTTCGGTACATGCATTAAGTACGCGGGAAAAAACCGAACGCGCCACAACGCTGTCATCGACGATCAGAACCCTTAGCGGATTGTATGGCGCCTTTGATTTGACCAATCTGGGCTGGAGATGTGCGAGCATCGCAGGGTTCTCACATGCAACCGACCATTTGCAATTTGGATTCAAGCGTCTGGCGGTCGAATGGCTTCATGACATATTCGTCAGCACCCGCGTTGATCGCTGCCTGAATATGGCCAATGCCATTTTCGGTTGTGCAGAATATTACCTTGGCTGTGTTGGAAATTGCTTCGCTGCGATAGGCACGGAGAAAATCCATGCCACTCATTACAGGCATATTCCAGTCGAGTAATATGACATCGGGCTTTTTTTCTGCACAACAATCCAGTGCCTCGACACCGTCTGCGGCTTCCATGACGTCAAATTTCAGCGCTTCCAAAATATGGCGCGCGACCTTGCGAATTACCTTGCTGTCATCAACTATAAGGCAGGATTTCATTGCACGTCCCCATAATGATCCCCGAGCCAAAACAGGTAGGCTGTTATCGTTATCGAGTGATTAACGCCACGCTCAGATAACGCAGGCCATAAGCGATCAGGCAGCTATGGAATAATCAGGAGAAACCAGGCTCGCCGGATCAACGACCATGATTACCCTACCCTCAACTTCCACCACATTATCGACCAACGATTGCCATTTTGGATCAACACGCGAAATCTGGCTGACAGCTTGTTCTTCAATTTGAATGACATCCATCACCCGATCGACGATCAAACCGTAAATATGGTTGTCGATTTCTACCATGACAGCGAAACTCCCGTGCGGAACTTTATTCTTTCGACCGGTGACCCGAAACTGGCTGTCTATCAGTGTCAGCACACGGCTACGTAAAGCAAAAAGACCCGCGATAGTCGGATCGCTTCCGGGTATCTCGACCACATCGCCGACCGATATCACCGATTCGACGACACAACTGCGAATCGCGATTTCCGTTCCTGCAATTTGAGCAAGGAGAAACAATTGTTTCACGAAACGGCCCTCCGCAATTTTGTCTCAATAGCCGCAACCAGATTGTTCCGGTCATATTTGTAAATGCCCTCGACCACGGTGTCATTTGTGGCTGAGTCCAGAAGGCGGATGGTCTTTTCAGGAACCGTCGGTAGCTCCAGTGAACGCGTCAGTATCACGTCAGCCTGCCCCCTATCATTGTCATCAAAACTGACCCGGTAACCCGACGCGGTCAACAGCGGCGCCAAAATGGTGCGCTCCCAGCCTCCCGTGTCATCGGCTTCGACGAAGCAAAGCGCGGGGTTTCGGATGGATCCAGCATCATTCTCGAACAACCTGTAAGCATTCAGCAACTCGACAGGTCTACCGTCGCATTCGATTACTGCTTCGAAGGTGTCCGGCAGCTGCACCGAAACAGACAGGCGATTTATGGGGAATATGTCGAACACGTCTCTGACAGCCAGATAGCGGATGTTGAATCCGTCAGAAAGGCGAAGCATCTTTATTTCTTCCAAGCCAGCTTCGCCCGAAAAGCCAACAATTTCGCTGAGCTCGTCACCCCGTGAAACGCAAAATCCACCTGCAACTGCATGAATTTCGGAAGGGAGAATATCTTCCATTCGGTCGACAACCGATAGCCTGATCGCCCGTGTGGCGCCGTCCCAATCTTCAAAAACCAACGCAGATTCCACACATTCTTCCACAACTGCATCGGCTTCGTTGTGCCAGCCCAGTTGCCTTCCAAAGCGAGTGTCACTGTCTTTCAAGCCGATGGCCTCCGCTAAGCCACTAGCGTCCAACAGCAGCACTGGGCGACCGTTATCCGGCAACGAGGTTCCGGCATATCTGCCTGATTTAGCCAAAATGGGAGGAACCGGTTTTACAACAAGCTCTTCGATATCAACAACCAGTTCGACATCCAGAGCGAAGGGCACGCCCGAAGGTGGACGAACTACAATTACTGTCCGGCCATGATCCGGTTTGGTTGATTGCGGTTCCAATTGCAGAACTGTTTCTAAACGCGCGAATGACAGGCGCTGGCCGCGAATATTTGCAATTGGCAATTCGCCAATAAACTCCAGTGATACATGCTTGTTCGACGCCGACAATATCTCAACAATCGTTGATCTCGGCAAACTATACAATCCTCCTCCAGCTTTTAGAATTAGGGCCGGGATGATTGAGAGCGTTAGCGGCAGCCGCAGCGAAATCAGCAAACCATTGCCGGGCATATTTTCTAGCTCGATTGTTCCACCGATGGCTTGCACATTGTTACGCACAATATCCATACCGACGCCACGGCCGGACACTGCTGTTACTTTATCAGCCGTCGACAAACCGGCCGCAAATATCAGTTCGAGCTTTTCCTTTTCCGAAAGCGAGTTCCATTTTGCTTCGGTAACAATTTTGCGTGCAAGCACACGTGAGCGGAGTTTATCCAGATCAATACCACGGCCATCATCCCGAATTTCGACAACTATCTGGTTGCCGGTTTGCCGCGCGCCAATAAAAATTCGTCCGGCAGCGCCTTTGCCACTCGCGATGCGTTCAGCTTTTTGTTCGATTCCGTGATCTGCGGCATTGCGCAAAATATGGGTCAAAGGATCGCGCAGAGACTCCACCATTTCTCTATCGATTTCGACATCACTGCCATCGATTTCGAGTTTGATCTCCTTATCGAGCTCGATGCACATGTCGCGGACCAAGCGGGGTAGTGCTGAAAAAAGCCGCTCAATCGGTTGCATTCGCATATGACCGACTGCATCGCGGATTTCTGACACAGTCGATGACAATCTTTCAAAGGCCTGATCGGTATCGGTCGATCCGTGCAAGCGACGCAATTGCCGCGAAACTTCATTTCTGGCGAGGACGAGATCGGACACACCGTTCATCAATTTGTCGAGCAGAGCCAGAGGGATGCGCACGGTCTGGCTGCGTTGCTTTACGATCGTTTCCAGATCGTCAGCCAGCAAGTCAGCATAGCTGCCAGCACCGTAATCGGCTCGTTCCACGTCATCCACATCGAACGTCGGCAGAAAGGCAAGCATGTTTTGAATCAATTCGGCGTCATTGTCGTCGATTGGTTCGCCAGTCTCCAACGCATCTGTTAGCAATGCAATGCGATCGATAACGGACAATACTGCGCTCACCAGTTCGCTCGACGGGAGCAATTGTCCGTCACGGGCGACGCTCAAAATTTCTTCGGCAGCATGGCTTAGGCGCGCAAGCCGCGGCAAATCCAGAAAACCGCAACTACCCTTTACCGTGTGCACAAAGCGAAACACGGAATCGATCAGCCCATGGTCCTCAGGCGTTTTTTCCCATTGGACCAGTTGACTACTCAATATTTCGAGCGTTTCCCGGGTCTCTGCTATGAATTCGTCGCGCAGATCGTCCATTTACCACAGCCTTGCATGCATGAGCCGTAGGTAATGACCAAACAGGGTTAAAAAGCTGTTTACACGGTCGGCTTAGCGAACAAGCGCTCCGATTATGAGTTCGTTTTCAGCAGGGCTGGCAATCTGTATCACACCGCCATTAATCTTGCCGAGCGAATAGACCATCCATGCAGCGGCGGAACGGGAGTCAATCTGGGCTTCGTCACCCGCGCCGGTTAGCGTCGCTTTGACGGTTTCGTCGAGAATGATACGCGGTCCGACCGCGCGAATGACAATTTCGCATTCCCCGTCGCGATTTTCAGCCCCCACATGCAATGTGCCGCCGCGAACCAAAGCATCATGTGCCA
>Ga0075154_10003389_pt1 | contig 10097 bp, 8 predicted proteins | sample JI71714BDNA_FD_70965 | JGI IMG/M metagenome (GOLD analysis project Ga0075154, IMG submission 70965) | Wastewater effluent complex algal communities from Wisconsin, to seasonally profile nutrient transformation and Carbon sequestration -... | ecosystem: Engineered > WWTP > Effluent > Algae...
GTGTTGATCCATCCGTATTTGAGCAAGAGGTGAGGCGTTACAACGCATCTTGCGCAGGCGGACAAGATGAAGTGCATGGGCGCAGTGCTGATACGTTGTTGCCGGTCGCTAATGGTCCATTTTATGCCCTTCCGATCACACCGGCGATTGTCTGTACTGGCGGCGGCGCGAAACGGAATATGCAAGGCCATGTGTTCGATTTTCAAGGAAATTTCATTCCAAGATTATTTGAAGCTGGAGAATTGGGTTCTTTTATTTCCGACCTCTATCAGAATGGTTCTTACCTCACCGAAGCAATGATTACCGGACGCGGAGCCGCTCGTTCCGCACTCGCCCTTGCCCCATCGGCGCTCCTCGAAGCGGCGGCATAAGCCATGCTTGTCAAAACACCTGCGATTAAGCTGGGCGTAGAAGTGCGCGGTTCAAAAACCGAGGGCGGGCGGTTGATCTTAACAGGCGTGGCAAACGCAATGCCCTGCACTGTGGAGATTGGGGGCCACGAGCTTGTACGTCTAATGGGGAAGTTGATCCGTCCGGCCGTTATCGGCCTTGTTATAAAATCATTTTTTGCATCAGAGGCCAAAAATTGAGGAAACGCTATGAGTGAGTTTTTTGCCTTACACGAACTCTCTATCCTGAGGTACTTCCATATCCTCGCAATGGTTTTTTGGCTTGGCGGGGAATGGGGGGTGTTTCAGACCTCTTACAAGGTGGTCAATTCTGAGCTGACTGCTCCCGAGCGACTGAGACATCTCGATACAGTTTTTCGGATCGATGTCTTGGCGCGGATCGGCATTGTCTCGCTTTTGCCGCTGGGTCTTCATATGGGATATTTGTGGGGACTGCAGCCATATGGCGGTGTAATTTTAACGGTTGTTTGGATATTATGGGCGATTTTGGTTGCTATCACGCTTTTCGCTTTTCGCGACAAAATGGCGAAAAATAAATCAATATTCGGTCATTTAGAAGATTGGTCCCGTTACGTCCTAATTCCGTCATTGCTTGTTGTCGGAGCCACTTCCTTGTTGGGAATGGGGCCTTTTGAAGCTGGCGAAGGACAAAAATGGTATTCGATCAAGCTGATTATTTTCAGTGCAGCGATTGTTATCGGATTGGTTCTTCGTCATTTTCTGCATAGCTGGCCTGGCATTTTTGCGACCTTGATGAAGGGGCCAAATGCCGAAGCCGAAATGCAACTCGCAAAATCGATACGCGCGTCGAGAAGGGTTGCCTTCATGTATTGGACCGCAATCCTTGCTGCCGGCTTTTTTGGTGCTCTAAAGCCAGTTTAAACCTTGTAAGAGGAAATTGGATATGAATGACGGTCGATCTCTCATCGCACGCTCGGTCCTCAAGGGAATTCTTCTCGTGACCGCTACAGCATGCGTTAACGCATGCGCTGTCGCCCCTCTCCCACGAAGCAATACCGTGACGCCAACACAGGATGCGGATCGGGCCGCCATTCTCTCCAATGGGGAGCGCTGGATTATCTATTATCAAGCAGGAGAGATCGAAAAGATAAGGGCTCTCTACGAGGATGATGCGTTGGTTATGCCAAACGGCTCCGCTCTGCTCCGGGGTTCAGATGAGACCGTCGATTTCTTCGGCCGCAACCGGCGTTCTGGGAATGAAGTCACGTTCCGGTCCGAGCCCGAAAATCTGGTGATAGAAGGGGATCGTGCTTATCTGGTAACAAAATATGCAATGCGGATTATATCACAGGATGGCAAACTGACCCACCTAAATGGGCGCACGTTTCTGGTCTACCGCCGGGGCATCGATGGAGCGTGGCGTATCTGGCGGGACATGGACAATAGCGCACCGGATGTCGCGTTGGAGGTTGGCAATTAGTGACAGATGAGGTGGCCATGCAACCAGATTACCGCGTGCTGCCCGTCTAATATAAGTTCCGCGCAGCCTATCACAGACCACTATGATATAGGCAACGACAGTGCCACGCAACCCAAACAGCGCAGCACCGCCAGATGACTTACAGAGGTTTCACCCTTCGATACTTGGCTGATTGTCAAAAAATATGGCCTCCTGAACAGGTACACCAATATTATTTTTAGTGCTGAATTGAACGGATATGTCGCCAATTGGTGTTCTGGCGTTAACCCATATATGCACCGCCGCTGACGTGCAGGATGTTTCCTGTCATGTACGATGAACCGGGACCAAGTAGAAACAAGACCGGTCCGGTTACGTCTTCAGCCACGGCCAATCGGGCCAATGGTATTTTTGCCAAATATTCTTCCATATCAAACCGTAAAGGCGCGTCGGGGTCCGAGGTTCGGCCGCGTCCACCGCGCAGGAACGGCGTATCAACCGCACCGGGAGACACAAAGTTTATTCGCACGTTCGGCGCAACCTCCCTGGCCACGCTTTGTCCCATTGCAACCAGTCCAGCTTTGGCCGCGACATATGGCGCATAACCAGGCTGGGGAATATAGGCCATATCACTGGTTATCAGGACCACGCTGGCAGCATCACCATGTTGCAAGAGCGGTACAAGTGCACGTAAGCATAGCGTCATAAGGCGCAGGTTGCCTGAGAAAATCTCGTCGATCGCCTGAACCGTCCAGTCTGTAATCGGCATTCTTTGTCCTGCGAACCCCGAAGCAATAACGAGACCGTCAAGCTGCGGCATCACCTTCTTCAGTAGCTTTGCCATTTGGTTGATGGAATTTTGGTCCCTCCCATCGAAGGATAGGCTGTGAGCTGCAGCAGAGGGAGCTTCGTTGATGGATTTTTCAAGATCGATCGCAACGATGTTACAGTCAGCAGCCACAAGTTTGTTAACGATATCGCTGCCAATACCCCCGCAGGCCCCTATAACCGCGATATTTGATTGGGGTCGTGGCAATAAACCATTCAAGTCGTGCATTTCAAGAACCTCGAATAGTAAGAAAATACAGTATCGGGGGATCCCATTCCGCGAAACACAAATCTAGCCAGATGTTTAGATTGCGTCGGCAGAACAGGATCAGCGTGTTCAAAACGGTTTGATGTGGCCGAAGAATGCGGTTCCTAAAAGTAGTGCGTAAACCACCCACACCCACACACGGGTGCGATCCATTGTGCGCCGTAATGGTATTTCTGTTGCATCGGACGAACCTTCGCTGATGAGCGTGCCCAGCATCGGGCCTACGGGCTTGAATGCAACGTCGATCATAATCGCTGCCGCGAAAATCAGGCCGAACATCAAAGCTTTTGTAGCCAACCAAAGCGGCGCCAACGGAGCGCCATTAACCAGAGACACAATGCCGAGTCCGAGATAAAAAATAGTCAAACCAATTTTTAGGACAGATTCGATTTTATTGTCGCGTTTCGCGCGTTCTGTCTGGTCATGAATATGGGCATCCCAGACCAGCCAGAGCCAAATCCCGCCTATGATCCACGCCAGGCCGATACCCCAGATGGGCAATTCCCACCAGCCACCTGCATCGACCATCGTCAATGTAAGCGGTACCATGAGGGCCCACGCAGAGCGAGGAACGATATCGACGTTTACCAGCAGTTGTAGCAAGGCAAGCCTTTGCGGCAGACTCCATTTTTGCCGTTTGCGAAAATGCTGGCCGAGTATGAAAACCCCGACATCAGCGCCCAACCAGAAAACAAAGAGCAATAAATGGAGGAAAACCAATATCTGGTAATAGCCTACGGAAAACTCATCGGTCATTTTTCGGCCCTCCTCTGATGCGCGAAAGCAACATGGTTCATGTCATATCTGATCCAACATAAATATCCTGTTGCATAAAAAAATATTACGTGCAACTTGTCCGGACAAATTTATTGATTGAATTAGGGAGTGAGATTGATGAAACGGAAAAAAATATGGTTGAGTGGCGCTGCCTTGTTTGGCCTGATTGCCGCGCACCCAGCATATGCGGCAGAGAACACAGTCGCAGACGGTACGTCTCAAGAGCAAAGTTCAGATGAGCAGAATGACCAAGAGGGAGGCCTGAACGTAATCGTCGTAACGGCTCAGCGGCGTAGCGAAAATGTGCAAAATATTCCGATTGCGATCAGCGCATTTGACTCCGCCGAACTTGAAACGCGCGGTGTTAGCAATGCCCTTGAGGTCACGCAATTTGTTCCCAATTTTGTGGGTATTAACAATACCGGCTTGGGTTCAGCAAACGCATATTACCTGCGCGGGCTTGGTAACACTGAGTCGATTGCGACGTTCGATCCACCAATCGGAACCTATCTAGATGATATCTATCTGTCACGTCAGAACGCCAATAATCTTTCGCTGTTTGACGTTGCCCGTGTCGAAGTACTGCGGGGACCTCAAGGCACACTATTCGGCCGGAACACAACTGGCGGTGCGGTTGCCGTATTTTTGAAAGAGCCGGAAGATCGTGTGGGTGGATATGGTGAAGTAGGTTACGGTTCCTATCAACAATATACAGCGCGTGGCTCTGTAGATGTGCCGCTTGCTGACAGCTTTGCAGTCAAGGTTTCTGGTTATTTCCAGAATGACAGGGGCTATGCCAAAAATACGTTTACAGGTGAGAGGCTGAACTACAATGATGGCTGGGGTGCAAGGCTTGGCCTGCGCGGCGAGTTGTCTGAGAATGCAAGGTGGACCGGATCCTATATTCATACTTTTTCGGATAGTGCAAATCTGGTGAATTATGATTGCGATCCGGCTGATCCAACGAATTGTAATGGTCGCTTCATAACGACGGGCCTCACGAAAAATAGTAATTTTGGCGGCCGTTTGGCAGGTGAGAAAGATGGGTATGGTCTTGGCGTGGACACGACCATGGACTTTGTCTCTTCCAACCTTGAGCTTGGTGATCGTAAGTTCAGCGTTAATATAATTACTGGTTATGTTTACACTACACAGGACTATGCGCTTGATTTCGCAGATGGCCGAAATCTGCCTAGCCTCAATGTTCCAAATCCTCCAGTTCTTGGCTATGGAAAAGGTGGATTTGTCGTTGTAAACGAAGCTGAATTCAGTCAGTTTTCACAAGAAATAAAGGCTAATGTTTCATTAGGCGATGGCTTGCTCGACTTTGTTGCAGGAGCATATTATTTTGAAGAGAGTAACTACACTGATCTGGCTGATGTTTTCAGTGTAGGCATCCCAACATTAGCAAATCCTAACGCAACGGTTCTTATTCTCGCCGACCGAACAGTTCGCAACTCCACCAAAGCTTACGCAGGTTATGTTCAGGGCGATTTGAATTTAACAGATCAGATTAAGCTGACTGCTGGTATCAGGTATACGGATGAGACTAAGAGGTTTGGCATTTCGGATAACAGGGCGATTTGTAAGTCTGGTATAACAGGCCCCACCTGCCTTGATAATGTCAATCTAATTGCTCCTAATGGCCGGTTAATACCTCGCGAGCAGAATATTAAAATTTGGACTCCGCGTTTTGCGGTTAACTATCAGGCTAATAATGACCTATTATTATATGCGTCGGCAACACGCGGGTTTAAATCGGGTGGTTGGAATGCACGCGGTACTGCTGCCAGTGAACTAACTCCATTTGATGCAGAAAAAGCATGGAGCTATGAAGCGGGCGCCAAAACCGAGCTGTTTGACCGCAGGCTGCGTGTTAATCTGAACGCTTACTGGCTTGACGTCAAAGATCTGCAAACACCGTCCGGATTTGCACGTGCTAATGGGTCAATCGGATTTGTTACTAGTAACTTTGCTGATTATCGCAACAAAGGTATCGAACTGGAAATTAATGCGGCGCCCGTCGACGATCTTAACATTTTTGCTTCAGTGGGTTATCAGAACGATAAATATATCGTTGACCTTAACGACCGTGCGACAAATATTTATGGTGGCCAATCTGTTGGTACGGGTATTGCATTATGCCGAGCCCAACTAGCAGCAGGACTTATTCCAGGCGGCGGTGCACTTGAAGCAACCGCGTGCGGGCAAGGTATTGTGACCGCTAACGGAACAGTTGCATCGCCAACTCGTTCGCCTAAATTCAACGTGTCCGTCGGTGCGAGCTATAAGGCTGATCTGGGCGGAGGGTTGACGCTTACTCCTGCAGTTAACGCTAACTGGCTCGATAGGTTAGAGGTGGGTACAAACAACGTTACATTTTACGATGGAAATGTAACAAGTTCGACTGGAGCTACATTCCAAAATAACTTTACTGGTCAAGGGGCCCGAGTTTCTGGCTCTGCAACCGAAGCGCGATGGCTTGTAAATGGTACCCTGACACTAAGGAGTGACCAGGGCTGGTCGTTGGTTGCGGAGTGCCGGAATTGCTTTGATAAGGAAACAATCACGTCCACATTAGCAAATGTTGAATATCTCAATGCTCCTCGCTCGTGGTTGGTGAAGGCGCGCTTTGATTTCTAAAAGAATTAAACAGAGCGGCCGGACGTTCAATACATATTCGGCCGCTTACTTATTTTTCATCATATCGGAATGTGTAGGCAAATGACGGTACCTGAAGAAAAGTCTGCCAACGGTACTCCGGGAGAGTTTTCGCTTGGCTGGACAGTTCTATTGGCCGCTCTATTGGGAGTGACTTGCGGAGCGTCTCCCATTCCTTTTAATCTTATCGCTTTTACGGTCGAGCCACTAAGCGCTGAATTCGGCTGGTCGCGCACGGAGATCATATTCCCTGCCACAATATATGGTTTGATAGCTTCCTTCTTGGCTCCATTATTCGGCTGGATGGCGGATCGCTGCGGAGTGAGACCTGTTGCCCTGTGGTCTCTATTCGCATTTGGTATTGCGCTTGCGGCCATTGCACTGACTCCAACAGGCAATGATCAGACGACTTTATACACTTATTACGGACTTTGGGTCATCATTGGCCTTGTTGGCATCGGCTCTACGCCTGTGACGTGGAGCAGGGCAATAAACTTGTGGTTTTTCAGGCGTAGAGGGTTGGCTCTAGGCATCATGTTGCTCGGCACTAGCATCGCTGCTCTCATTATCCCGAAGATCGCCGTTTGGGCAATTGCTGGATACGGTTGGCGCAATATGTTCGCAATAATGGCGCTACTTCCGTTGCTGGTCGCGCTACCAGTCGCCTATTTTCTTTTTCGTGAACCGACGCCGGCTGAGCGTCCCAAGGCAATCGGTGATGTTGATGGAAAATTGACCGGCATGACACTGTCCCAGACGATAAAAGGTTACCGATTCCACGTCATGTGGTTGTCAATTGCAATTGTGGCGGGCTGCTATGCCGGAGCATTTATCAACATGCCGACAATTCTCGCCGACAAGGGCTTGACCGCACACACTGCAGCAAGCGTGATGGGCGTTCTTGGTATAGGAATATTGGTCGGGCGTTTGCTCACGGGCGCTCTGCTTGATCACTTTTGGCAGGGATTTGTCGCTTTCCCCTTATTGTGTCTACCGGCTATTTCTTGCGTCATCTTGCTTGGAGATAACGTTAGTTTCACAATGGCAGCGGCCGCTGCGTTTTTCCTTGGTTTTGCTGCAGGTGCCGAATCCGATCTTATCGCCTATCTGGCGGGTCGATATTTTGGTATGTTGCACTATGGAAAGATATACGGAACGCTCTATATGCCGTTTGGTATTGCGTCCGCCTTATCCTCAATTCTTTACGCCTATGTCCGCGATGTCACAGGAAGTTACGACGCCATTTTAATTGTTGCTTTCTTCGGGTTTATCATCGGCGGTGCATTGCTACTTTTACTTGGGCGCTACCCTGATGATTTTGACGCGTCACCTGAAGTAAAAATAGAAACTTTCCCGTCAAGAGGTTAAAATTCGAGGGTAATTGCCGCGTCGGTAACGACCCGCATTCGATTTCACTCAACCATTGAGTCAAGGGGCAGAGACGGTATTTGAAGCATATCTGTCCAGATGGGTATTGCTAATATTACTTGATGTTTAGAAGCTCTTCACAGGGCTCAATCGCAAGACCGGCACCTCCATTAACCTCACGCTCAATGTCAGCGATGACGACAATGGACGATCTGATTCGCTTTTATTCCTGCTCTGACTCAGTGATGTTCGCAGTGCGTGTGCCGAACGGTCATCCCCAGGAGGTTGAAGGAGGTGTCCAGATCGAGTTGCCAGTCGAGCTCACATAAAAGCGCGGCATCACAGAGGGAGATGCTGCTGCTTTAACAAGCTAAAAAAGCTCGTTGCATCGGCATGTGATACAAAAAGGATCGTCAAAAGGGGGTCGAGGGCCCTCTACTTTATCGTTATCTGCGTCTGGATGTTCAAATCTGCTAATAGACCTTGGTTTGCTGCCAATAAAACAATTAGTCTCTCAAGCGGCCGATATAAGCGATGACCTCTGCTCTTTGTTTACCATCGCGGAGTCCAGCATAAGCCATTTTTGTACCAGGGACGGTTTTCATGGGCTCCTTTAGAAACGTATCCAAAGTTGCAGCATCCCAAGTTAATCCTGATGATTTCATCGCCGTAGAATAAGTAAAGCCGGTGTGTTGTGCGGCAGGCTTTTCGGCAACCCCCCAAAGGTTCGGACCCACGCCATTGGGACCGTCCCTTTCGACGCTGTGGCATGTGCGGCATTGTGCGAAGCCAGCGGGAGGAACGGCTGTGGTTTTCACTCTTTCATCGGTTGAAGCTCCGGTTTCAATATTCCCGGTTTCGGTATTGAGCTGGGTCGCTGAACTGTCTTCAGTTGTTGTCACGCCATCAATTTCTTCTGGCCCACTGACGGGCTCTGAGCCACACGCGCTGAGCAAAAGCAACGGAGCTGCGGAATTTATAATCCTTTTCATAGTCATTTCCTTTTTTTCTAATTCACCCTGTCGAATATCCGACAGCGGCGCTTGAAAGTAATTTTTGAATAGCTTCGTCATCATATCCCAGAGCGGTGAGTGTTTCCTGCACGTCTGCACCTGGTTCAGGCATGGCAAAACTGCTTGCAGGGCGCTTGCCGCCCATGGCAATTGGAAGTGTGGGAAGTTTGGTTTTGGTGCCGTCGGTCAATATTGTTTCCTCCAGACCATCGCCGCTGTTGAGATGCGGATCATCAAACATATCTTCTGGACGCGCAATCGGCGCGAAGGGAAGGCCAGTGCCCTCGAGTTTTGCAATTAACGCATCACGCGTATAACCGCTCATCAGCTCTCGGATTTGCGGCATAATGCGATCGCGCGCCGCCACTCGGTTGTTGTTTTCGCGAATGCTCTCGTCGGCCCAAAGGTCGTGAAGATTGAAGAGATTACAGAATTTCTTCCACAGCGCGTCTGTGACGACACCAATAAATATCGGGGCATCTTTGGTCTGAAACACATCATAAACCGCCCACGCGGATATGCGAGCGGGCATCGGGGCAGCGGCCTTTCCAGTAACGGCCATTTGCGCCATATGTTGACCTACCAGATAGACAGTAGTTTCGAAAAGCGAGCTTTGAACCATCTGGCCTTTGCCGGTGCGGTGGCGTTCCTCCAATGCTGCAAGGATAGCGATAACGCCAAACATGCCGCCTGCAACGTCGATAACACTGGAGCCGGCTCTTAAGGGCTGTCCTGGTGGTCCAGTCATATAGGCAAGGCCGCCCATCATTTGCGCAACTTCATCGAGCGCCGTGCGGTCCTCATAGGGGCCAGGGAGAAAACCCTTTTCCGAGCAGTAGATGAGCCGTTCATTGGTTTCGGACAGCTTATCATAGCCAAGACCAAGCCGGTCCAGCGCTCCGGGCCGGAAATTCTCGATCAATATGTCAGCATTATCCGCAAGTTTGTTAGCAATCTCTAACCCGTTTTGGCTTTTAAGGTTGAGGCAAATGCTTTTCTTGTGCCGGTTGTACATCGGAAAATAACCGGACCCGGAACCGACCAAACTGCGGGTACGGTCGCCGCCGATCGGTTCGACCCGGATGACCTCTGCGCCTAAAGAGGCGAGGATGGCTCCGACCGCTGGGCCCATCACCATGTGCGTGAATTCAATGACTTTGAGCCCTGCCAGAGGTGTTGGCGATTCTGTGTTATGGCTCACGCGGGCGCCCCTTCAAATCCAAGTGGCAATCCGGCATCGGGAGTGAAACCATAGAGAGGTTCGCCGGGTAATGCCTTTGCGATAATATCACGGACTGTCAGCAATTTTGCCAGATCAATACCGGTGTTAATACCCATCGCCTCAAGCATGA
>Ga0075154_10003390_pt1 | contig 10093 bp, 8 predicted proteins | sample JI71714BDNA_FD_70965 | JGI IMG/M metagenome (GOLD analysis project Ga0075154, IMG submission 70965) | Wastewater effluent complex algal communities from Wisconsin, to seasonally profile nutrient transformation and Carbon sequestration -... | ecosystem: Engineered > WWTP > Effluent > Algae...
TCGCCTTCGGTCACGTCTTCGAGGCCCGCGATCATCCGCATGGTGGTGGTCTTGCCGCAGCCGGAGGGGCCGAGGAGGACGAGGAATTCGGCATCGGCGATGTCGAGGGTGAAGTTGTCGACCGCGACGTAAGAGCCCCAGCGTTTGCAGACGTTGTTCAGGCGGATCTGGGCCATGGGGTTATCCTTTGACGGCGCCGGCGGTCAGACCGGAGACGATCTGGCGCTGGAAGAAGAGGACGAGGATGAAAAGCGGCACGGTGGCCGAGACGACGGCGGCGACGGCGAACATGACGTTGCCTTCGTTCTGGATCGAGCCCAGGAAGCTGGCGATCTTCGGGACCATGGTCTGGTTTTCCTGCGCCAGCAGCATCGAGGTCACGGCGAAGTCGTTGTAGCCAAGCAGGAAGGAGAAGAGGCCGGTGGTGATCACGCCGGGCCACATGACGGGGATGATCACCATGCGGAAGGCCTGGAACCGGGTGCAACCGTCGACCATCGCGCTTTCGTCGAGGTCCTTCGGGATCGACAGGAAGAAGCTGTGCAGCATCCAGAGGGTGAAGGGCTGGTTGATCGCCACAAGGACGATAATGGTGGTGGGCAGGACGCCCCAGATGTTCAGCTGGAAGAACGGCAGCATGTAGCCCGAGACCAGGGTGATATGCGGCATGGCGCGAAAGATCAGCGCGGCGATCAGGATCCAGAAGGCATAACGGTAGCCGGAGCGGGCCAGCGCATAACCCCCGAGGGTGCCGATGGTCAGGGAGATGAGCGTGACGGACAGGGTGACGATCAGGGTGTTGATCGCGGCCTTCCAGAATTCGTTCTTCACCCAGGCGCCTTCATAGCCGGCCAATGTGAAGGCCGATCCGGTCTGCGCTTGCGTCCGTGTCCCCTCGATCGCCATCCACCAGGACTGGCGCGAAAAGAAGTCGGCCTCGACCTTGAAGCTGCCCCAGACGGTCCAGAAGAAGGGAAATGCCGCAGCGATGATCCAGATCGCCAGGAAGGCCAGGATCAGGGCGTTGAGGGCAGCGGGGCGGCGGGTGGCGACGGACATGTCAGACAACCTTCCGGTTGAACTCGGCCCAGGTGCGGCGGAGGACGGGGGCGAGAAGGATCAGGACGCCGACGATGGTGATCACCGAAGTCGCGGCGGCGGAGCCGAAAAGCTGGGCGTCCTGGCCGACGAGGTCATTGAACACCAGCCAGCTGAGCGACGTTGCATTCGCCTCGGCCGAGAAGCCGACGATGGGCTCAAAAACGCGGAAGTTGTCCATCAGCTGCACCAGTGCCACGAAAGTCGCCAAGGGAGCGAGGTGGGGCATGATGACGTGGCGGATGACCTCCCAGCGGGAGGCGCCGTCGATCTTGGCGGATTCGACGGTGTCCTGCGGGACGGTCTGCAGGCCCGCGTAGAAGACGACGAAAGAGAAAGGCCCGTTGGTCCAGATGCCATAGACCAGAAGGACGATCCAGGTGAGCATTGGCGAGGCGCGCAGGGACAGCGTCGGGTCGCCGGTCAGGCTTTGCAGGGACGCGCCAAGGATTCCGGAAGGGTTGAACATCCAGGCGAGGATCAGGGAGCCGACCAGCGGCGTGATGATCATCGGCAGGATCGAGACGAAGATCGTCGGACCTTTCAACAGGCCGGGCAGCGTGTTGACCGCCAGCGCGATGGAGAAGCCAAGCGCCATCGCCAGGGGGGTCACGAGGAAGCAATAGACCAGCGTGAAGGACAGAGCCTTGTAGAGCGGCAGGTTGAAGATGCGGCTGACCACGTCGCCGAAGCCATCGTTGTCCGACAGGATCGCCCCGATTTCGTCCACGGCAAGGTGGTTGCGGTTCAGGTAGTTGGCAAGGCCGGCAAACTGGCCCATTGGCCGGTCTTCCTGCAGCTTGGCCATCGCCTCGGTGTCGACCCGCGTTTCCTTTTCGCAGCCGAAGGGGCCGCAATTCTCCACGGTGATCAACACTGCCTCATGCTGGACGAAAAGCGATTGCACCACGACTGACACGATGGGCAGCGTGATGAACAAGAGCATCGCCAGGATCGAGGGGAGGATGAAGACCAGGAAGGTGCGGTGCGGCATCGGGGGATTCCGGGAATGTGGGCCGGGGCACGGGGCGACAGGGCCCCGGGACAACGCTGCTGCAAGGGTGGGGGGGAAAGGGGCCCGGCCGCAAGGGAGTATTGCAGCCGGGCCGGGGCGCTTGGGGCGCCGTTACTTCAGGAAGCCGCCTTCCTTGGCAGCGGCGTCATAAGCGGCCTTCACGTCGGCGAGGGCTTGGTCGGCATCCTCTTTCCCGGCAATGAAGTCGGCGAGCTCTGACGAGAGAGCGGTGTGCAGAAGGCCCATGTAAGGTTGCATCGGATAGGCCCGCGCGCCGCCAGTGGCATTGCCGATCACGCCGACAGCGGTCGGGCCGGGTTCAAACCCGGCGACCAGCCAGGTGGCAGCTTGCGGGTGGGCGGCAATGGTTTCCGGGCTGATGCCCTTGACCATGGCCTGGAAAGAGGCCGCGGCATCTTCGTCCGAGATGTTCTTGGCGATGGTGAAGCCGTCCCACCAGAGGGCCGCCGCCGGGATCGTTCCGCCGCCGATGGTCGGGGCTGCGGCGAAGCCGGTGTTGGCGGCGATGTCCGGGTTTGCGGTGGCAGGGTCGGTTGCGGCCCCTGCGAGCGAGCCCCACTGGCTCATCATGGCGACGGAACCGGCGTCCCAAAGCTTGTTCAGCTCGTTTGCGTCGTAGGTGAGATAGTCGGGGTTCATGAAGGTGGTCATGGCGCGCATCGTCTCAAGCACCTTGCGGCCCTGGTCATTGTCGATGGCAAGTTCCGCGCTGCCGGGGGCGAAGAAGTCCGCCCCGGTGCCGAGATACATGTTCACGAATTCGGCGGCCAGATCCCAGCCGGGCTTGTCCGACGCCGCCAGCGGGTACTCCATCAGACCGGCATCCTTGATCTTCTGCGCGGCGGCGAGAAGGTCTTCGTAGCTGGTCGGGACGGCGACGCCGGCCTTCTCGAGGATGTCCTTGCGGTAGAACAGGTGCTGGCCGTTGCCCATGAAGGCGATGGCCATGACCTTGCCGTCGATCTTGATCAGCTGGTTCGGTTGCAGCGAGGCGCCGTACTTGGCGACAAGATCATCCAGCGGGCGGATCAGGTCGTCGTTCAGAAGGGGAACGATGGAGTTGTTGGCCACCACGGCTACGGTGTATTCCGCCGGGTTCACGGTCAGGGCGGGGCCCTGGATGTTCTTGTGCTCGGCCGTTGCGTTGGCGGTGACGGTCACATCGGCGGTGGCGCAGGAAAGTGCCACATCGTTGACGATGCGCAGCGCCTCGAAGTCGTTGGACAGGATGCGGACCGAGCCTTTGCCCTCGATGCCGCAATCGGCAAAGGCGGAGGTGGCGGCGATGAGCGCGGCCAGGCTGACAGCGCCCGCCGCGAAGGTTCTGGTGATCTTCATGGTAGTGGTTCCCCTTTGCTGGCGATGTCGCCGGTTGGCTTGGCCGTGCGGCGGAACCAAAAGACGGTCCCGGCCCTGGAGGGAGGTAAGCATCTTTTGCATACGAATGCAAACACTAAGTGCGACGGGCGGTCGCAGGGGGGATGCGAAACGGCCCGCCGGTGGGGCGGGCCGCTTGCAGGTGTGCCGGGGGGTAGGGCCCTGTGGTCAGGCCTGCGCGGTCAGGCTTGCGCGGTCAGGCTGGCGCGGTCAGGCTGGCGGCCTTGACGTCGGCCATCTGGGCCAGCTTGACCTGGACCAGCGCCGAGGCTTCGTCATAGACGCGCCATTCGTCGACGATCTTGCCGTTCTTGTAGTGGAAATGGGTGATGCCCATGATCTGCACCCGCTTGCCCGTGGGTGCGCCGAGGTGGTTCAGGATACCATAGCCGATGTGGTGGCCTTCCATGATCCAGCGGACGGCGACCTTCTCGCCGCCCTCCTCGCAGGGGGTGGAGCAGATGTGGTGAACGGTGAAGGCCGCGTCGGGGATGCTTCCGATCAGGCCCAGCGTCTGGTGGATGATCGCGGCATGGCCATACAGTTCGGCCATCAGCGGGCCGTGGTATTGCGCGGTGGGGGCGTAGACCTTGGCGATGGTGCCCAGCATCTTGCGGTTGAAGACGTCGTGCAGCCAGCGCAGCGTGTGGCGCTCAAGGTCGGACGATGCCAGCGACAGGTCAGGCTCGGCCTCGGGGGGATACTGGCCGATCATGTGGCGGTTCTCGCCGATATCCAGCGAAACCATGCCCTTGTCGAAGGCCGTTTTGGCGATGCGTTCGGCATAACCCTGCACGTCGACGCCCAGCTGTTGCAGGATCGCGGTGGTGTCGGCGACAACCCATTCGCGGTAGATCTTGTTTTCGTAGATCATGCAGTCGGCGATGGTGCGGCTGGTGAACATGCGGCCAGTGGCGGGCCCGAGGTGGCCGTTCTGGCTGTGCCGCCCGGTGCCGGTGACAAGGTGCGAGGTGTAGAAGCCGTCGTCCTCGTTGCCTTTCCAGATCACATGGGTCGCCATGCCGCGGCGTTCGGGGAAGGAGACAAGGCGCTGGATCGTGTCACGGACGACTTCCTCACGGGTGTAGAGCGTCCCGGTCGTGCCGTAGAGCACGCAGTTGTGGGTGTAATGCGTGTAGATCAGGCCGATGTCGCGTTCGTCCCAGATCAGGTGGGTGCATCGGACGATGTAGTCGACGATGTCGGTGTAGATCGCGTCGAAGCCGCGCATGGCTTGCGTGCGCTTGGCATTCTGCGGCGCGAGGTCCGGATAGTCGTGCCGTTCGACCTGCATCACCTTTGACGCCTGCGCGGGCGTCAGTTCGCTGCCCTTCGGACTGCTCGACTTGTCCGTCATGTTCATCTCCCATTTGCGCCGCTGAGCCGACTCGCCGGCGACAGAAGCGATCCTAACCGATTGCTGAACAAGTGACGGCTTTCGCATACGTATGCAAGAAGTTTCTATGACGGGACACTGTGCAAGATCCGCCTTTGGACCCCAGGCATGGCTCAAGGCTTTCAGCGGGGTTTGCCAGGCAGCGGTCGGGATCGCGCCGGCGGTCGGGCTCTTCGTCCTTGGACGCGAGTGGACCTGCCGGAACCGCCTGACGCCCCACAGCGACACCCGGGACCGGGGTCGACCCGTCCCTCAGACCCTTTCGAGCGCGATGGCGATGCCCTGGCCGACGCCGATGCACATGGTGGACAGGGACCGCCTGCCGCTGGTCAGGGCCAGTTGCAGCGCGGCGGTGCCGGTGAGCCGCGCGCCGGACATGCCCAGAGGATGGCCAAGCGCAATCGCCCCGCCGTTCGGGTTCACGCGGGCATCGTCGTCGGCAATGCCCAGTTGCCGGAGCGTGGCGAGACCCTGGCTGGCAAACGCCTCGTTCAACTCGATCACGTCGAAGTCGGCAGGGGTCAGCCGCAGCCGGGTCATCAGCTTCTGGCTGGCCGGAGCGGGACCGATCCCCATGATACGGGGCGGGACCCCGGCCGTCGCCCCGCCAAGGACCCGCGCGATGGGCGTCAGCCCGTGGCGCAGTGCCCCCTCGGCCGAGGCGAGGATCAGCGCGGCCGCCCCGTCATTGACCCCGCTGGCATTGCCCGCCGTGACCGTTCCACCCTTGCGGAAGGGCGTGCCCAGTTTGGCCAGGGCCTCCATCGTCGTGGCGCGGGGGTGTTCGTCACGGTCCACCAGCACCGGATCGCTCTTGCGCTGCGGGATGCTGACCGGCGTAATCTCGCGCCCCAGCCGGCCATTGGCCTGGGCGGCGGACGCCCTGGCCTGCGAGCGCAGCGCAAAGGCGTCCTGGTCCTCGCGGCTGATGCCATAGTCCTCGGCGACGTTCTCGCCGGTTTCGGGCATCGAGTCCGTTCCGTACAGCGCCTTCATCACCGGGTTCACGAACCGCCAGCCGATCGTCGTGTCGTGGATTTCCGCCGACCGGGAGAACGCGCTTTCAGCTTTCGGCATCACGAAGGGGGCGCGGGACATGCTTTCCACACCGCCCGCGATGACAAGGTCCGCCTCACCGCCCCTGATCTGCCGGGCCGCCATCAGCACCGCGTCCATCCCCGAGCCGCACAGCCGGTTGATCGTTGTCCCGGTCACGCCAACCGGCAACCCCGCCAGCAGGGCCGACATGCGGGCGACGTTGCGGTTGTCCTCGCCCGCCTGGTTGGCACAGCCGTAGATCACGTCGTCGACAGCCTCCCAGTCCACGCCAGCATTCCGCACCATCAGCGCACGCAGCGGCACCGCGCCAAGGTCGTCGGTCCGGACCATGGCCAAAGCGCCGCCGAATCGGCCGATCGGGGTGCGGATGTAGTCACAGATGAAGACGTCGGTCATGTCAGATCTCGGATAAATTGAGGTCGGCCACCGGGCCGGACAGGGGAAGCCTGGTGCCCGTCAGGGCTTGCAGGTCTGCTAGGCTGATCGACGACAGCTTTTCCCGCAAGACGAATCGACCCGCCGCGATGTCGATTGCCGCCCGGATCATCATGCTGGCGCCGTCAGAGCTTTCACTCACCGCCGTGGCAACGTCGGGCACGGTCTTGTCCATGGCGGCTCCCTTTGCTTTCGCCCGTTCAACCCGGCAAGCCGGCCTTCGGCAAGCTGAATTGGTAGCATGTTGACCCTTGTTCAAAATGCGTGAGATGTTGTTCGCATGGTGAACAGAACCGATCTCATCGCGTCGCTTGGCAAGGGCCTGCGGGTGCTGGAAAGCTTCGGGTCTGATCGTCCGCGCCAGTCGATCACTGAAGTTGCCGCAAGCACCGGGCTGGACCGCGCCACGGCAAGGCGCTGCCTTCTGACCCTGCACGAGATGGGCTATGCCGACTATGACGGCAAGTTCTTTACCCTGACCCCGCGCGTGTTGCGGCTTGGTACGGGGGCCTTGGCAGCGCTTCCCCTGCCGCAGATTGTGCAGCCCTGGCTTGACCAGTTGTCCGAGCAGATCGGTCAGAGCTGTTCGGTCGCAATCCTGGACGATACCGAGATTGTCTATGTCGCTCGGGCGGCGCAGCGCCGGGTGATGTCGATCGGACTCCTGCCGGGATCGCGGCTGCCGGCGCATTGCACCTCGATGGGGCGGGTGCTGCTTGCCGCCATGCCGGACGCCGATGCCAGGGCCGTGATCGAACGGTCGAACCTGTCGCCACGGACGGTGCATTCGCGCACCACCGCCGATGAGGTGATGGCCGAGGTCGCAAAGGCGCGGTCGCAAGGCTGGGCTCTGGCGGACCAGGAGGTCGAGCTTGGCCTGCGGTCGCTGGCAGTGCCGGTGCTGGATACCCGCGGCAGGGTCGTGGCGGCGCTGAACACCGGAATGGCTGCGGTGGCTTCCGACCCGGCAGAGGCTGCAACCGCGCTGCTTCCCGCCCTGCTGAAGGTGCAGGAGGGATTGCGGCGTGTCTTGCGCTAGCTGTTTGATCCCGTGGCTGGATGGTGCGAGCCTGTCGCGGCACGGGAAGGACGCTCCTGGGGCATCGCTGACCAAGCGGAGCGGGTGGGTGCGGCGGGCGATGGGCAAACCAGAGGAGCAGAGGTTGAGCAGATTGAGATCCGTCGCAACGCTGGATGATTTCGGCCGCACCCGGCTGTCCAGATCCTTCTACATGCGCGAGTTTCTGTACAGCGAGATCGCGAACCTGCATGGCATTGCGAACATCCCGGATGATCCCGATCTTGCCATCGCCGCGGGGACCCGTCTGTGTACCGAGCTTCTGGAACCGCTGCAGGAGGTGTTCGGACGGATCGCGATCCGGTCGGCCTATCGAAGTCCAAACGTGAACGGCTTTGGCAATGCGCAGCAGAAGGCGGGAAAGGCCGGGTATTCCTGTGCCTCGAACGAAGCAAACTATGCCGGTCACATCTGGGACCGCCGCGATGCCGAGGGCTGCATGGGGGCCACGGCCTGCATCGTGATCCCGTCCTTCGCCGACCAGTACGAGACGGGGACCGACTGGCGGGCGCTCGCCTGGTGGATTCACGACCACCTGCCCTATTCCAGCCTGTACTTCTTCCCCAGGCGTGCGGCGTTCAACATCACCTGGCACGAACGGCCCAGACGCAGGATCGACAGCTATGTCGCCCCCAAAGGCTGCCTCACCAAGCCGGGCATGGCGAACCATGCGGGACGCCATGCCGAGTGGTATGAGCGGCTGATTGCCGCGCTGAAGCGTTGATCAGGCGCGCAGGCTGCCGCCCGTCGCCTTCGTCACCTTCTCGATGATCTTGGCCGACACGGCCTCGATTTCGGCCTCGGTCAGGGTCTTGTCCTGCGGTTGCAGGCGGACGGTCAGGGCGATGGACTTCTTGCCCGCGCCCATCTGCGCCTCGGCCTTGTCGCCGGTGAACTGGTCGAAGACGCGGACGGATTCGATCAGGGCCTTGTCGGCACCGATGGCGGCGTTGACGGCGGTCAGGGCCTCGACCCCCTTGTCCACCACGAAGGCGAAGTCACGGTCCACCGCCTGCAGGTCACTGATGGCCAGCGCGGGTCGGGTCGGAGTCTTCACCTTGGGCGCGGGAACGTTGGCGATCAGGATGGTGAAGGCGACGGCGGGGCCTTTCACGTCCATGGCTTGCAGGACGCGCGGGTGAACCTCGCCAAAGGTCGCCATCACGTTCGGCCCAAGGCCGATGACGCCCGAGCGGCCGGGGTGCCACCAGGCAGCGACTTTGCGGGTGATCTGGACACGCGACGGTGCGCCAAGGGCGGAGAGGACCGCCTCGGCATCGGCCTTGGCGTCGAAGACATCGACCATCCGGCGGCTGCCATGGGGGTCGCGCTGCGCGGCTGCCCCGACCAGAAGGCCAGCGGCTTGCAGATGCTGGTCGCCGGGCTCGCCGCCGTGGAAGGCGGGGCCGATCTCGAACAGCGCCAGGTCCATGAAGCCGCGGGCCTGGTTGCGGGCGGCGGCGGACAGGAGACCCGGCAGGAGGTCGGGGCGAAGGTGCGTCATCTCGGAGGAGATGGGGTTTTCGACGCGGACGGCCTCGGTTCCCCCGCCGAAGAGGGCGGCGGATTTGGCGTCGATGAAGCTGTAGGTCACGGCCTCGTTGTAGCCAAGCGCCGCGATGGTGCGGCGGGCAGTGCGCTCGCGGACCTGCAGCGGGGTCAGGATCGGCCGGGGGACGCCGGGAAGCTGGCGGGCCATCGGGGCACCTTGCAGCTTGGTCAGGCTGGCGATGCGGGCGACTTCCTCGACCAGGTCGGCGTCACCGAGAATGTCAGGACGCCAGGTCGGCGGGGTCACGGCATTGCCGTTCAGGGTGAAGCCGAGCGCTTCCAGCGTGGCGCGTTGGGTCGGCTCGGGGATCTCCATGCCGACAAGGCTGACCACCCGCGCAGGGTTCAGCTGGTAGGTCCGGGTCGGGTCGATCGGGGCGCCGTCCTGCACGACGGTGCCAGCCTCACCGCCGCAGAGGTCGAGGATCATCTGCGTCGCGAGTTCAAGGCCGGGCAGGGTGAAGGCCGGGTCCACGCCGCGTTCAAAGCGGTAGCGGGCGTCGGAGTTGATCTTCAGCGCGCGGCCGGTGGCGGCGATGGTGATCGGGTCCCAGTAGGCGCTTTCGAGGAAGACGTCGGTGGTTTCCGGGGTGCAGCCCGAGGCCTCGCCCCCCATGATCCCGGCAAGGGATTCCGGGCCGTGGTCGTCGGCGATGACCATCTGGCCGGGGGCAAGGGTGTAGGTCTTGCCGTCGAGCGCCAGCAGGGTTTCGCCTTCGCGCGCCGGGCGGATGGAAAGGTCGCCCTTGACCTTGGCGGCGTCGAAGACATGCAACGGGCGGTTCAGCCCGAAGGTGAAGTAGTTGGTGATGTCCACGAGGGCCGAAATGGGCCGCAGGCCGATGGCCTTGAGCCGTGCCTGCATCCAGTCGGGCGAAGGGCCGTTCTTGACGCCCCGGATCAGGCGCCCGGCGAAATGGGGGCAGCCTTTGGCCTTCAGGCCCGGGTCGATGTGGATGCCGATCGGCGTGGGGAAGTTGCCCGTGACCGGGTTGGCGGAGACGGGCTTCAGCTTGCCCATGCCACGCGCGGCAAGGTCGCGGGCGATGCCGTGGATGCCAAG
>Ga0075154_10003393_pt1 | contig 10092 bp, 5 predicted proteins | sample JI71714BDNA_FD_70965 | JGI IMG/M metagenome (GOLD analysis project Ga0075154, IMG submission 70965) | Wastewater effluent complex algal communities from Wisconsin, to seasonally profile nutrient transformation and Carbon sequestration -... | ecosystem: Engineered > WWTP > Effluent > Algae...
ATGTCGATGGAGCAAATAGATCATCCCAAGATGTTGGATTTGATGGTTTGAATGATCAAGAAGAAGCAGGACTACAAGGAATGGATCCAGTCTTTGCAACTTTGCCAGATCCAGCAGGAGATAATTATCAGTACTTTTTAAATGCTTCTGGAGATGTTTTTCAACGCTATAAAAATTATAACGGTGTACAAGGAAACTCACCAGTTGATGTTTCGGATACTAATAGAGGTTCAACTACACTTCCAGATGTTGAAGATATCAATAGAGATAATACCATGAATACTATCAATGCATATTATGAATACAGCATTGATATTAAACCAGGAATGACAGTTGGTACAAATTTTATTACTGATGATAACCCAACCACAGTATCAAATCTTCCTAATCAAAAATCAATTGACGCGAGATGGTTACAATTTAAAATTCCGGTAAAAGAGTTTCAAAATAAGGTTGGAAATATTTCAGATTTTCGTTCCATCAGATTTATGAGAATTTTTGTTACAGGATTTACAGAACCAATCACTATTCGTTTTGGAGCATTAGATTTGGTTAGAGGTGAATGGAGACGTTATGAAAATTCATTCCAAACCACAGATAACAATCCTGCTGATGATAATACAAATTTTGATGTGCTTTCTGTTAATATACAAGAAAATGCAAGTCGAAGACCAATTCCTTATGTAACACCACCAGGAGTTGTAAGAGAGCAAATTGCAAATGGTAACGATATTGTAAATCAAAATGAACAATCCTTGTCATTGAGAGCTTCTGGAGAAGGTCTTGAAGTAGGCGACTCAAGAGCAGTGTTTAAAAATGTTAGTTTGGATATGCGCCAATTTAACAAATTAAAAATGTTCCTTCATGCTGAAGCGCTTCCATCACCAACGGATCCAACTCCATTACAGGATGATCAAATGGCGGCTTTCATTCGTTTAGGAAATGACTTTACAGATAACTTCTATGAAGTACAAATTCCGTTAAAAGTTACCGCTGAAACAGCAAGAAATCCCGAAGAAATTTGGCCAGAAATAAACGAATTGGATTTGCCTATAGATTTGTTGACTAAATTGAAAGTACTTGCATTAAGTGCTGATCCATCTGAATTTGTTGATGGAATTCTTTATCGAAATGATGTAGAACTAAATCCTGATTTAGCATCTAACACCAATCGCGGACCTTTAAGAATTGGTGTGAAAGGAAATCCAAATTTTGGTTTGGTTAGAACGTTGATGGTCGGAATAAGAAATATTTCTGCCCAAGATGGCGTGAAAGGTGAAGTTTGGTTTAATGAGCTTCGTCTGGCTGATATGAACAACAAAGGTGGAATGGCAGCGGTTATTAATATGGATGCAAACATGGCCGATTTTGCAACTGTTTCTGCAACTGGAAGAAAAAGTACAATCGGATTTGGAGCATTAGAAGAAGGTCCAAACGAAAGAAGTAGGGAAGATGTTTTACTCTACAATATTGTATCTAATTTTAGTTTAGGAAAACTATTGCCAAAAAAATGGGGAATAAACTTGCCGTTCAATTACGCTATCGGTGAAGAAACAATTACTCCAGAATACGATCCATTCAATCAAGATATAAGACTACAACAATTATTAGATAATACAACTGATGCTGCCGAACGAAGAAATATTGAAGATAGAGCGTTGGATTATACAAGAAGAAAAAGTATCAATTTTATTGGTGTTAAAAAAGACCGAGCACCAGAGCAAAAAGCTCGAATTTATGATCCAGAAAATCTAACCTTGTCTTACTCTTACAACGAAGTTAAGAAGCAAAATTATGAGATAGAAAATTCTATTGATCAACAAGTAAATGCAACGGTTGATTATACTTATACTTTTCAACCTAAAACTCTTGAACCATTCAAGAAAACAAAATTCATGAAGAAAAGTAAATACTGGCAAATGCTTAGTGATTTTAACTTCAATTATTTACCTACCAATATTTCTTTTAGCTCAAGTATAATTAGACAATACAACAAACAACAGTTTAGACAAGTTGATGTAATTGGTCTACCTATCGATCCATTATACAGAAGAAATTATATGTATAATTATCAGTATGGATTTAATTATGCAATTACAAAATCATTGAAAGTTAACTACTCAGCTTCAACAAGAAACTTAGTGCGAAATTACATAGACGAAAATGGTGATCCAGATGACAGTTTCAATGTTTGGACCGATTTTTGGAACATTGGAACGCCAAATCAACATAACCAACAATTAGTGGTTAACTACGATTTGCCAATCAATAAATTACCTATTTTATCGTTTGTGAAATCTACTTATTCTTATACAGGAGATTTTAGTTGGACACGTGCTTCATTAGCAGTTTCTCCGCTTGTTATAAACGGTCAAGAATTTGATTTAGGAAATACAGTCCAAAATGCTGGTTCTCATAGAATCAATTCTACTTTTAACATGACAACTTTTTATAAGTATATTGGTTTAGGACCAAAAACAAAAACGGCTCCACCAAAAACATCAGCTCCAAAACCTGGTGAAAAAATTACTGCAAAACCTCAAGTTGCTCAGACTGAAAACGTCTTTCTAGAAGGTTTAAAAGGAGTATTAACTAGCGTAAAAAATGTTCAAATCAACTACACTAGAAACGAAGGAACTTTACTTCCTGGGTTTTTACCAAGCATTGGTTTCTTTGGAACTTCAAAACCAGGACTTGGATTCGTGTTTGGTGATCAAGCAGACGTTCGTTATGAAGCGGCTAAAAACGGTTGGCTGACTACATACGAAGACTTCAATCAAAACTATACACGCGTTGTCAACAAAACACTTGACATGACGGCAAACATTGATTTATTCCCTGATTTTAAAATCGACTTAACAGCCAATAGAACTTTTGCCGAAAATTTCTCTGAACAATATGATTTAGAAAATGGTGTTTACAATTCTCGTTCACCATATAGTTTTGGAAACTTTTCCATATCAACAGTAATGTTAAAGTCAGCATTTAAGGTAAGTGATGAAAATTTCTCTTCTACTTTTAATGATTTTAGAGGAAATAGAATTATCATAGCCGATAGATTAGCTGAACAATATTATGGAAATACTACTTATGCTAGAGATGCAGAAGGGTATCCTGTTGGTTTCGGTAAAAATAGTCAAGCCGTTTTATTACCATCATTCTTAGCTGCATATACAGGTTTATATACTATGGGTGCAAATGATTCGGCAAAAGATATCTCTTTGGGCTCATTGCGAAATATTCCTATTCCAAACTGGACAGTGAAATACACTGGATTAATGCGTTATAAATTCTTTAAAGATACCTTTAAACGTTTTTCAATTCAACACGCTTATAGAGCATCTTACACTTTAAATTCATTCCGTTCAAATTTAGAATTCGATAGAAATAACCCTGCTAAATTAGATGCTGGTGGTAATTTTCAAAACCAAACCATTGTAGGGAATGCAAATCTAGTGGAACAATTTAATCCGCTTGTGAGATTAGATTTTGAAATGAAAAACTCATTAAAAGTACTTGCTGAAATGAAAAAAGATAGAAGTTTATCATTAAGTTTTGATAATAATCTTTTGACAGAAGTACAAGGTTTAGAATATATTATTGGTTTTGGATATCGATTTAAAGATGTAATTTTTTCTTCAACACTAGCCGATAATCCTACCGGAATCATTAAAAGTGATATCAATATGAAAATCGATTTCTCCTATAGAAATTCCAAAACTATAGTGAGATATTTAGACTATGACAATAATCAATTAGGTAATGGACAAAACATTTGGTCAGCAAAATTAACAGCAGATTATTCGTTTAGTAAAAACCTAACGGCCATTTTCTTCTATGACCATTCGTTCTCAAAACCAGTAATTTCTACATCGTTCCCGTTAACCAATATTAGAGCTGGATTTACATTGCGATATAATTTTGGAAATTAATGATTTTTTAAACGATTAGTTTTATAAATCAATTTAGAAATAATACTTTTGAGGAAATTTTAATTACTAAACAAAATGAACATACCAGCTAATTTAAAATACACTAAAGACCACGAATGGGTTGCAATTGATGGCGATACGGCTACAGTAGGAATTACAGATTTTGCCCAAAAAGAACTAGGCGATATCGTTTATGTAGAAGTTGAAACTCTTGACCAAACTTTAGATAGAGATGAGGTTTTTGGAACAGTTGAAGCTGTTAAAACAGTATCCGATTTGTTTTTACCTTTAACGGGTGAAATCGTTGAGTTCAATGAAGAATTAGAAACAACACCAGAAAACGTTAACAACGATCCTTATGGTAAAGGTTGGATGATTAAAGTAAAAATTTCTGATACTTCAGAAATCGACCAACTATTATCTGCAGATGATTATAAAGCACTTATCGGAGCATAAAACCTTTTGGTTTTTAACTGCGCTGGGTTGGACAATCTTTGTTGCTTTTACGTGTTTAATAAATTCTAATGATTTACCTTCCATTGAAATAGAAGTTATAGGAATAGATAAAATAATTCATTTTCTGTTTCACTTTATTTTTACATTACTTTGGTCGATATATTACTTCAGTAAAGAAAAAAAAGTAACTCAAAAAAGACTAACTACCATTGTAATTATTTCATTACTTTTTGGTATTATCATTGAATGGTTGCAAGCTAGTTTTACGCTAACAAGACAAGCCGATGTGTTAGATATAATCTTCAATTCAGGAGGAGCAATTTCAGCAGGATTGATAGTCTATCTTACTTTAAAAAAGTATCCTATTGCAAATACTTAAATAAAAAGTCCCATTTCGATGGGATTTTTCTATTTTTATACCTTAAATTTCGTTCGATTAATCTCTACTTATGAATATCAAGCAATATCTTGACTCTACTTATCTAAAAACGCCTGAACAAGCTAGACTCTCAGAAACCGAAAACGCTATCATTGTTGAACAATTTATTCAAGAAGCTATCGATGAAGACTTTAAATTAATTATGATTCGTCCTAGTGAAGTAAAAAAGGCTCGAAAAATGATTGATGACCAAAAATCTAAAGTACTAGTTGGAACTGTAATTTCTTTTCCCGAAGGAACAAATTCACTAGAAGAAAAACTAGACGAAGCCCAACAAGCGGTTAATGATGGTGCAGATGAACTAGATTATGTTTGCAATTATAACGCCTTTAAAAATGGGGATATAAATTTAGTAAAAAAAGAAATTATTGAAGGAACAAAATTGGCTTTTCAAAATCATAAAGTGGCCAAATGGATTATAGAAGTTGCAGCTCTAACCGATGCACAAATTATTCAAATTTGCGCATTGATTAAAAATGTTGTTATTGCAAATTTCAAAGAAGATTGTTATCCAAATGTATTTGTAAAATCATCCACAGGTTTTTATACAACGGAAAACGGATTACCAAATGGCGCAACAATCCCTTCAATAATTATGATGATTGAAAATGCTTCGCCTTTATCCATAAAAGCAGCTGGAGGAGTTAGAACCTATGATGATGTTGTAGAAATGATACAGCTAGGAGTGAAAAGAATTGGAACTTCAGCGGCAAAAACAATTGCTGACGGACAAGTTTCTAAAGAAAATTATTAAAATTAGAATTCTATCATGAATAAATTAATTGTCTTACTATCGATTTTTCTTGGATGGGTTGCCAATGCCCAGCAAGAAAATACCATTTCTGAAAAATTTCCAATTTTTCCTGAGTGCGAAAATCAACAAGGAACTGAATTAGAAGCCTGTTTTTACAACACAGTTCACGACTTTGTATTCAATAATTTCAAAGTTTCAGACGAATTACAAGGCAAAAATTACAAAGGCAATGTTATCGTACTTTTCGAAGTAACGAATGAAGGAAAATTTGTCGTGCAATATATTGATGCTAACGAAAAAGAGTTAATTGAAGAAAGCAAAAGAGTTTTTGGATTGTTACCAAAAATTACTCCACCAAGCTATAACGGAAACCCAACGTATGTAAAATATACTATCAAATTTACAATTCCGTTACAAAGTAGAGCTCAAATTCAAGAAGCAAAAGAAACTGAAAAAGCAGCTCTACAAAATTCAAAAAAATACATTCCAAGTAATGTGAAAGAACTAAACGAAGTTGACGGGATTCAATACAAAACATTCGAAAATCCGCAGTTTTCAAGTCATTTGAATATTCCATTTTCGCATAGTTATTATGCGCAATTCGATGACGAAATGAATGTTGTAGGAACCAATAATCATACAAGTTCAAAACCTTATTCGTTTGCTGATGTTTCAAAATATTACAATGTAAAAGAAGAAACTCAAAAATTGTATAAAAACAAATCAGGTTGGTGGGGAAAAAAACTTTGGAACGAAAATCTAGTGGCCATGCAAGGCGAAGACTATTGGTTTACGCTAAACCCAATTCTAGATTTACAATTAGGAAGAAGTCAATCCGATGTTTCGAATAGTACTTTTGTCAATACACGAGGAATTCAATTTAACGGGGGTTTAGGCAAAACGGTCAATTTCACTACCACTATTTATGAAAGTCAAGGTCGATTTGCAGGCTATTTTAATCGATTTGCTGAATCAATAAAACCTTCAGGCGGAAATCCAGCTATTATTCCTGGAATTGGAATTGCTAAAGATTTTAAAACCGATGCGTATGATTTTCCTTTAGCAGAAGCTAATTTAGCCTTTACACCAAGTCAATTTTTTAATCTGAATTTAGGTTATGGCAGAAACTTTTTAGGCGATGGATATCGTTCACTTTTATTAAGCGATGGCGCAAGTCCATATCCTTATTTTAAAGTTAACACCACTTTTTGGAAAATAAAATATACCAATATATATACTTGGTTAAAAGACGTTCGACCAGAAGTTACTGTAGATAGAACGTATGCAACCAAATATGTAGCTAGCCATTATTTGAGTTTGAATGTAACCAATCGTTGGAATTTAGGATTGTTTGAATCGGTAGTTTGGACCGATCAAAACAACCGTGGTTTTGATATGAGTTTTGTAAACCCAATTATTTTTTATCGTGCTGTTGAATTTTCTTCGTCTTCTAGAAGTGGAAATGCTTTGTTGGGTTTAACATCAAAATACAAATGGAACAATCAAATCAATTTTTATGGACAATTTTTACTTGACGAATTTTCGTTAAACGATGTAAAAGCTGGGGATAAAAGTTGGAAAAATAAATTTGGTTACCAATTAGGAGCAAAATATTATCATGCGTTCAAAGTGAAAAATTTGTTACTACAGTTAGAATACAATCACGTTCGACCTTATGTGTATGCACATAGCGAAGCAATAACCAATTATGGACATAACAATCAAAGTTTAGGACACAATTGGGGAGGAAATTTCAAAGAAGTAGTTGCCATTGCTCGTTATTTTAAAGGAAGATATTTTGCCGATGCTAAAATTACTTTCGGACAACGCGGATTAGATTTTAATACTACTGAAGATAGTTTTAATTATGGCGGAAACATCTACTTGGATTATGATGTAGACCGACCTTTTGACACTGGAGTTGCTGTTGGTCAAGGAAATAAAACCACTATTTTCATCGCCGATTTACAAGCTGGTTATTTAATAAATCCATCAACCAACATGAAATTATTTGGAAGTTTAATCTATCGTAGTTTTGATCCAACAGCTGATACAGCTTCAGCTTTTAAAGAGAACACCACTTGGTTTTCATTAGGTTTGCGATGTGATATATTCAATTGGTATTTTGATTACTAAGAAATTAAAAACAATTAAATACATTAAATTTGTTAAAACTCTTTAATTAGTATTTTACTAAAACAACCAACCACCAACTATGAAAAAAACATATTTTACTTTAAGTTTGATGTTAGTGCTAACGGCAAATTATGCTCAAAATAGTGTAACAGCAAAAGCGGATAAACTTTTTGAAAGTTATCAATATGTTGCTGCTATAGAAGAATACACTAGACTTGCAGAGAGTAAAAACGCAAGTGAATACATATACAAGCAATTAGCTGATAGCTATTATAATGTATTTGACTCCGCAAATGCTGCTAAATGGTATGCAAAAGCAACTTCCAAAGGAAAATCCGATGCCGAAACCTATTATCGTTATGCTCAAACATTAAAGATTTTAGGAAAATATCAGGAAGCCAATAAACAAATGGATGTTTTTGCCAAAATGATGCCTTCGGACGCTAGAGCAAAAGAACATCTAGCCAATCCAAATTATGTTCCAAGTTTAGCCAACAATTCAAAACTTTTTGAAGTAGCACAAACCAATATTAATAGCAAAGGTCAAAGTGATTTTGGAGCAATAGTAACCAATGATAATACATTGTATTTTGCGAGTACTAGAAACAGTTCAAACAAAACAGATAATTGGAATAAGCAACCATATTTGGATATTTATCAAGCAACGAGAGACGAAAAAGGTGTTTTTTCTGAACCTGTTCAAGTAAAAGAGTTGAATACACCTTTTCATGATGGACCAATTACGCTAAGTGCTGATGGCAAAACAATGTTTTTTGCTCGCGATGGACACAGCGAAGGTCAATATGAAAAAAATAAAAAAAGCAATATAAAAGTAGGCCAACAAGGTATTTATAAAGCTACTAAAGTTGATGGCAAATGGACTAATGTAGAAGCATTACCATTCAATAGTACAAGTTATTCATTTACAAATCCAAGTTTAACTAACGATGGAAAGACCTTGTATTTTGCCTCAAATATGCCAGGTGGATTTGGAGAATCAGACCTGTGGAAAGTTTCAGTTGAAACCAATGGATATGGGAAACCTCAAAATTTGGGACCAAATATAAATACAGCAGATAGAGAAAATTTTCCTTTTATTACCGAAGATAATATACTTTATTTTGCCACAACAGGAAGACAAGGATTAGGTGGTTTTGATATTTATAAAATGGATTTAAGTAATAATACAACTGCCCAAAATGTTGGAAAACCTGTGAATAGTGAGAAAGATGATTTCTCTTTTAGTTTTAATACTAAACTAAATGTTGGATACTTTTCGTCCAATAGAAATGGGAATGATGTTATTTTCTCTGCTATCCCAATTTGTAAAGCAGAAGCTGTAGTAATTGTTTCTAATGCAAAAACAAAAACACTTTTAGCTAATGCAGATGTTGCAATTTTAGATGTAAAAGGAAATGTAATTGCTACTGAAAAAACAAATTCAGAAGGAAAAGTAAAATATCCTATTGAATGTAATTTAGGTTATGGATTGAAAGTTGCTGCTCAAAATTTTGAATCAACTTCCTCTGCTGTAAAAATAGATAAAGCTGGAATTGCAACAGTAGAAGTTGCATTAAAACCGCTTGAAGTTGTTATTACAGATAAAGAGGTAATTTTAAATCCAGTTTACTTTGAATATGATAAGAGTAACATTACTGCTCAAGGTGCAACGGAGTTGGATAAGCTAGTTAAAGTAATGAAAGATAATCCATCAATGGTTATTTTTGTTAAATCGCATACTGACTCTAAAGGTGGAGATGATTACAATCTAAAATTATCCGAAAGAAGAGCGCAATCTACAGTGCAGTATTTAATTTCAAAAGGAATTTCTCAAGGTAATATTTCTGGAAAAGGATTTGGAAGCACGGAACAAAAAATTAAATGTGGAACCAATTGTACCGAACAACAAGATTCTCAAAATAGACGTTCTGAGTTTTTAATTGTTAAAAAGTAGTAATCCAATTAAACTTATTCTAATAATAAATCGAATTAACTACATTGTAAAACTGCTATATTTTCTTTGAAGCTTCAGATCATTCTTCTCAATATAATTTTTTATGGCAATTTCCTCAAACAAGTCAATAACTTGTTGAAATTTAGTATCAAAGTTGTTTGTGAATTATATACTTGCCACTCTTGCAGTAGTGATCAATAGATTAAAAAAAACCACTCAATTTTGAGTGGTTTTTTTGTGGAGTCGCCGAGAGTCGAACTCGGGTCCAAACAAGGAAGCAAAGAGCTTTCTACACGCTTATTTTCTGATTAGATTTTCGATAGTTGGCTAGGTCAGAAACAACCACAAACTACTTAGCTTTATCAGTGTCAAAATGGATTTAAAGCTTTACCATTTCTAGGTTTATTTTTACGGTTTACCT
>Ga0075154_10003397_pt1 | contig 10084 bp, 8 predicted proteins | sample JI71714BDNA_FD_70965 | JGI IMG/M metagenome (GOLD analysis project Ga0075154, IMG submission 70965) | Wastewater effluent complex algal communities from Wisconsin, to seasonally profile nutrient transformation and Carbon sequestration -... | ecosystem: Engineered > WWTP > Effluent > Algae...
CGAAAACCGAAGTGAAACGGATCTGTTTCGATCGATTTACTTACTGAAATTAAAGACGAGGAAAAAACCGACGGAAAACTCGGTTGCGGTAAATTATTTGCCGCCGCCACGACAATACAACCGGCTCGATAAGCGCGGTCTAACAAGTCGTGAAGTTCGGCGAAATAATTAGATTTGGTCGTTCCTAAACTGAGATTTATTAAACGATATCGATGTTTTATCGCATAATCCAATCCGTATAAAAACGCTTGCGAATTGCCGACATTTCCCGCGCCTAAGACTTTTATGCTGTAAAATTCGGCTTCCGGCGCAATGCGTGAAATTATTCCGGCACAGGCTGTTCCATGTCCAGTCGAATCACCTGCATCTGAAGGTTCAAAATGAACTCTTCTTTCTTCGACACGAGCTTCGACCGATTCGATAACTTTGCCTTGTAAATCGGGGTGCGAAACATCAACGCCGCTGTCGATTATGGCAACAGAAACGCCTTTTCCGGTTCGTGTTTTCCAATTATCATCTAAATGGAAATACGTCGAAATAGTTGAATATTCATTTGTCTCGAAACCTGAAACTTCAGTCATATTTTTTTCAGAATGCAGTTGTCGATCACATTCGAGAGTCAGTTCTGAGTCGAAATAAATCCGCTTTTAACTAATCAAAACTTAAAAAACTTCCTTCTTCCTTTTTCACTACGAAATTTAGAACTGCTTCTAAAACTTCGCGGCACATTTGGCGTTCGGCTTCGCCGCGTGAAGCGACTTCGCGCAGCAAAACCGCCAGATCGATCATTTCACGATGTTCCGTCGAATCGCGTTGATTGCCCAACCATTCGCGAACTTCCGTAAAATTCATTTGGTCGTTTTCGCTAAATAATTTACTGCTTAGATCTCTAAATATTTTGGCAAATTCGTATGTGTTGACCAGCGATGCTATCGCATCTGCATAAAGCGAAGCATTGTCCATTTCGTCCGGCGTAAAGGCTGCAAACGGCGGTTCGCCGATACGATTAACGTATTCCAAAACACCGATCACTTCGCCGTTATAGTTCAAAGGCGTGGCAAGAATCGTCTGCGTCGAATAACCTGTTTTTTTATCAACTTCGGCGTAGAAACTTTCTTCCTCGCCGACATCGGTGATCGCCATCGGCTGACCTGATGAAAAAACGAATCCGGCAATTCCCTTTCCGGCAGGAATTTGCAGATTTTTCAATTGATCGGCAACTTTCCCGATCGCCGATAAAAAACGTAAATTACCTTCGTCGCCATCGCGGATAATTACCGATGCTTCTTCGGATTTCATCGCTTTTGCTGAGATTTTCAGAAGACTTTCAATCGAATTCGTCATCGGTTGGGTCAAAGAATTTGCCACATCGACTGTCTCCATCAGCGATTGCAGTTTCTTTTCCAAATCATTTTTATTTTCTTCCGACATAGCTGAAATTTTCCTTAATTTATTGAGTTTAATCAAATTAACTAAAAAAACCAATGAAAAGATGGAAATATTTGAGAATTAAACATTTCAAGAAGCAAATAAAACTTGCATTCATTTTGCAATCGGCGCGGTCTTTTTGTAATAATTGCCAAAAAGCTGAATTTTTTAATTCCAAGTTCGCCTTGCGGCGAGTTTGAAGCGTTTTAAATTTCGAGGTAAAAGCTGAGACCAAAGTTAGAACAATTATTTTTTATGAGAAAAATTATTTCCTTCGTTTTATTAATTTTCGTCATCGGCAATTCTTTTGCGTTCGCGCAAACCAAAAATGTCACACAGATTCCCGATAACGAACCTTTCAAATTAGAACGAGGAAGTTCATTTTCCGCTTCAACTAAATCGCGTTCGCAACCGCAAGAAAGTTCGCTGAAAACAGATTTTACGCAAGATGTTTCAGATGCGCTCGAAGTAATTAAAAAAAATCACATCGACGGAAAAACTCTGAACTATAACGAACTAGTTAAATCTTCGATCGGTTCGATGCTTCGCACGCTCGATCCGCATTCAAATTATTATGATTCAGTCGAATATCGCGAACTTTTGGACGACCAACAAAGCGAATATTCCGGCATCGGCGCAACAATCGCAAACTATAAAAAGCAGGATAAATACGAAACTTTTATCGTTTCGACATTTCCCGATTCGCCCGCTTTCAAAGCAAATCTGCATTTCGGCGATAAAATTATTGCCGTCAACGGTGAAAATGTTTCAGGAAAAGACTCGGGCGTTGTCCGCGATAAAGTTCGCGGCAGAAAAGGTTCGATCGTGCGTCTGACGGTCGAACGCGCCGACACGAAAAAAACCGAAATCGTCGAAATTCGCCGCAACCGCGTTCCGCAGCCTTCGATTCCCGACGCTTATCTTTTGCGCCAAAATATCGGCTATGTCGATATGTCCGAAGGATTTAATTACACCACATCGGAAGAATTAAATGTTGCATTGGCTGAACTTCGCGGTCAGGGAATGAAATCTTTGATAATCGATCTGCGCGAAAATCCGGGCGGAATTCTCGATCAAGCCGTAAAAGTTGCTGAAAATTTTCTGCCCGCCGGAAGCACGATCGTTACGCAACGCGGACGTTTTCGCGGCGATAATCGCGTTTGGAAGTCAATAAATAAATCGCCTGAAACAATGCCGATCGTAATTTTGGTCAACGAAGGCAGCGCGTCGGCTTCGGAAATCGTCGCGGGCGCAATGCAAGATTATGACCGCGCTTTGATTATCGGCGAAAATACTTTCGGGAAGGGTTTGGTGCAAAGCGTGATCGATCTGCCTTACGGCGCAGGTTTGACGTTGACGACGGCGAAATATTACACGCCTTCCGGACGTTCGATTCAGCGCGATTATTCCAAAGCAAGTTTTTACGATTATTATCTGCACAAAGTAAAAGTTGACGAATCTGCAAAAATTCCCGCAAAAACCGTTACGGGCAGAACTGTTTTCGGCGGCGACGGAATTATGCCGGACGAAACTGTTAAAGAAAAAACATTTAGCCAAACCGAAACTGAACTTTTAGACCCGATTTTCTTTTTCACTAGCGAATTGACCGCCGGTAAAGTAAAAAGTTTTGAAAATTTCAAAGTTACCGGCGCGATCGAATTCGGTTCGCGAATTCGTTCGAGTGATTTTCCTGTTACAGACGAACTTTTTGCGCTTTTCAAAAATTTTGTTACTGAACAAAAAGATTGGGATATTTCCGTTGAAAAAATCGAAGCAGAAAAGGAATTTATAATCTCACGTTTGAAGTTTAATCTGGCGATCGCAAAATTCGGGAGCGTTGCCGCAAATCAGCTTTTAATTGAAGAAGACGAGCATATTACAAAAGCTGTTGACGCATTTCCGAAAGCCAAACAACTCGCGCTTGCCGCGCAAAAATCAATGCAGAAAAATCGCTGATTTTAAAATCAAAAAATGTCTGCCGTTTCCCAATCCGGCAGACATTCTTGAAACAGGAGGAATCAGAAAGACTTAAGCCTTGCTCTTTCATAGAAAATAAACACGGCTGTCGGACTTGCTGTCCGTAAATATTGATGCCTCGATATTGTGTCGAGTTGCTTTATTTGAAAAAAATTAATTTAAAGGCAGAAACACGCACTTAAAACATGTCAGAACCGCCTGCGGTAGCGGGCGGGTTGAAACTAAATTATCCGAAAGTTTAGCTTTTACCCATCCGCTACCGCAGATGGTTCTGACCCGTATAATTACTTTTGATATTTCAAAATCAAACCGTTTGCGCCGACCGCTAAACCATATTTTTTCGACATATAAAGCCCGAAAAGATGTTCTGTCGATCCGCTATTTTGCTTTACCCAAGTTTTTCCTCTGTCCGAAGAACGTAAAATTGTTCCATTTTTACCGACGATCCAGCCGTTTTTATCATCGGCAAAATCAACACGGAGAAATGTATTGGGAAAATTGGTTTTCACCGTTTCCCAAAACGAACCGCCGTTTTCCGTTCGTAAAATCACGCCTTCTTCGCCGACAATATAACCGTTGCGACTATCTCGAAAATCAACATTGTAAAGGTCTTTCGTTGTGCCGGATTTTTGCAATTGCCAATTCAAACCGCTGTCCATTGTGGTTAAAATCACGCCGCCCGCACCGACGATCCAACCGTTCGAACTATTTGCAAAATCGAGATGATAAAGTTCAGCTTTTGTCGGCACGTTCACACGCGACCAAGTTTCGCCGCCGTCATTCGTCCGCATTACAAAAGAATCAACCACGATCATATCTCCTTGAAATTCCTTTAAAACCGAACCAATCACAAAGCCGAGTTTTTTATCAACGAAACGAATGCTCAAAAATTCGGGAGTTGTGCCGCGAAAATCATTTTGATTAAAAATCACGGTTTTCTGCCAATTTCGTCCGCCATCACGAGTTGTAAAAAAATCTGTCCCGGCAACCAAATAACCGTTGTCATCGTTACGAAAATAAATTTCCGTAATATTTTCGCGCGAATTTATGGTTTGTTTCGCCCAACTTCTGCCGCCGTCATTTGTTACGCCGAGATAACCGTTATCGCCTGCCACAAATCCTTTGTTTTCAGAGGTGAAGAACACCGCGACCAAATCTTTTGAATCTTTTACGCGGCTGGTCACCCAAGAAGATTGAGCAAATAAAATTTGCGCCGAAAATAAAACACAAAACGTCAAAAATATAGATTTTTTAATCATAGAAATACAAAATAAAGCCGAATGACTTAAAACGAATAAGATACATACTTTTTCGCTGAAAGTCATTCGGTCAAGCGTTTAGAGTTACGGCTTCAGCCGTGATTTCGCCAGCGAAGCGCGGCGAAAAGATTCACGCATAAATGCGTAACTCTAACTTTAATTTATCCGATAAACCTTGCCTTTCCAAACTACGATGACTTTTTCACCAAGCGAAAAATACTGCGCTAAATCCTTTTCTTTAGTGATTAAATCGTAAAATTCGTTGCTTGCAAATTGCAGTTTCACCTCAGGCATTTTTGAAGTTTCCTTAAATTCGGAGTCAATCCACACGCCGTTTTCAAGATAAAAAGTCTTCGTGCCGATTTTCCGTAAAGTTTTCTGCTGTTCGACTACAAAGGCTTCATCTTCGCCCGATGCGCCGTCGAGTTGAATTGATTCTTGCTGTTTTTTACTGTCGCGGCTCATCGTAACTGCGCCTTGCCCGGTTGTCGGCATTGATTTGGGTTTAACTGAAACATTCGGAACGCGACGAAACACTTTTTCTTCGCTTTTTTCGCTTCCGTCGGTTGCGAGATACGAAGTATAAGGCGTTACAATGCCGTAACGTGTTCCCAAATCAACAACTTCGTCGCGCAATTCTTTGTTTTCGCCGTTCGTGCGAATTTGCTCGATCAACCAACCGACGCGGCGCGTTGCCCAAAGACGCGGCAGAAAATCGTTGCTTTCGGCGCGAAACGGAAAATCGAGATTTGAATAATTGAATGTGCGATTTTCTTTGCCCGCTCTGCCCGACAAACGAAGCGTCAAATTTTCAATATCCGACGGATTTTTATATCGTCCAATGATCGTCAATTGAGTTCCCTTGAAAATATCCGTCAAATTTCGCGGATACATCAAATCGGTTTGCAATCTTCCGAAATCCATCTCCAAACCTGTTAAAACGGGCGAATTAACCTTCGTGAAAAAGTTACCGACCTTAACTTCTAAATCTTCTTTCGGCTCAACATAATCAGCCGCGCCGGAATTTTCAGCCGCCAATTTGTCGAGCAAAGTCGTGTTCACGTCATAACCAACGCCAAAGGTGAAAAGCCGCAAACCTTCGACCTTTATCTTTTTAGAGTTTTCGATAATTTTCTCGACAACTTTTTCACCAACCGTCGGCAAACCGTCGGTCATAAACACGAGCATTTTCGGTCTGTCGGAAGAATCGAATTGTTTCAAAGCCGCAATCAATGAGTCGTTAATATTAGTTCCGCCTGTCGGTGTTAATTTTTTGACAAATTCTTCGCCGCGTTTTTTGCCGTTTGCATCTGCGGAAATCGGTTTGGTTTCCATCAAATGTTCTTCTCCTGCAAAATTTATGACGTTGAATTTGTCGCCTTCGCGCAAAGTTCTGATGCCGAAAAGCAGAGCGTTTCGCGCCTTTTCCATCTTGCCTTCTTCCGCCATCGAACCGCTTGTATCAAGCACGAAAACGATGTCTTTGTTGACCAATTCGCTTTCGGTAATATTATCTTTCGGCGAAAGCATCAGCAAAAAATAGCCGTCTTTTCCGGCTTCGCGATAGGTCATCAGAGACATTCCGAAATCATTATTCGATAAACCGTAAAAAAGTTGAAAATCATTGTCATTGCCCCGAGTTTCAAACGAAACTGTTGCCTTTTGTTCGCCATTTCGATTAACTTCGATCTGATGCGACGGCGAATAAACATTTCTCAACGCTTCTTTGCCGATAATCTCGATTTTGCCCGAAACCGTGCCGAATTGCGTGTTATTTTGGACATTTCGATTTTCCGTCTGCTGACGAATCCACATATTTTTGCCCGTTCCGAGCGGATAACGATAAGCAACCGTGCCGCTTTCGGCTTTCAAAACTTGTGTATAAGTCATTTCGAGTTTTTTATCGGAATTCGGCGGAATCGGAAAGATCGAAGCCTGGAATAAATCTTTTCCGGCATATTCCAAAAGTCCCGGATCGCGTTGGCGACGGACAATTTCGTCATAAATTCGTCGCGCTTCTTCGCGTGTGCGAACTTCGCCGACTAATTTTTTACCGTTTTCCCAAATCGCGAATTCGACGATCGAAGCCGTTTCGGGAATCGGAAAAAAATACGTTCCTTCGAGCGTATATTGCGTATCATTTCTGAAAACTTGTTCAAGATGCGTCGTTGCAACTTGTCCTTCGATTTTCGTGTTGATATTTATTGATTTTACAGGCAGATTCGCGGGGAAAGGCGGCTGAATCGGACGCGGAACACACGGTCGGCGTTCACAAATTATCGGAATAATTACGCCTTGCGCATTTGCGGAGAGAGCAAAAACCAAACTTACAAAAAGCAAGCAAAAAAGGCTTGCCAAATTCTTCAACTTCATTAAATTTCTCCTAAAACTATAGTTTATTAAGCGTGGATGTCGGATTTACGCTTTGTATGACGTTTTAAGGAACGAATGAAGTTGTCCTTACTTGCAAAAAATCTTCACTTTAAATGCTGAATTTGTTAATCTAAATAAAAATTCCCTTCAAATGACCTTTCAATATGAATTACCAAACCATTTTTTTTATAATTTTATTTTTATCAATTTCGGTTTTTCCGCAAACTACGAGCAAACAAAATGAGGCTTGCAATGCCGAACTGTCACAAAACCTGATTGAACAGCAAGTTGTTGAAAGCAATACGGTTAAGGAAACGAACAAACGTATCAGAATTTATTTGCGTTCAGCCGAATTTATTTGGAAGCTCGATGAGAAAACGGCTCGGAAATATTTCGCCGATGCACTGAAAATAGCCGACGAACGTTTTGCCGAAAAAGGACGCGAAAAAAAACAAACTTCCGGTCAAGGTTTCGGATTTATTACTTACGAACCTGATTACAGACTCGAAGTTATCCGCGCAATTTCGAAAAAAGAAAGCGAATGGGCGAAAAAATTGACCGAACAAATTCTTGCAGAATATGAAAAAGTAATTAAAGAACGCGGAAATAATTTGGACAGCGAACGCACGATCGTTGATTTAATGCGAATCGCCGATGAAACTGTCAAATCGAATCCGAATTTGAGTTGGTATATTTTTCGGCGTTTAATGCGTTATCCACTTGAATATTATTGGTATTTCGGGCTTTATGGTGTCGCGGGCGAAAATCGGCAATTTGCCGACGCGCTTTATACTGAATTGCTTCAAAACTACGCCAATGAAACGCCGCGCCGTCTGCTTTTTCTTTCGGCTTATCCGTTTGCGCGTGACAAAATATTCGGTGTTGATAAATTTTCTTTCGGAGTTGAAGTTCCTGCCGATTTTATGCCGAATCTGCAATTTCAAAAGCAATTTATCCAAACTTTTTTGCGCCGAATCAATTCTTTTGCGGCAAATCCCGAAGAATTTAATGTGTCGGCTGAAAATTATAACGCGCCGCAATCGGTTTATATCATTTCCGTTTTGCTCGAACTCGAACCTGTTGTTTTGCAAAGTTTTCCCGAATTGATTTCAAGTTTCAATGAAACGAAAAATCGTGCAAATTCGTTGATAAATACTGAGTCGCGCAAAGATTTGGACGAACGGCTGGAACGTTCAAAATTTTACGGAAGCAGTTTTCAAACTCGCTTGAAAACTGCCGAAGAAGCCGAAGAAAAAGGCAAACTTACCGATAAAATGATCATCGATTTGATCATGGCGGCGAAAACCGATGACGATTACGGAATAACGCAAAGTTGGCTCGAAAAAATTAAACTCGAAACAGTGCGCCGCGATTCGACGAATTATTTTTATTTTCTCCGCGCCAAACTTGCGATCAAGGAAAATCGTTTTGATGATACGCGAAAATATGCCGACAAAGTTCCCGAACTTCAACATCGAGCGACGCTTTATTTTGAATTAGCCGAAAAACAGCTCGCCGACGAAACCGAAGCGGCGAAGGTTTTTGAAGTTTTGAATAATGTTTCCGAAATCACCGAAAAAGCCGAAAATTCTGTTGCAAAAGTGCAAACTTTGCTCGGTTTGGCAAAAATGTATGAGCGCGTAAATCACTCGATCGCGCTTTCCAGACTTTCGGAAGCCGTGCGCGTCATCAACAAACTCGAAAATCCCGATATTTTTTCGACGATGATTTATCAGCAAATAATTATTCCCGACGAATTCGCGTTTTACGCCGCATATTCAACTTCGGGTTACAATCTCGAAACAGTTTTCGAGCAAATGGGCAAATCGGATTTTGAACTCACGCTTTCAAACGCGAGAGGTTTGGACGACAAATATTTTCGCACTTTGGCGATAATTTCGATTCTTAAAAATTGCCTTCAAAAACCGAAAAAATCAGGAAAGTAAAACAAAAAAAACGGCGGAAAATTGAACTTTTCCCGCCGTTTTTACTTTTACTGAAATCTTACTTTTCATCGAGTGCGTCGTCAATTTCTTTTTCGAGTTTAAGGCGCAATTTATCAACCATCAAATCTGAGCGTTCAACGTCTTGTTCGAGGCGTGTTCGCGTCGTTGTAATTTGTGCCAAAAGAGATTCGATATTTCGTTTTTCGTTTTCGAGTGTTTTCTTGCGGGATTCGCGCACTAATTCGGGGCGCATCGTGCCGATTGTCGCGGCGTATCTGTCGATCGAATCGGGTGTTAAGTCGTAATTTATTTGATCTAATCTGCCTTGCAAGGTGTTTTGTTTTTCGATGATTTCAAAAAGTTGTTTTCGCAAACCGTCAGAGCGTGTTTCGGCGCGCGTGAGAATGTCCAAATTCATCAAAAGCTGTTTTTGCTTTTCTTCTTTTGTAGCGGATTTGTTGCTTTCAAGTTGTGTAATGCGTTCCGTCAATTCATCGATCGTCGGCGCAGTTTTCGTTATTTCCTGCGTCGGTTGAGTTTCGGTTTGAACTGTTTGATTCGTATTTGTTACAACTTGATTTTGTTCATTTTCTTGGCTTGCAAGACTTATGATCGTTGCTTCGCCGTTCGTAATTCTCGGCGTTGGCGTGGTTGTTGGTTTAGATTTTTTAACGCGCGTGCGGCGATTTTGCGCGTTGCTGTCCGAAACAAAAAAAGCCGCACAGAAAAACGCTAACAATGCGCTTAAAACAATTATTTTTGACTTCATAATTTTACTCTTTTTCTTTTTTCGGCAAACGTTTTTCGTCCTTTACTTTGTCGGGGAAAAAATCGCCCGTAAAATATTCGACCGCATTTTTGCCGAGTCCGACAAACGGAATTGCGTCTATTCCCGAATTCAAAACGCCTTTGACCAAGCCTTTTCGCTTGATGTCATGACCGATCAAACCGATCGTCATCGCCGTTCCGACGTATGGAATTGATTTCGCAATTCGCTTTGCCAACATCCAACCGCCGACTTCTGCCGCTTTTCGTTTTAAAGTTTTTGTATCTTTCGCCATAGATTGTCAAATTAATAGTATCAAACTTCGAGATAAAATT
>Ga0075154_10003398_pt1 | contig 10083 bp, 7 predicted proteins | sample JI71714BDNA_FD_70965 | JGI IMG/M metagenome (GOLD analysis project Ga0075154, IMG submission 70965) | Wastewater effluent complex algal communities from Wisconsin, to seasonally profile nutrient transformation and Carbon sequestration -... | ecosystem: Engineered > WWTP > Effluent > Algae...
ACAGAATGATACAAAATGATCATGGGGCTGTAAGATATCTCAATAGTGGCGATTGGGTAGAAAACTGTACCGCATTGGAATACGATCAAGGTGAGTGGACCTTGTACAAACATCCCGTCACTATACTCAATCCAGTGCATAACGAAGTAGAGGAAATGATGGATGATCAGGAATTTGATTTTCAGGTGTTCAATCTTCAATCCTTCTATGACACTCAAAAGGTATCAGCAATGTCCAAACATACTTAATATCTTACTATTTCAAAGATCCAATAGATTTCGGGTCAACCAATAACCAAAAAATAAGAACATGAAATCCCCAAAAGCGGTCTGCATACAACCCTGAATGATTAAAAAAAGCCATATTATTATCTCATTTTCGAAGTTAAGCAATTCCGCAAATCAACAAAACTTTTGCCGCAGTATGCGGTATCAACAACTTAACAAATTTTAAACATGAAAATCCTTTATGCAGTACAAGCTACCGGAAATGGTCACATAAGCCGTGCTCATCAGTTGTTTCCTTATTTGCAGGAGATAGGCGAGACTGATATTCTGCTTAGTGGCAGTAATGCTACTTTACAAATGGATATCCCTATCAAATATCGGACTCGGGGCATGAGTCTTTTTTATAGCGAATGTGGTGGTTTAGATTATTGGAAAACGTTTAGAGAATTTAATTATTCAAGAATCAACCAAGAGGCAAAAAGTCTTCCTGTGACAGATTATGATTTGATAATCAATGACTTTGACCATATCACTGCGAAGGCTTGTCAATTGAAAAAAGTAAGATCTATACAATTTGGTCACCAGGGTAGTTTTATGTCTGCTCACACTCCAAGACCTCAATCTAAAAGTCTGATGGGCGAGTTTATCCTTAAAAATTATGCGCCAGCAACGCATTATGTAGGTCTCCATTTTGAGCGATATGATAAGTTTATCTTTCCTCCAGTCATCAAAAACCAATTCATCAACGCAAAGCCATTAGATCATGGACATATTTCCATTTATTTGCCATCTTTTGATAAAAAATGCCTGGAAGAGATCTTACTTCAAGCTAGCGATACCACCTTCCATTGGTTTTTGAAGGGAATAGAAAAGCCTGTGATCGATCGTAATATCCACTACTTTCCGGTCAGTCAGGAATATTTCAATGATAGTTTGCTGCATTGCCACGGTATCCTTACCGGCGGTGGATTTGAGACGCCTGCAGAGGCACTATATCTCGGCAAAAAACTGCTCACGATACCTATAAATGGTCAATATGAACAGCAATGCAATGATGCTGCATTGGAAAAAATGGGTATCACAAAACTCTCTAAGCTAGATCACTCCAATAAAACCGTTTTTTATGAATGGCTCAAAAGTACTTCAAAAACGCCTTTGGTAGAAGCCAATAATATCGAGGAAACTTTGAATTACATCTTGAACCTGGCATGATATTCCAGTTTTAGATATACCTTTTTGAATTTTGCTGAAAACTGCTTAATCATGACTATTTCTACTTTGTCAAATTAAAATTTTGACGAAAGTGTTGTCAAATTATGGCTTTTTCAGGCGTTAAATCTACCAATGACGATTTATGTTACCTTTTTGGTGGTGGCAAATCTGATTTTGATGTCATTTGAAAAATTAGAACTAAAAAGCATCCTTGACCAATTGAATGGCATTTTGAAATTGAAGTCTCAAGTTTTCATCCAAGATACCTTCAGTTTCACTGAAATTTTTTCCAAATTCAGGCAAAGAAAAACTGGCTAAAATTTTACCATCATGAAATGGGAATCTACCTAGTGCTGTTTCTAAGACGCTCTTGCCACCTCTCGGTCCTGGAGAGGTAGACATGAGTAGCATGGGTTTTCCTAAAAACGTTTTTCCATTGAGTCTCGAGGTCCAGTCAAATAGATTTTTGAAGGCTGTAGTATAGCTTCCGTTGTGTTCGGCAAAGGAAATGATAATAAGGTCAGATGTAGCTAAAATATCCATAAATTCCTGAGCTTTAGCAGGGATACCATGCGCTTTTTCGATATCTACAGAAAAAATAGGCATCTCAAAATCATTGAGATCCAAAAGATTTACATCTGCATGATCAAAAAATGTGGTGGCATATCTAGCCAGTTTTTTATTGATACTATGGACACTATTACTTGCACCAAATGCTAAAATTTTCATGTTCTTGATTATTTATTGATTAATTCTACTTTGTCAAATTTAAAATTAGACTAAGATGTTGTCATAAAAGGGGTTTCTCAGTCGATAAATCTCCTTCGAAATGTCGGCTTATGTTTGTTTTTTGGTGGAGATGAAGTGGGCTCGATATTGCCGAACCCTCTTCATCTCCACCACTTCTCAATTTTAAAAGCGTCATTTCGATCCACGGAGTGGTGAGAAATCTGATTTTGATGAAATTTGACAAATTACATTCGAATAAAACATCGAAATGATAATATTTGTTGCCACAAATATTAAAAACTCACTTCAGATGGACATGATAAGTATTTAATTTTTTGTTCACTCAAATACCGATGGGATGACATGAATATAATATAAGATTAGTACAGCTTAGAACTGCCTATACCTAATTTGCACATCAGATGTGTGACTGATACTCCAAGTACGCCCAATCCATATTTCATACTCCTCGAAAAATTGATAGAAGATGCTTCGTCAAAATATTTGGTAGGGCAAGTGACTTCTCCAATATCAAATCCTTTATAGATGATTTGTGATAGCATTTCGTTATCAAAGATGAAGTCATCCGAATTGTGGTTGTATTTGATTGCTTGGAGCACTTCCTTACTAAAAGCACGATAACCAGTATGGTACTCCGAAAGCTTATAATTGACCAAAAGATTTTGAGTCATCGTTAGAAATCTATTGGCTATATATTTATACATAGGCATACCTCCTTTGAGCGCACCTTTGCCCAGTATCCTGGAACCCAGGACTACGGGATAAAGATCGTCTCCAATGATATTTACCATAGATGGAATCAGCAAAGGAGTGTATTGGTAGTCAGGGTGTAGCATGATAACGATATCTCCACCCAACTCAAGTGCTTTATTATAAAGGGATTTTTGATTACCACCATAACCCTTATTTTTTTCATGTTTGATGATATGTTGGATACCAATCTGTGCGGCAAGAGCTACAGTATTATCTTTGGAAGCATCATCACATAGGATAACTTCGTCTACCAAATCAAATGGAATCTCATCATACGTTTTTTGTAGTGTAAGCGCAGCATTATAAGCCGGCAATACGACGACTACCTTTTTACCTTTATACATAAAGAAGTTTTAACGGCAATAAATAATTTCTGTTGTAAATAGATTGTGGCCGTGGTGATTGTGCGCAACGAAAATTAGCCGAAATCACAAGCTTATACTATTACTGAACAGGAACAAAATGACCATTTTTATTATAAATCCAGATCAACATGATGATGAATAATATGATGGTGAGCACTACCTTTCCAAAGATTGCCCCTTTTCTACCGAAATCGCTATTGGTTGACATTTTAGTAAAAATTTAAATTTGAGTGCAAAAGTAGGAAAAAGTGTACAATTAATTAAATTTTAATTTAGTTAGCAAAGAAGTTTTATTAAAATAATAGAAATCAACCTTATAACTTGGAAATAAACAGACTTACCCTTTGTTTTAGTTTATTCACGTTTAACAATGTATAACCTGAAATCTATATCATCGTAAAGAATAGGATATGGAATGGTATCATTCCATTTAGCTTTTTCAATCAATAAGTACTTGAGACCTACAGTTGCTTCTCCATTAACCCAAGAAGTATCTTTCATACGATCACTTTCAGTCCAACCTCTTCGTTTTGCTAAATACATCATCCAAGGTTGTCCTTCGCCTGAATTTATCAAAATCCTATCAGATTTTTTTACATATTTATCAGTTATAGATTCTAATCGCAAATATTTTCTATTAAAATCTGCGACGAAAAAATCTTTTTTGTGAACTATTATTGCTTCAATTGAAATAACTATTAAAATTCCGAAAAATACATATTTCCACCGGCTCAAAAATGAAATAGTATATCCTGCCATCACACTCATAATTGGAACAAAGGGAATAATGTAATAATCGTGACCTGAAAAAACACGCCCCGTTTTTAACATGAAAAAAATCAAAAGAAACGTACTCAAAATAAACAAGATAATTATTTTCTTTTCTTTATTGTACAATGCCAAAATAACCCCTAACAGGCAAAATATAAATGAAATTTTACTGGTCAAAGCGATAGGGTAAAACCTTTTACCTAAGTCTTGTAAATTTTCCATTAATTCGCGATACCCATCCATAAGTGAAGTTGGATAAAATAATCTAAACTGGTAAGTTTTTTCAGCCCAGGGAACCCAAACCCAATACCAGAGGATCATCATCAATAAGGCAAAAGAACCCATTAAAACTATTGGCAATGATTTTTTTAATCCTACCTTTGAGAAATCGAATAACCAGTATCCAAATGGCAATAGCATTGCTGCGGGCATCTTACTGAGTAGTCCCAATGTTAAGAGCAATGTGAATAAGAGTCCATTAGTAAAATTTTGATTATTTTTGAACCTGTAAGCATATTCTATAGCAATTATACAAAGGGAAACGGAAAAAACATCAGGCATTGCTTTTCTTGAGTAAATAAATGCAACTGAAACTGCGAAAACAATAGTTGAAGCAAATGCGATATTTTCATTGAATATTCTTTTGACAAGGTAGTAGAAATATAATAAACCAATACTGGAAGTCAATAAACCAATGAGTCTAAACACCCAATTTTGTTCGCCAAAAACTGACCAAAACAAGAAAATTATATAGTTTAAAATTGGGAATTCTTGAGCAAGTATCCCTTCTCGGCTATCGCAAATCACTGTTTTGGGTTCCCAAAAAGTGGCATCAACTTCAGCATAATTTCTAGCTACTCCTAATGTTATGCATTGTCTCCATGCATGCTCATCTAGTGGTGGAAGATTGATGCTTTCTAATCGAATAAGCAATAGAATAAAAATCCAAAATCTAATATCAGTTAGGATTTGCTCCAAGAAAATCAGTCGGGGTGTAAATTTATTCACAATGTTTATTTTGGTAATATTAGAATAGAAACCTAAAAAATTCATTTTGACAAAGTTAATATATTTTTAATAATTGGGGTAAATAAACGTTCATTTTTAATACTTCAGGACATAATTGAACACTTAAACGAATATATTTTTCAAACACTAGTGATATTTTTATTTTAGAGTACCAGTGATTTATATCTTTGTGTCTCATTTAAAATCCATAATTTTGAAAAACTCATTTAAAGAAATCCTAATCGCAATAGTTTTTTATACTTTTATAGTTTCTGCAGTTTTCTTTAAAATAATCCAACATCCTAATCAGTTTTTAGTAACCAGTGGTGATGGTATGAAAAACTACTATACATTTATGTATCATGTCAAGTATGATTCTTCATTCATGACTTTTGAAGGTATGAATTATCCATTTGGAGAGAATATAGTTTTTACTGATAACCAGCCTATTGTAGCAAATTCAATTAAATTATTATCCAAAATTATTCCTGGTATAACTTGTCATCTTTCTTCTATACATAATTTAATACTTTTATTTGGTCTTGTATTAGGAGGAATTGGGATTTTCTTGTGTTTGAGACGTCTTCATGTAGGGTTTTATTTTGCATTAATTTGTGGGGCTGGACTGATGCTACTCAACCCACAAATAAATCGAATTTCTGCACATTTTTCTATGTTTTATCCAGTGCTTCCATGGATGTTTTTACTATGGTTTGACTTTTACCAAAACAAAAATAAACTTAAAATCAGTTTTATTATTGCTGGATTAATCACATTCAGTGGCCTAATACATATGTATTATTTTATTACTGGTGCCTTTTTTGTAATACTCGGTTTTTTTGCGTATTTTTTAATCAATTTTAAGGCATTTAAAATTATTGAGAATAGTAAGCTATTATTAATTCAAGTAGCTATACCTTTTATACTTCTGACGTTATGCTCTTCTCATTTTAATAATGCCAGTGACAGGCCCAACGACCCTTGGGGTTTCTTTACATATCATTCATACTGGGAAGGGTTATTGTTTAGTTACAAGTTACCTTTGTTTGATTTTGTTAATAACAATATTATCAAAGTCAGAGAAATAGATGGAGAAGGTAAAAACTACATAGGTTTATTTGGCGTTTTGGTAATTATTTACGCAATCTATTTTTTGTTTACAAACTATAAAAATTCATTAACTGAATTAAAATCAGGAAAACTTAACGTTTTCTTAATCATAATCTTTATTTCCAGCGCACTTATATCTTTTGGTTATCCTTTTACCATTTCTGGCTTAGAGTGGTTATTGGATTACACTGGACCGTTTAAACAATTCAGGAGTATAGGAAGAGTGGGATGGATCAGTTTTTATGCCATAAACTTCATAGCTATACCATGGCTTTATCAAAAATTAAAAACCAATGCTCATCATGTGGTTTTGGGGTATGCTTTACCTTGCGTATTGTTAATAGAAGGTTTTTTATTTGCAAAAAAAGTACCTTTATATCAATCACCTTTGGAAGACTATTACTGTAATGATACTAATAATATACCTATAGATTTTAGCAAATATCAAGCAACACTACCGGATCCATATTTCCACATTGGATCGGAATGCTTTTCCTGGTGGGATCAAGCAGAAAACGTAAATCATGCATTTAAAATTGGGTACAAGTATCATCTGCCAACTATGGGAGTAAACATGAGTAGAACTTCTTTTGCCCAATCAAAGATGCTGAATGATCTTGTTTTGCAACCTTATAAGGTACCTGAATTAATACGTGTACTTAAGCAAAAAAGCGATAAACCATTATTGGTTGTAGAAAGTAAACAACATATTAATGATAACAGAGCAAGATTAAGGCATTGGACAAAAGATGCGCCAATTGTGTTTGAAAATGACCAATACATCTTAAGATCTTTGCCATTAAATTCATTTGAAGAAACAGTGAAAAACTTTAATGATTCTTTAAATAATACAATCCCAATTGTACCTAAAGTAAAACTCAGCCTTCAATTATCAAAAATTAAAGGTCAGAATGGTTGGGGATATGAAACGTCAATTAATTCAGATAGTCTTACTGTAGGAGAGTATATTTTAGAATATTGGATGGAATGTCCAGATCAAACCTACGTTTTGAGTACCACTGAGTTATGGCAATTTGACCAAAACCATAATCAACTTGACTATGTGGGAGAGGGTAACAGATTCAATTATAAAAAGTCAACTGACACAGAGTATCTATTTACTGCGAAAATAAGCGTAAAAAATGATACTAAAAAAATAGTATTAAAAGTTGCTAAATATAACCAAAAGGAAAAGCATGAACTCAAAATCAGAGAAGCAATATTATACTCAAACTTCTGATCTTTGTAAGTTTTATCATTTTCCTTTTGCCCGCATAAGAAAACGAGCACCATATCCAAAATCTTTGACCACATCAAATTTTTCTGATAATTGATCTTTTTCACTTCCCTCTGTATAGTAAAATAAAGAATTTCCATCATCTTTTATTTTGGTGTCCCAAGGCGCAATTTCTATGTATTCAGCGTATTTTTGTGAAACGTGATAACTTAGAGAAGGATAAAAAATCCAATAGCAATTTATTTTAGCAGGTTTAGGGGCTTGACCTGATTCGACCATGGACTTTATGTGGTCTAAGACCTGATAAGTATTTTGATCATAGTACCACTCAAAATTACTATTGACACTATAGCCTCTAATGAAATGCTGCATTTGTACCGATAAAAAAGTGATGATGATTACAAATGGCCAATACTTAAATCTTTGGAAAAATACCTGTATACTCAATACCAACGGGATACAAACTAAAGGCACAAAAAATAATGCTGTACGGGCATTTAAAAAGGGAACTTTGAATATTATAAATTGTAGTTGGTTGTACACTATGGTTGCCAAAAGTAATGCGGTCATCCAAAGCAAAGTTGTATTTAGTTTATTTTTCCAATTTAAAATATTTCCATAAACAATGATCAAAGTAATTAAAGATGTTATGAATATGTAAATGACTTCGTGAGTAGTGCCAAAATATTCAACTCCAGATCTAAGTGAAATAATTAAGCTTTTGACTGTATCTTCAAAAAATCCTTTGGTACCCCAATATACAAACTGCTTTGTTGAGACCATTTTAAAAACAGGAACCGATATAGCTGAAATCAGTATTATTCCTAATGAAAAAAGGATTGCAAATTCTTGATAAAAAATACTTTTATTTTTATTAAAATTTCTTTTGTAAATTTCATATAATAAAAATAAGCAAACTGGGATAAAATAATTTAGCAAAGTGAAATTAGCATAAACTCCTAAAGCTGCAAATAATATACAAAGTATTAGGTCTTTTCTCTGACCACTGTTTATCCTAAGTAACATATAATAAATACTTATGATCATCAAGCTTAAACTAAGTCCATATCCCCTGGTAACAGCATAAAAGTCAAGGATGAATGGCTGTAATACAAGAGAAAAAACAAATAACAATTGGAGCCAAACAGACTCAAATAGTTTTTTGCCAATTAATACAGTAAAAATAAAAAATGGTATAAAAGATAAAATATTCGCTAGTCTGGCAGCAAGCAAACTTTTGCCAAAAATAGATTGATTTATTTTGATGAGCAAAGTATTTAGGATATGATTGTTGGGTACTGGGTCTTTGTATGTGATAATATCCCAAACTGATGTGGTACTGCAATGTATGGTATTACCTTCATCATGTGTCAAGGGTAAAACTACTGCTTCTTTTGAAACCAAGAAAAGTAATATCAATCCCAAAACCCAATATAAAATATTGTAATTCTGGTTCTGATTTACTTCTATGTTATCACTTTTTATAATCGGTATTTCCATACTAGCTTAATAAAATTATGAATTTCTTTTAAGAGAACTGAAGAATTAAAAGTACTAAATATTATGTCTTTTCTTAATTCTACTTTGACCGGTGTAATTTTATATCCTGCTTTATTGGTGGCTAATAATAATTCAAGGTCAATTAAAAAACGATCTGTTTTACACTGAATTAATAAATCTCTGACATCTTTATCAAAAGCTTTTAAGCCACATTGCGTATCATTTACTGGCAGATTGAGAATCATTTTATTCAATGCTTTTAAGCCCTTAGACAGAAAAGTCCGTAAAGGGGATAGATCAGTGTAGTAATCCAATGCCCTGTGACCTGTTACAATTCCTTCAGTTTGTAACATGGTATTCCAGACATTTTGCATGCTTTCTATACTGTATGGTAAATCAATATCTGTGAAAATATAATTTTTGGCTAATATTGAACTGGCACCATATTTTAATGCACCACCTTTTCCTAGATTATTTTCATAAGTTAAGTAATGAAAAGATTCACCCATTTTTTCTTTAAGAAATTTTACACCAAGGTCAATATCAACTTTACTGCCGTCATTTATAAGGACAACTATAAAATCATTTTTAACAGAATCTCGAAACATTTTATATCTTTCAAAGAGATTAACCTCCCATCCTTCAGGTGGATTGTATGTGGGAATTAATAAAACAAAATTTGAAGCGAGATTCATTAAAAAAATTGAAACGCAAAGATAGTTTTTTATTGTTTATTGTTATCAAAACGGATAAATCTTAGTATTGTACCATCAAAGTATCATTCGATACCAACCGAACATTGTTTGTAGATGAATTATTAATCAGACCTGAACATCAAGATGTGGTTCAATGTGACGGTGACAAAGTTATGGTAAATGGGTATCGTATTATTAAAAAGTAAAAATAAAATCTAAAGGTATAGATTTTATGAAATAAAATTTGGATTGAATTCCGCACAACCTAACCCACACACTGCGTGAATAGCAGTTCCGCCATTCCGGAATGGACATTCAAAAGCAACCAATGGACATTCAAAAGCAGCCAATGGACATTCAAAAGCAGCCAATGGACGTTCAAAAGCAGCCAATGGACATTCAAAAGCAGCCAATGGACGTTCAAAAGCAGCCAATGGACGTTCAAAAGCAGCCAA